>Ga0315293_10003138_pt1 | contig 15926 bp, 15 predicted proteins | sample YL17G13_20_MG_FD_203071 | JGI IMG/M metagenome (GOLD analysis project Ga0315293, IMG submission 203071) | Sediment microbial communities from Yellowstone Lake, YNP, Wyoming, USA - YL17G13_20 | ecosystem: Environmental > Aquatic > Freshwater > Lake > Sediment | place: USA: Wyoming | collected...
ATCTTGACATTCTTTGGGAGTGGGGTTTCCTCTATTTGTCCAGTCGGTAAGATCTTGTCCGAGCACAATTAAACCATCTTTCTTAAGAACCCTATTCATTTCATCGAAACACTTATTCACATCTTCAGCATGGTCAAGAACATTTATACAAATAAGCAAGTCAAAAACATTGTCACCAAATTGTAAATTTTCAAGTTGACTTTTGTCAATGACCACTTTGTCTTTATTTTCTTTCACCCAACATGACGGAAGGCCCAAATATGATTCAATGAGTGGGTCGGATAAATAAATTTTTAGATTTTTCCATTGAAGTATTGACTCGATAATTCGTATATTAGTGAAGGGTCCGCAGCCTACTTCGATAGCACTTATGTTTTCCGGAAGATTGTTCTCCAGGAGATCATATCTATTGAATTGGGTATACCACCACTCATTGTAATCTGACTGATTTAGCCATGCTCCTTCCCAACATTTACGCTCAAATTCCTGGGCAGACAACCATCTTTCGTGATCAATTTTGAGTATTTGTCCGTTCTCAATGAATCGAGAATCATCCCATTGATTGTTGTTAATCATTTTACTTTCCGATGTCACCTGAGCAAAGCATCTTAATTTCGTTAGTCGGTTTCTTTATTGGCGACATTTGCGAATTTTTTAGTCCCGTGACACCGCGTTGCTTATCAAACCATTTGTCAAAACTGTCAGCGTGAAAATCACACATTAATCTGCTATCTCGTTGCGCATGGGCATTTGCGTGACAAGAATAAACCGAGCATTCTTTTCCTAGGTGCCCCTTTATTGTTTCCAAATGATTATTATTCCCCGATTTGTCCAGATATTTGTCTGCGATGGTTTTGGAAATTGGTGATGGTTCTGGAACTCGTTCGACATAACAAGAACCAACGAAGCCAATCCCATCATCAAGTCCATCCAAATATAAACGATGAGAGTCTTTTGGCACTGGGCAATTTTTATTCATAACGCAAGTATCAACACTAGAGCATCGATCACAACTGCGGTATCCCGTGGGTTTTATTTCCACAATTTTCCATGACTTGTTCTCCAATCGCCTTCTTTCTGAATCGCCATGTCGTATGTTTTCAGCAGCTATAACCCAGTCACCAACTTGTAGTTCTCGCGGGACCTCTTTATTAGTCTTTCCCATTTTTATCTCCTTTGTAATTTCCGATGTCTCTAGCCCCATAGCGGCGCATAGCTTTTTGGTAAAATATTCAATATCATCATTCATTTCCGCCATGAATTTGGGTGGCGGCGGAGGGGGAACATAATTTTTGAGTGTTATTGTTGGAAAGGAAATTTGTCGAAGTTTAATATAGTCTTCTTGCGCAGCAATCATATTGTGGTAATATGCTAAATATTTTAAATTTTCATTCGGTATTTCAGGTTTCTTTTTCATTAATAATCTTTCCGGCCCAATCTAGTGCCTTTTGTAATCTCTTATTCAATAATTTATGTGCTTCATTGAATCCATGCCAACAAAATTCATCGTGCTCCGGCCTACCAAGTTCTTCACTTATTGGGAGGAAGACCTTCTGTGATTCGTTCATTGGGACTTGGCATAAATAGAATCGAGCGATTTTCTTTTGTTTTCCGTAAACTTCTGTCTCATAAAAAAGTTTTTCACCGTGGTCATTTGTTATAAAAATTAAATTGTTCCGTAACGAGGTTTCTTCAGCTATTTCTCGAATAGCCGTTGCGACGAGATCGAAATCACCTGAGTCTGGTAATCCTTTCGAGAAGTCCCAATTGTTATAAGCTCGTAACAAAAGATACTCAATGATCCCATCATTGTTTCGAAAAATAATCGCGCCACAAGTAATTGTCATCGTTTGACTTTCTTCAATTCATAAGAGAAATAATAAAAATAAAATCTGGTAGTATCGATACGATATAATTTTCTTTTGTGATTCCACGATTCTTGAATTGTTATGATTGTGCCACATGTGTTTTTATATGTGCCGACCAATACTTTTGCTTTATCTCCGATTTTAAATTTCAATGGTGTCATAGCAATTAAAGCACGAAACCAATGAATTGTCAATCACTTTTTATTGGGTCTAAGTATAAATACCTACGATCTATCACGATTAATTCCGGTTCTTTCCCTAGTTTGATATCAAATGGCAATTCAATACGTTTTTCATATTCATTAACATGTTCAATAAATTTTGCTTGTTCATTACAATAAAAAATGATCTGCCCTGATTCAAGATTATTTATTCTTCGATATCTATCGTAACAATTCGTATTTCTCGGGGTCCACGGAGAATTTCGTTGTTTCCATTCATCATCGCGATTGTTAAAGCATTCTTCGCACAAGGTCGCCAGCCAACCACTTGAACACCCAATATTTTTATGTGATCCACAATCCTCACAGATTTCATATGACAATGATTCCGCAAAATCTACCATTCCGCGAATCTGATCATCGCCGCCCGAATAATAAAAACGCAGACCCCTTAATTTTTCTTTCACTTGAAGCGCAATTGCTTGCGGAATTTCTTCTTTGCCAAAATAATAACTATCTTTCTTATCTTTAAATTTCAGCCAGGAGCCGTTCCAATTATCGAGATGCGATTGAATATCAAAACAAAGATTATTTATCAGCCAAAACCACCCATCGCCACATGAAAAATCAAAGTGTATTCTGTCACGAAAGATTTTATGGTATCGTTCACAAAGAAGTTTATCAAGATCTTCGCGCATCATCTACTCCTTTCATTATCGGAAATACATTGTAACATGGGATGGTGGAATTGACAATCACACATAACAATATTAATCAAAAATAGTAAAATGATAATAGCCCGTGGACCTAACCCACTTGAACCTTAGTGTTGGGGTGGTGTCGGACACGGGCACAATTTCCAATGTGAGCGGTCTTTGATAACTTCGTGCGTTTCATTTTGCGCTTTGAAAGGAATTTTAAGGCACAGTAAAAGTGTATATTCGCGCTGGGGCTTGATTTCTTTTTACTATAATTTTTTAATGGTTACACATGCTGAGGGAATATAATTTTTAAATTGGCACGCTTCTTGAAATTCTTAGATCGACCTGACTTGTTGTTAAATAACCATTTTTAATTACTGTCAATAATTGATAGATCTATCAAAATTGTCAATTTTGTTAATTGTAATTAATTAATTTTTTAATTAAAATTTTAGATTATTTAAGAAAGAAGGCCACGAGCTCTTTTAGATATGGCGGAAGGTGTTAATATAGCTTGAAATTGCCAGAAGAACAAGGAAAAGTCAAGAAAAGAAATTATTGTGAACTTCCGGGCAAAGGACCAAGATATTCGACCCACCCCCTGGGGAGTAAACGGAAACGACGGACCGATTTTTTGAGACTGTTTATTAGTTGAACTTGAATCCCAGAACTGTCATATTGCTGGAAGACAACCGCCAAAATAACTTTGACGTGTTCTTTATTTTTATTATGGGAAATAAAATATCGCTCGACACGATCAGGTAACGTTTCTTTTTTATTTTCTTCCATAATTTTTTCTCTCTAATAATTATTAAAGAAGCAAATTTGACGACCTGTGATAAAATGCTTGGCGAGGATTAAAAACAATGCTACTTGGTGCTTCCGGATCTTTTTTCACATATGAATTTAGGGGCCGGAAAATTACACGATTTGGAAACGGCCTGTTAAGTATTTCGGCAGACAAATCAACGAATCTTTCTGGTTCAACGGATGTTTTAAGCGTAATTGCTGATGTTGTAAAAGACATAGATTATGATTGTTCGAATAGATATAATGAAATTCCGGGACGAACATTCTTATCTGAAAGCAGACATGTTCCTTGGATTGGTGGCGGGAAACAATACAATTATAAATTTAGCCCGCAGTGTTCGCTTCCTTTTAGACGCATGGATCGTGATCCTCGCGGTTATTCAAGAAAAGTTCGAAATTCGCCTATGGACTATTCCGACGAACACTACGCGTCGCGGTCTTTCTCACAAATCAGTGATCAAAATCAATACTATTATGGTTCCGGCCAAGATACTGCTTATCAAGGTGGGCAAATTGTAAAAACCACTCGAAATAAGCCAATTAATAAATTTTTTGGCGGTGAAATTGGAAATCCTCCGGATGACGCATTTCTCTCATACGGATCGGGGAATGTTTCGTCATCGTGGGAAGCTCGATATGATGGGCACAAAATTACAAATCGCCAATATTACCAAAATAATAAAAATGAAATGTTATTGAATTCAAATGGGGTGAGAGACTGTAACGCGCAATACGGAAGCGCGATGGATTCAACATATCAATCTTTGATATTAAGTGGTTCCCTTAAAGATCAACTCTGTGGACTTATGTTTAACGAGAATTTTTCAAACAATAACAATAATGGTTTGGCCGCATATATTGAGGACTATTTATTAGCATCTCAATCTATTTCTCATTCATTTTATCCTGGTGATTTAATTATAAAAGAAAAAGGTGCTTCTGATTATCTCGCAAGCTGGTATGTCGGGGGTCGGTCAGGTTCTTTTGATTTCCAATTTAATAACAAGGATTTGGGAATTCCGGGGGAAACAATTATCCCAAATGTGGCAATTTTAAAAAGTTATGTGTCAACAAATGCTTGCTATACAGCATCAATGGGCAATGTTATCTTGAGCGGGTGTTATGGAATTCCCGATGTAATTGATAATGGCTATTTTGTTTTCCAATCAAGTTGTTCATTGGCATTGAATTCAGTAGAATGTCTACTTTCAGGGGGAGCAATAACCAGTTATTATGAGTATATATTTTCAATAAAATATCCAACAATAAATACGTCATATGAATTACAACACGAGGGAATAGATGAAACTCAGGGGCTTACTTTAGGCGCGTTTGTTGGATTCCGTAACCAACATGCCCCCGGTGTTTTTTATGAATTCTTATTTCAACTACCAATAATAAATTTTTCAGTCGATGGGAACATAAAAATTGTGGCTGTTGATTCAAAATATAAACTTAAGTTTGTTAGCTCCGGCAAAAAATGGAATAACGATTATTTATATAAAGTTGGAGTTTTGTTGGATTTTGGAAAATTAAAAACAATTTCGTTAATGCTAAATGATGAATATGTCTGCCAAATTGAAACATCAAAAATAATGGCTGCACTAGTTGTTCCCTATCTTTTTAAATCTGGCAGATTGGGCGGTAGTGGAGTTATAGACGATGAAGATTATGAAAATTATGCCAATTCCGTATATGTCGTTCAATGGACATGGTTTGGATCTCTATATACGGCGGAATATGATGAATATAACATTTTTACAATAAGAAACGCAAAAAGATTCTTACATTATGGTTCAGCTCATCCAGAATTTCAGGATGATATTGCTTATAAATTTGTAAATCGTTTTATTGGCAATTCATCTTATAGTGGTCAATTAAGAAAAAAACACGCGGGCTCGGTCAATTTTGGGTCAAAACTGTTAAATATAGATACAAGTAATAACAATGTGGCTGTTTCCGTTTCGTGTAGTGATTATTCACTTGTTAATCTGCAGCAGCGGCCAGCAATTTATCCAATAGACAATTATGCAAAAATGTTTGCTAATAATCAAAAGAAAACATGGGAATTTTTTCCTAAATATTTTCCGCATACTGCGGGATTTTAGTTCGTGGGTTCTGTTGGAGTCGATGGGAGAACTTCGAATCCGCATTGAATGGGCCAACTATGGAAAGAATCTACATCATGCCATTCCTCACAAGTCATCGCTTCGATACCTGACAAACATCCCGTATAGATATCTTCGTCTACCGTAGCATGAGCAGTTTCAAAATCGGCACAGTCAAGAATAAGGAACCGGAAATTCCCTTCGTGGAGCCACCCATCGGTCAAGCAAGTCTCGACAGTCGTATAACCACAATCTGCCAAATGTTCACAGACCTCAGTTTGAAAGTTATCGCAGGCTTCAACTGGATCTGTGGCGAAATCCCCATCACATCCCATCATCATGATGTTTCCGAACATCATCATCGCAACCATCATTACCGCCGCCGTATAATTCTTAGTCATTTTCTTTGCTCCTTTGGGAGATCCATTTCTCCCAATTTCATAACCCGATTATATCACAAATTATATCTTTTTGTCAATCACCAAAATAAGACAATAATTTGAGTCTTTCATCATTACTTATTTTGTGGTATTCTCGACACCACAAATCGATTATCGTTTTCATTAGATACTCAATTTCTGGCGTCATATGGTGTTTTACATAATTTAAATCATATGATTTATCAGTGGCAATAAATGAGTATAAACGCACAAATTTTCGCTGATATTTTATGTGGGGATATTGTGCAGTTGTTGATTTAGAAATTGGCCAAATAGATTTGTGTTTTGCGTTGGCTTGGTTGATGCCAAGATGTGATATTAGACCGCGCTCAGTGTTAAATTCTCGTCCACATTTACAAACAAATATTTTTAACAAATTGATTCTAACATGCGGCACAAATGGTTTTATTGGTGGTGTTGGTAATTTTTGTAGTGGTTTTGGTTCTCTGTGATATTTTTCACGGACTCGTTTATAAATTGATTGTCTTATTTTTTCTTTTGTTTTCTCTGAGTGTTTGTCGCCTTCCCCTCCAGTTGATCCATTGACACACTCAATTCCGAGAGCGGCGCATTCTTCTCTCGTAATTGAAATAAAATACGACTCTTCTTTTCCCAATTTTTCTGTGGACACACCATATTCAAGTAAAACGGGAATCGGTTTTAAACCAATGGAGGATAATTCGCGCATCCATTTTAATTTTTTTGAATTCTTATTTGATCGTATTTCGTGAATGTGATTTTTAAAACGGTCTTTGAGTGTTTGTTCTGATTTGCCGACATACCTTATTAGATCAAAATATCTTGGGTCAGTGAGTCCATAAATAACTCCAATTTTATTTTTACATTGTTTTGGTGGTATGATTTCATAATTTAGTGGGTCATCTTTTAATTCCATGTCATAATTATTTTGTAAATGTCTTTCTGTTTATTTAAAGACATACCTAGGAGGAACGGTGATGTTTAAAGATACGGACTACATGGTTAGGGTCGAACAAAAATTATATGAACGACTTCGCGCTTTTGCTAGTATTAAAAGAAAGCGGGTTCGTCAGTTAACAACGCAGGCTATTGAAGAGCTTTTAGATAAAATCATTGTCGGTAATGATAAAAAATTAGTTGATCAAATAGTAGCAAGTAGAATGACTGAGAATAAACCTTAGTTGTCGATATAGGACTACTTTTAATACATAATTAAATTATGGGATTTTTAGATGCTAAAACATCCATAATCCACATTACTCTGACCAGCAAGGGGCGTGAACTTCTATCCAAGGGTATTCTCCAACCCCGTTTTTTCACTTTATTTGATAGTGAAGTTTGCTATAACTCATCCAGTTTTGATTTTTCGATTGAAGAATTACCTGTTTTTGAAGCAATGAGTGATGTTTCTCTCTTTGAGCGGCCAATTTACACGGGCGACATGTTTGACCCTCACCATGTCAAAATAACTTCCGATGTTACTGGTTCAATGAGCATTATAAGATCAACTGATGAAGCTTTCGAAACTGATTCTGTTATTTCAAGATATGTGATGGCTTATACGATGATGGGCGCTGCTTCTGTTGCCACTGGTTCTTCCTCTTCTACGGTTGCTGTTTCCATTGTTCCAAGAATGGAAGCACTTAGAGAGCGCGGCAACATCGTGGATCAATCGAGGAATGTTTCTTTTAATCGCTCATTTACAAAGGATAAAGCAAATTATCTCGTGTCGGTTCAATTGTCTTCGTCTGACGGAAGGAATAATATACAATTGTTCGCATCTGGAAGTTCATTCGGCACAAGTGATGATGCCAATGGTATTTATAATCAATCAGAAGAAATTTCAACGGCCGATTCTTGGTATGAAGTGATAAGGGTGTCATAATAAATGATTGTTAAATCAGCAAGAAAGGCAATACCTTCCAGCATTTCGATCTCAATCAAATCGATAAAATTCAATTCTTTGAGAATGACCAATACCATACAGTGGTCGGTTGATAATCCAAATAAAGAAAATATATTATCATATGATTTTATAATATTTCAAAACGATTCTTCGTCCGGACATGGTTCCGTTAAGAGTATATTTGAACTGTTTTCCGATAAGAATCAATATGTTCATCGGAATGTTGAAATTTTTACACCTGACGGGAAATTTTTTAAAAATTACAATTATCAAGTTGTTTGTTATACCGATACGACCTCTAAAGCATCAGAAATCGAAAAAATGGATCCTCGTGAAATATATGAGGTTGATCCCCCATCACAAGTTACTTTTTCAATTCGGAATTCAAAAATTTATTTTTCAATAAGATGCCCACAGAATAAATTCGCATCAAATATTTTTATTTTTCGAAAAATTTTTAGTGATGATGTTTTCGAAAGGATCGGAGTTCTTCCATACAATGAAGCATTATTGTTTGTTGACAATAAAGTTTCTCTTGGCAGTTTTTATGAATATCGATTTATGACCTATGATATATTTGGTCATTTCTCGCAAAAAATTGTAAAAATTGACATTTTTATGTGGGATAAGAATTATAAAAAATCAAAAACAAATATTCTTATGGATCCAATTCCATATGCTGAATATGCTTCAGAATCATCAAAAGAATACATAAAATTAAGGGTATCAAATGTTGATCAGAATTGTCTCCAATATATCATAACAAGGCGCGATTTATCGGAGAGTAGAAATACTTTTGATAATGTTGAACAATGGGGAGCGTCTGGATCTCTTTTGAGAAGTGAAAATGGAAGTTCAGTTGAATTATCCTTTCTTGACACAATAATTCGTGGCGGATCGTTTTATCAATACGCGGTAAAGGGAATTGATAAATTCGGAAATGAAACCGACATTAGACAGTCAAATATTGTATGGGCTGATGTTTCTGGATCTCTCCCGGCAACACCGATAAATTTGCGTGGAGAAATTATTAACCAGTATCCGACCGCTGTTCGTCTTGAGTGGACGGACGACAACCTCAACCAGACGCTTAATAATGTCGTGAGTGGATCGAGCCCCTTGTTCCCGCGTGACAATCTTTATTATTTCAAAATATTTCGTCGTAAATATGATGAGCTTAATTTCAAATCATACCCGGAACAATCGTCAAGTTTTTTTGTTGATTCCTGCGACGACGATGGTGTGACGAATTCACAAAACCATCCATATTATCAACCCACCCCGCCAATGAGAGACACTAAATATTATTATTATGTTGCCACTTATGATTCTTCAACCAACATTGTGTCAAATAGATCTGCCGAAATTCTTGTCGATTTAACTGTTCCACCAAGTCAGGTTACTTCCCTTGAAGCCTATTATAACGATGTGTTTGAACCACTTAAATGTATTCTATCGTGGAAAACCGATGAGAACGATAAAACACTTGATAATTTTATTATTGAACGAATCGAAGAAGGTGGTTTGTGGACCGAAGTTGGAAAATCGTATTTTAACACCCAATTTGTGGACACCACAATTTACAGAGATAAACGATATTTATATCGCGTCAAGGCGGCAGATTTTAACGGAAATATGGGGGTTTGGTCTTTTATTCCACTACAAACCTAACGAAAATTTATAATTAAAACAAGATGACGGTTCGCGTAACTACAGCAATTCGACCGCCAGCGTTATCTGTCGGGACTGTTGTTACCGGCAGCATACAAAACAGAACAATTCGTGCCACACAAACGGCGAGCCAGCAAATAGTGGCTAGCGCGGCAAGAGCAGCTACGATCACACACACCACAGTGCCAATAATCCACAGACCGGTCGCAATAGCACAACCAAGAGCGGTGGCATCGACGACGGCCCAATCAGTTCGTATGCAGCCGCCAGTAATCAGATTGTCACCACCCGTTGCTGTTGTCAGATCGCCATATTTAGCAGAGGTTCCAAGATCGATGGTTAGTGAAGCAGACACAGCAACGAGAGTGTTGTCTTCGTTGTCATTCGTGTCTGCTTCATTGGCACCATCAGCACCAATAATTGTTTCCATTCCAGCGGTGTCCACATTATTATCCACTCCATTGGGAACAATGTCCATAAGCAGCGCAAGTATAGTAATTCCTGTGGCACCACCGGTTACTGTCCGACCGACTATGACGACAATGGTATCCCCGGTATCATTTTTTTCTCCTACAATTCCGGTGGTGGGTTTAGCATCTAATGTGAGGGAATTAACCCCAATTTTACAACCAACTTCTATGGTTGCTTCTGTGGCTCGACCAGCTTCACCACAGATTATTACAGTGATTACATCATCATTAATCCCAATTGCCGCCGGTGGGGCGGCACCAATTATTGGACCCACTGAATTACATACTGGGTCAATGTTATATTCTGGGTCATTTGCCATTGGTAGTGATGTTTATAATTTAGATACGCCATCGGATGATTTACGGAGTTTTAATGGTGAATTAATAAGTTCATTTGATCAGTTGGGCAGTTCAACGGCGTTGCCCGAATGTGAACTAATTGCTTTAATAAAAACGAACAATAAGGTTGTTGTGGCGTTTCGTTTGGGAAGTTATGATCAATTTTCGATTAGAATTTGGGACATGTTTTTTGATAAGAAAGTCTTTTATAATGGGTTTACCACGATTGATTTGCGTGGTGATTATTTAACCACCGATTTTTTAACTGGCGCACCGCTGATGAGTGCCCCATCTGATGTTTTATCATTCACAAGAAATCAGGCAAAATCTGGGGCACAAAGGAATAAAGACATTCTCAAACGAAACGGGATAAACATTGATTTGAATTATGTTATAACTGGTGATGATATTGATAATAAAAATAAGGCAAAGAAGTTATTGGAAATTGGTGTATTTGATTATAATTTCAATAGTCACATTCAACAAAATACGATATTTGTTCATAAAATTTATGGTATTTTATTGGCGGCGGCTGCTGGTATGGTCGTAGCTTCTGTAGCAATTGCTGCTAGACCGGGTGGTTGACATCATGCCCGATACTGTTGTTACAACCACGATGAGCACCATGTTTGCTCCAAGTTTTTCGGAAAAACTAATATTATTATATATCGATTTGTGGAAACCATATCCGTTTGGCGGGTCTGGTGCTGGTGGTGATTTTGGTTATTATCCGGCACTAAGAGCGGAGATCGAAAATACAATTGCGAATAGATTAAAAACATTGTTACGGGACGAGCCATCTTTAGGAACAAGACCATGGTATTTCGCCATTGCCATTGAAGCCAATCTGCTGGATGTTCCGTTAATTCCGGGTAGTCAGCCCGGCCATTTAAAAGCATATTTTGAATCACAGCTATATTTTATCTTGGCGAAATATTCGTTTATGAAAAACAGAAATTTGTATTCGAAAGATCAGTTACAAAAAGATATAAGTGATTTTTGTGACGCAGCTTTTGATTCGACAGTCGGCACATTCTTATATAGCATTGATTGGTTTAATCAATATAAAACAAATAAAACAACTTTCATTTCCGCCGCTGATATTTTTGTGCGGACGAATTATTCAACAGTAGTTACCTTACTGAATACACATAACAATTTTGATGGCGTTGACGATATTTTTATGCTTTTATCTGTGAAGGGTGATAATTCTCTAAGGAGAATATTTGGTGCGAATTTAGCCGATTCTTCTGATGATGCTTTAATGTTTGATGCTGACGCCATTATTAATGATAATCAATTCTCGGTGGCATCGAAGAAGAGTTTTCCATCATATGTCGTTTTGAATACATTAAAACGAGTGAATCGAGTCAACATTAATTCGTTTTATAATTTTTATGCGAGCAATGAGTCCATTGTGGATATGGGAGACAAAATAGCAAACTCAACAAATTATTATGATTTAGCGGCAGCTTACAAATTTATGCCACGATATAATAAACTTACGTGGGGACCAATACAAGGGGGATCCGGCATAAGTATGGCTATTGTTCCGATAAGTGGTAATATTTCAAATATAAGCGAATTACAGATCCTTAATGAATATTATGTGTCACAAACATTTAGAAAACAGGGGAGTGGTAATGATTATGTCACAGCTTGTAGTAGTTCTGAAAACAAATTTGAAACATCTCCATTCTGGGCCAAAATATTAGATGGCTTAAAAAAATCGGAAACAAAAGATTTAATTGACAACAAAATTTTTATCGTTGATCACGAATTGCTCAGAAAAAGATCGGACGAGCAACCAAGACTACAATATGTTGGGTATATCATCCATAAATATGAATTTAGGGACACGCAATGGAAATTAAAAGAAGTTATAATGTTGGATGATTGTTCCACATCAACATATTATGATTTCAATGTGTTATATGATAGAAAATATAAATATAAAATTGCGACTTTGTTGAAATGGGTATATAGCACTTCTCTTACCGAAGTTGAATCCTTTTATACAGGACTACCATCGGTATTGGTTGCCCCTCCGGTGTCTCCAGAGGTTATGGTTTTAGGTCCTACAATTGCGCGCCCACTCGTTGAAACGATGATAGCCCCTGGGGCGACTGGTGTAAGAGATTCTGGCATAAGGATAATGGGGTCGGCTGAAAGATATGTTGGTAGAAGCGAATTAATTGCTGGAGAAACAGCTCGCGCCACCGAGATAGCGAGAACCGACAGCGGAGACACAACGACAACAACCGTGCAGATTGCCGCCATGAATATTGCTCAATCCCTTGGTATAAGATCGAGAATGGGGCGATGACAACATGACTTATAGTGGCGATACTGCGCGAACAGAAAGTATCTCAATCTTTGAATCTTCGCCAATGGTTACCTTTTCTGGTGGAAATTTTGAAGAATTATTCCATAGCGAATATTCGGAATTTTTTGAAGCGGAACCAATTATTGATACAATAGTACCAAACTGTCCAACAAATTTAAAAGTTGTTGTAAATTCCACGAAAAAGACATTTTTATTTACTTGGTATTGGCCGATAAGCAACAATTCTCCCGATAAATCAATACAAAATGATGTGAAGGAATTCGAATTTTTTATGGTTTCTAAAGATGGTCTGGTATCCGTTGGTAAAACACCAATTCCACGGTATTTTTACAAGGTTCTTGACAATAAAATTCAGTGGGCACAAGAAGAAGGAATAAAATTCTGCGTAAAAGCAATTGATTATCACAACCTTGTGTCGGAATCATCACAAATAGTTCGCGTATTTCTCAACAAAGATTATGGATGTAAAAAACTTGAAATAAGTCCAATTTACGAGTCATACCAATGCGGTGAGACATCATTAACAAAGAAATTTATTCTAAGAAAACATGCCCAATTTATGAAAGATACTTTTATTTTTTCTCCTGGATCGTCAATGGCAATAAAAGAACCATTTAAGAATAATACAAATGTGTTGATAATAACGGTGAAGGATCTAAATACTGGATACACGACCGATTTTGAAGTGGATGTAACACACCAATCGATAAGGATGATAACAACTGTGTTTGGCCCAACAACGACAAGTTCAGGAATTGCCGACTCGATAAGAACAGGTGGTATGGGTCTTGGTGGTGGAAGATTCGTAGGATAAAAACTTACATAGAACTTGTGATAGTGTATAATTAATAAGAGAAATGAGCTAGGAGGATATGAAATGTGCGGATGGCTTACAACTGATTACCTCGCTGGAACTGTGGTTTTAGATGCCTGTTTAACAGACAAGGGCAGGGAGTTCATTTCACGTGGTGATGGATCATTTACTGTCTCGAAATGGACTGTTGGTGACCCTGAAATTGATTATTCCTTGTGGGATCCTTCTTCTCCTGGTGCTGAAGACGCAAAAATTCTTACTACGCCCGTTCTTGAAGGATTTATTAATGAGGGGTTTGCTTTTAGATTTCCAATGATGTCTTGTGATATTCCAAATCTTCGTTATTTACCAAAAATTGTCACCGAACCGGCAAGTGTTACTAAATATTATCGTGATGCCATTAAAAATTCGTTTGTCGTTTCTGTTGTTCAAAAAATGATTACAAATGATGTTGCTTCGATTCCCGCTTCGATATGGGACCCATCATTCATAGTAGAAGTAAACGACGATCTTCTTTATGCAGAGGCCGATCTCGTAAATATATCTGCCTACAATGTTGGTTCCTATATTGTCCCAACAAATTCAACGACAATTACAAATGTGAATTCGGCTAATATTTATTTTAGAAGCCGTGAAGTGCGCAGTGAACAATGGAGCATCTATGGGACCGGGGTTGCTCCTAGTCGGCAAATTTTGACATACGCGAAGTTCTCAGGAGTCAATAGTGGTTTATCAGTTCGTGTGAATATAACACTAACTGAAAGCTCAGTATAGATGAGGAAATAAAAATGTACAAGCAATTTGACCAAAAAACTGAGATAAGCCAGCGTGTAAATACCCTCTTCGAGCGGATAGTGTTAAATTCTCAGTCTTTTACGAATGATTCGTATGTTCGTAAATATAACAATGCTTCTTATTATCACATGTCAAATTCACTAACTGGCTATCTAGGCTATTATCAAACAATGTTCGACACCACGCCAATTACTTCACCCACAGCCAACGCTCTTTGCGACATAAGTTTCGGAATGTCCACTGGATCAACGCATTATGCGACCACCGTTGTTCAACAGGCAGAAAAGAACAACATTTACAAGATAATGGCAAATACACTCCTTGGATCCCCAACAAAGCAATTTTCTTGGGCCGGGACGACATACAGCGATCTTTTCTTCGTCACTTTCAAGCGAAATGTTTTTAAGGACTATTTTAGAGATCGCTATTATACGATGTGGTTGTCAGCTTCTTCGGGAGGCCCGACAAATACTCTTACGGCTTCGGATTCTTGTGCCACGACTCTTGGTGAGGAATACGCCGGAAATTATGGTGCTTTGTTCTCCTGTTCATCTGGTGTAGTTCAGGGGCTTTGTTTTTATAATGCCGGTGTTGTTGCTCTTGCCACAACTTCATTCTACGGCCCGTATTTTTCCGGGTCGTGGCACATGAATGATCTTCTTACTGGATCAACAATTGACTGTGTTGTTGATGGCGTAAGAAACCACATTCGATATGTTGATATTCACCCGGCAACAAGGATTCATTCTACTGTTTATAAGTGTGTATTATTTGACAAAGAATATAATTACTCAAGCAATCCGACATATACGGATGATACCGGTCTGATAAGGGTGATGAGCGGATCATTATCTCTCACACCACAAGAATCAAGAACATATATCACATCTATAGGTGGATATGATGATCTAGATAATTTGCTGTGGGTTGCCAAACTATCAAGTCCTCTTTTGAAAAATGCGAGTCTGAGCACAATTCTGTCAGTGCGCCTTGACTACTGATGTCTAGAGACATCATATATGCTATGTTTAATTTGTAATGACGGGATTGAAATAAAACCACTCGGTTTTGGAACCATTTTATCAATTTTGAGTCGTCTAGACAATAAGAATTATGATCTTTTTGGGATTAAATAAACACTATGACCTTCTTCCCTTTACAACCGAATAAAGATGTTTTCGTAACGAGAATTGAAGCTTCTCCTGAATATCTTTTTGTTGGCACATCATCATTATCAATGGGTGGTCCATCTGCTTTTTATTTCTGTGGTCCATCATTAATTTCTGATTATTTGACTTATCGTGATTTTTACAATTCTTCGAATGTTTATCACTCATATTACTATGATACACCAGATAATCCGCTTCCAAGATTAACTGCTTCAATCAAGTTTTATAATGGTGTGGACACCACAACGAGTCGCGCTCATGTTGTAAAGATGCTTGACGATTTTTATTTCATGTCCGAAAGTTTAGGGTCTGGTTCTGGATTTTACGGATCCTCAATTGACATTTTTT
>Ga0315293_10003141_pt1 | contig 15911 bp, 15 predicted proteins | sample YL17G13_20_MG_FD_203071 | JGI IMG/M metagenome (GOLD analysis project Ga0315293, IMG submission 203071) | Sediment microbial communities from Yellowstone Lake, YNP, Wyoming, USA - YL17G13_20 | ecosystem: Environmental > Aquatic > Freshwater > Lake > Sediment | place: USA: Wyoming | collected...
GCAGGTTACCGGCAGCGACATCTTCTTGGCAGCGCGTATCAGTTCGACAGAGCCGGCAGTCGATATATGCTGTGCGTGATAGCGGACGTTTGTTTTTTTAACGAGCTGAATATCCCGCCAGAGCATTGCCTCCTCAGCAATGGCATCGAGTCCGGGCAGGCCAAGTATCGTGGAATAATAGCCGGCATTCATTACGCCCTTGCCGGCAAAGCAGTCGTCCTGACAATGCTGAGCGACTACGACGTTGAACATCGCGGCGTATTTCATCGCCCGCAGCATTACGGCGGAGTTCTGAACGCCGTTGCCATCGTCTGTAAATCCGACGGCGCCAGCCTCGGCCATAAATCCCATCTCGGCAAGCTCCACGCCTTCGGCTTTTTTGGTGATAGAACCCATCGTGTAAACATGTGTTCTGCGTGCCTGCCTGCCTTTTCGATGGACATATTCGACATCGGTTTCGTCTTCGATAGGCGGATTGGTATTGGGCATGCAGACAACCGAAGTGAATCCGGCGGCTACCGCAGCGGCTGAACCGCTTGCTATCGTCTCTTCCTCTTCGTCGCCCGGCTCGCGAAAATGCACATGGATATCAATCAGGCCCGGCGTAACGAGTTTGCCTGCGGCGTCGATGACGGTTTCGGCATGTTTTTCGAATCTGCCGACATCGGCTATTCTGCCGTCGATAATAAGAACGTCGCATTTCTTATCAATGCCGTTCGCAGGGTCTATAACACGTCCATTTTTTATAAGGATTTCGTTGCCCATAAACTTTAACTTTCTACGTATGCTGAGCAGCGGCCTGGTTCACGAGGAACAGCACCGCCATTCTCACGGCCAGTCCATTAGTTACCTGCTGCAAAATCACGCTGTTTGGCCCATCGGCTACTTCGCTTTCCACTTCGAGGCCCCTGTTAATCGGTCCCGGGTGCATCACCATAATGTCCGGCTTTGCCCGCTTCATCCGCTCAACGGTGAGCCCGAAATAATGGGAGTATTCCCGTATCGAGGGGAAGGGGTTGCCGCCGAGGCGTTCAAACTGAATCCGAAGCATATTCACGACGTCGACTTTTTCGATAACCTCATCGAGCGAATAGCTTACCTTGACGGGCAGTTTATCCACCTGTGCCGGCATCAGGGTCGGGGGGCCGACAAATATGACCTCGGCACCGAGCTTTGTCATTGCCCACATATCGCTGCGTGCAACTCGCGAATGGGCGATGTCACCGACTATCGCGATTTTGAGACCTTCGAGAGTGCCCTTGAGTTTTCGGATGGTATAGACATCGAGAAGTCCCTGTGTTGGGTGTTCGCAGTATCCGTCGCCGGCATTGACCACACAGGCCTTGATGTTCCTGCTTAAAAAGGTCGCAGCGCCGCCGGCACTATGCCGTATGACCACTATGTCGATTCCCATCGCCTCGAGATTTCTGGCGGTGTCGAGCAGGGTTTCGCCTTTGCTGACCGAGCTTGCCTTTTCCGTAAACTCTATGACATCGGCGCTTAGCCGGTTGGCCGCGAGAGTGAAGCTGTTTCGCGTTCGCGTGCTGTCTTCAAAGAAAAGGTTTACGACGAGTTTGCCTCGCAGCGTCGGCGTCTTCTTTATCGAACGCTTGCTTATCTCCTCGAATCCGTGAGCGGTGTCGAGTATGTATGTAATTTCCTCGGCACTTAATTGGCGCAGGCCAAGCAGATGCTTGCGGTTCCAGACTATCGGTTTAGCTTGTTTCATTGACGTCATAATTTTCGAGCTTTAAATTTTACAGTTCATTCGATGACTACTTCGTCTTTTTCATCGGATTCCACAAGATTGACCTGCACGGTTTCTCCCTGCGATACATCGGCCTTACAGCCGATATAGTCGGCCTGTATCGGAAATTCCCGCCCTGCTCTTTCAACGAGGACCGCCAGCTTAATCACCTTCGGTCTTCCCAAAGCTATCAGCGCATCCAGTGCGGCCCGTGTTGAGCGGCCTGTATACAAAACATCGTCGACGAGGATAATAATTTTGCCGCCGATGTCGAATCCGATTTCAGTAGTCCTGACCTGTGCGCGGCTGCCATGGTGCGAATTGATGTCGTCTCTGTAAAGCGTTATATCCAAAGTTCCGCACTCGACGTCTTTGCCGAGTTTGGCCGACAGTCGTGTTGACAATCTTTGTGCGATAATCTCTCCCCTGCTTCTGATGCCGATTACCGCTATGTCGCTGCCGCTGGGCGTGTCGGAAATAATGCGGGCTGTGAGGTCTTCAAGGGCGTGTTCAATTTGTTTGGAATTTAATATTACTTTCATTTTGCGACAAAACCTCTAATCAAATTGAGCCGAGATATTGGGATAAGTATAGCAGTTGTGTCGGGCAATGGCAAGTTTTCTGCGATAAGTTTTCAGAAAAGCTCATTTTTAATACTGGAAAGCTTAAAAATACAGCGATAAATAGTGATATTATTGCCCCTGCGGGGGTTAATTTGCTTGAAAAAATGAATCAATTTTGGTATCATATTGTTGAACGTTTAGAGTACGGAAACCATCGCATGAGCCGTTTCTGCGATTGTTTGGGGATAGGTTTGTCTTTAAACCGGCCCGCTAAATGGCAGGGTGACCGAATGACCGGGAAAACATGGAAAGCAGGTATAGTCCGCCTGATGGTGCTTATCGCGGCATCTTTGGGAGTTGGCGGCGCTGTTGCCAAGGCTGAGCCCAATTTGTTACAGCCACAGGGCTTAAATTATGCCGGCATCTACGCCCTAAGACAGATGGAGCCTAATCTGACGGGTTCTGGCGTTAAATTTGCACTAATCTGCCGAAGCATAACGTATATAGACGGCCAGCCCCAAAATGATTACCGCCCCTTCGCTGAACACAGCTGCTTTAAGGATATGCAATTTGGTTTTCACGACCAGGGCGAGCTGCCGGCAGGTATATCGCCGCACTCAACGGCTATTTGTTCGATATTGTTCGGCAGGGATGCCAATGCGTTAAATCTAAAGCTGGGGCAATTCGAATATCAGGGGGCGGTACCGAAGGCACAGGCGGATGTTTACGAATTCTGGCATTTTTTAATCGACAATGTATTTTCCAATACCGCGCCTGATGCGGATATCCTCACCACCGATATCGGCAGCCAGTTCGAGGACTGGTGGACGCGAGGCATCGAATCGCTGGTTGACCATTACGGGCTAATCGTAGTCGCCGGTATCGGCAACGGCTCGGCTGCCTTCGACCCGCCGCTTTATCCCGGCGCCTGCGCAAATGCTATCGGCGTCGGCGTCGTCGATTCTCTGAACACGGACGACCCGGCAGTAAATCTTGCGAGGTTCTCGCTTGCCCATCCTGAACACTCGAGTATCGGCCCAACCGCAGACGGCAGAATCGCACCTGATATTGTCGCACCGGGCAACTGCCTTGCCGGCGGTGCCGATAAGCCGGATAATTATGAGCCGACAGGCAACTGGTCGAGTTTTGCCACGCCGGTCGTCGCAGGGACAATCGGCCTGCTTGTTCAAAAAGCTAAAGAGGATGCAAGTCTTGCTGAGGCTGTTTCACCAGACGGCGGAAACTGCGTAATCAAGGCCATTTTGCTTAATTCCGCAAAGAAACTTCCATACTGGCATAAAGGCCGGCTTGAAAAAGATGACGACCACGCCGTGCCGCTCGATTATATCCAGGGCGCAGGATTGCTCGATGCTGTGGGCGCCTATAAGCAGCTTGTCGCCGGTGAAAATAAGCCCGGCGATGTTTCAGGCGCCGGCTGGGACTTAAACCGGCTCGATAAGGATAAGGCGATTGAAAATGTCTACAAACTAAACATCACAGAACCAAACGGTAAATTTATTACCGCTACGCTCACCTGGAATAAACACTACAGCAATACATATCCTTTCGAGCCGCAGGCGGAAAAGGATTCGAACTTTCGCCTTGAAATCTGGGCTGTTGACACAAACAATCCCGACAATAGTTTGCTGCTCGATTACAGCGACAGCAACGTCGATAATCTTGAGCACATCTATTACCCCGCTGAGCCGAACTATACAAATTACGAAATCGTTGTTTCATACAGCAGTATTGAAGAGCCTGACAAACTCCCGCCGGCTCAGTCCTACGGCCTTGCATGGAATGCCGGCGAAAAACAGACCGCCGATGATATTCTTACTTATGACCTTAACGGCGATGGAGTCATTGACGAAGTTGATTTTGCCATCATGGTCAATAACCTGCTCAAACAGCTTAAATCTCCCGCCGGCTATGTGATTGGCGACATAAACGGCGACGGCATATTCGATGTCAATGATTTGCAAATCTTCACTAACCGCCTCACCCCGCCGACCAAATAGGATAGGTGAAACTCCAAAGTCATCCAAGGTCATCCAAAGTATGTCCAAAGCACTCCAACGTATGTCCAACGTATGTCCAAAGCACTCCAAAGTACGTCCAAACGCATCCGATTTCAGGTGTTGATTTTGTTTTAAGTTCGTTCATATAAAAGAGTTAAAGAAAAATTGAGCCACAGATTTCACAGATTTTCACAGTTTTTTTATTTTTCGAGCGAGTGGCCAAATGAAGCCACTGTTTTTGCTTAAGTATTGTTTCATCAAAGACTTAAAGAAAAATTTAGCCACAGGTTGCACAGATTTCACGGCCGGGCTTCGTTGTTCAAATTTTAAAGAGCACCCCTCGACTGGTTCGACAAGCTCACCACAGGCAAGCTCGGGGCAGGCGAGGACAGAAAAACTACGTCTCTATAAAGGGGTGAAGCTGCGCGTTTGGCCCAAAAATAGCGTACAGCGTGTAGCGGACAGCGTACAGAAAAAGGGGATAAGTTGTTGTAAAATAAGGAGTTAAAAATGGTAAAAATTTTTTTATTTTTTTCGGATTTTGGTCGTAAATATCTGCGCGTTTGGCTGATTTTCCCCGCAGGTCTGCTGGGGACTTGTCTTGTATTTTTCTTTTAGATCGTTAGCAATTGCTCTTGGGTCTTTTCTTGCAGCCATTGCATAGCGGTCTTTTCATCCTTTTCTATCGTCATCTCCACCACCGAACGATTGAGTTCAGCGGCACGCGGGCACCACGTCGCCTGAACGCGGTTGTTCGGCAGTCTGTTCTTCTACTTCACGGCTCTGCTCGTGGCTGCAAGCACCGCTTCATACTCACACTTGTGCTGCGACGGACGAGTGTAGTCTCCTGTTACCTCCCGCGTGTCGGAATCGACGAGAATGACCCCTTGGATGATGTTTATGTGGAGACCAGTTCTGTCTTTCAATTCCGAGGCGACTCCGGAACACGCTGCAAACAAATTGTGAGGGCAGAGCAACACGATGAATGAGTGCGTGCTTTTGTATGCAGCAACCCCCACGAACCTAGAGTTGATCTCCTTCCGCACGCCTTGGAAGAACGCCTTGAGTCCAACGCGGTCGGTGACCGATTCTGGCACGACCACAACAGCCGCAATTCCATGTCCGCCGAAGACATGTCGGAGGGGATTCCATGATTTCTTGACCACCCCCGCGATGTTGCTCGTGACATTGTTGTGCCGTTCGCCGAAGTTGAACTGAGCCATCTCCTGGGCCACCGATTCCACGATTTTCTTTGCCACCTCGTTATCCATACCGATTCTCCTTTCTTGTGCCCAACAACAATTAGATTGATCCGCATAAGATACGGAACTTTGGTTTCCTATCCATATAAAACGCCGCTTCTTTGCCTGAAAATATTACTTATTCGCCTAACTGCCCCATTCGACTACGCTCAGGGCAAGCTTAAAATTAACGACTTATCCGCCTTCTCGTGCTTCGTAGCAAACTACTTCGCAGAGTAGCATCTGCCCATTTGCATTCTGTAATTCTTGGTTAATAATATTGCCGATTGGATAATTAAGATTTGAGAGTAATTGTATTGCCATAGTTATTTATTATTTTTATCAGGTAAAGCAGGCATTTGTTTTGCCTTCAAAAATTTTGAACTTTTAGAAGTTATAACACTTTCGCCTGTCTGCCGTTCTATTTCCAATCTTGCCTTCTTTGCCGCAAATCCTCCTTCTTTGGCAATCTGTTTATTATTTTCCAGGCCTTTTGGTTTTTTCTTTTTGGATATTTCTGCCGTTGAAACTTCAGCGAGCATATTCAATACCAATTCGAGATTTGTCATATTATCTCTTAGATTTTCTTTCTTCAGCCCCTTAAGCTTTTTGTAATCTTTTACACTTCTTTCTGCCCACGCTCTTGTAATCTCGTCCGTTAATATCGCGTATTCCAATCCTTCTTTCATTCCCCGTTCTTGCCATTCATCGGTTAATTCTTTACGAACCTCGATACTTTTTAATCGTTGATTTACCCACTCTCTCGAATAACCTTTTTGCAGGTATGTTTTCATCGCTCTGTCAAAAGCAAGTTCTGGGTCTTCAGTTTCTTCTATTCGTTCATACCCCACCTTTGCAAGCCATAGTTTAAACGGCTCAGCTTTTGGAGAAGGTATTGATTGAATAAGCCTCAAAAGTGCTTCAGTATCAGCTACATCTGTAAGATACTTTTTCCCGTCAGGAGATTCTAATTTCAGTTGTCCCACTTTTTGGGACAACTCACTTCCTTCCTGTTTTAGCTTTGTTTTTAAAGCGTTCCAATATTTCCTTGGTCTTGGACTTTCAGTTAATATTTCAACAATATCAACAATTGAAAAATACCAAAGCTCTTTTTCTTCGTCATAGAATCGGCGAATCTGCTTTTGATTAAACAAAACTATTGAATGTGTTTTTTTCATATTTCGCCTTTTTTGCGATTTTTCGCCTAACTGCCCCATTCGACTACACTCAGGGCAGGCTTAAAATTAACAACTTATCGGCCTTTTTGCCCGTTTCTAACGCCACAACAAAAAGAGCACAAGCAAGAAAGTGCATAAGTGCATAAATTGTAACTGATTCGAGCCTGAATGCAAGCCGCAACCGAATTAGTGGTCAGTGGTTAGTGATTAGAGTGTAACTGATGACATTGGAGTTCCACCTACAAATGGCAGGTGCACCCGACCAAATAATTATCAATCTTCGGCTCTGGAATCTCAGGTCATTTGCCGTTATAATCCGTTTTAAATAATAAATTTGGTTTTTATGACGGGCAAATAATGCAGCCGATTTCTGAATCGACATCTCAACTGCAAAAACTCGCAGGTTTTATGGGCCTGCGTAAAAGCATTGTCGGTATGCTTCTTATGGTCATTCTTGTCGGTATGGGCGAACGAATGGCAGAACGGTTTCTGCCGCTCTACCTTGTGGCCCTTGGCGGCGGAGTGTTTTCGGTCGGGCTGCTTAACGGACTAAGCAACCTGCTGTCGGCACTGTATTCATTTCCGGGCGGCTATCTTTCCGACCGCCTCGGCACCAAAAAAGCATTGCTTGTCTTTAACCTCATCGCAGGTTTCGGCTTTATCATCGTGATTGTCATTCCCGCATGGCAGGCTGTTATCATAGGCGCGATATTTTTCCTTTCCTGGAGCGCAATTTCGCTGCCGGCAACAATGAGTCTTGTCGCCAAAGTACTGCCTTTGAACAAGCGCACGATGGGCGTCTCGATGGTCTCCCTTGTCCGCAGAATTCCAATGGCGATTGGTCCTGTTCTTGGCGGGGTGTTTATCAGCATCTGGGGTATTCATCTGGGGGTGAGACTCGCCTTTGGAGTGGCACTGGTAATGGCTGTCTTTGCAATCGTGCTGCAGCAATGGCTAATCGAGGATGACAAAAAAGGCCCACAAGCAGCAGTGCCTGAAAAAAGTCCAATCAAGCTTATGCGGCTGATGAGTCCTGCACTTAAAAATCTGCTTATCTCGGATATTCTCGTGCGTTTCTGCGAACAGATTCCGTACGCCTTTGTGGTGCTATGGTGCGTGGAAAAAATCAATTCACCAGTTTCGGCATGGCAGTTCGGCGTTCTTACGGCAATCGAAATGACGACCGCAGCACTTATTTACGTCCCGGTAGCATACTTTGCGGACAAGTTAGGCAAAAAACCTTTTGTGATAATAACATTTATATTTTTCAGTCTGTTCCCGCTTTCACTTTTATTCTGCCAGTCATTTACGCTGCTGATACCGGCTTTTATACTGCGGGGATTAAAGGAGTTCGGCGAACCGACACGAAAGGCATTGATAATGGACCTTGCCCCCGAAGACCGAAAGGCCGCTATGTTCGGCCTGTATTATCTGCTCCGTGACATTATCGTTTCCGTCGCCGCCTTCGGCGGTGCGTTTCTATGGTTAATCAGCCCGACTGTAAATTTCCTGTCGGCCTTTGTATTCGGCCTGGCCGGCACAATCTGGTTTGCGCTCCATGGTAAAGATTTGTCAACAAGCTCATAAGCTGCCGGCACCTTCAACCTATTTGCCCGTTGCTGCGGTGCCATCTGCTATCATTTTGCGGATTTCCTTGTTTGTCCGAACACTGCACCATTGTTTGCCGCACATCGAACAATAATCCGCCGTGGGCAATTCTTTTACGCCGATTTCCTTACAGGCCTCCTTGTGCATCCGCTCGGCGGTCTGCGGGTCGAGCGATTGGGCAAGATGAGTTTGCCAGTCAAGATTGGCGCGTGCGGTGCTAAGTTTTCTATCTCGCTCGGCCACACCCTTTAGGCCTCGTGCAATATCCGCAGCGTGGGCGGCGATTTTCGAGGCTATTACGCCGGCACGGACGTCGTCGGTATTCGGCAGGCCGAGATGTTCCCGCGGCGTAACGTAGCACAAAAACGATGCGCCGTAAAAAGCAGCAGCCGTTCCGCCGATTGCCGATGTGATATGGTCGTAGCCGGGCGCAATATCGGTTACAAGCGGACCTAAAACATAGAACGGAGCACCGTTGCAGATTTGCTCCTGCAGTTCCATATTGTATTGTATCTGGTTAAAGGGGACATGGCCGGGGCCTTCAACCATTACCTGGCAGCCGCGTTCCTGCGCCCTATGGGTCAGTTCGCCTAATGTTCGCAGCTCGGCAATCTGTGCCTTGTCGGTGGCATCGGCTATGGCGCCCGGTCGCAGGCCGTCGCCAAGCGAAAAGCAGACATCGTATTCAACCATTATGTCGCATAAATCGTCGAACATTTCATACATGGGATTTTGCCTGTTATGATAGAGCATCCACTTTGCCAACAACGCCCCGCCCCTGCTGACGATACCGGCCACCCGATTCTTAAGGAGCGGCAGATGTTCTCTTAATACCCCTGCATGAATGGTGAAAAAATCCACGCCCTGCCTGGCCTGTTTTTCAACGACCTCAAGGATTATTTTGTTGTCTATGTCCTCGACCTGTCTGCCTTCGATGGCCTGATATATCGGCACGGTTCCAAAAGGAACCGGGCATTTGGCGAGGAGTTGTTCGCGGGTCTTGTCGAGGTTGCCGCCAGTGCTTAAATCCATAATCGCATCGGCGCCGGCATCGATTGCCACTCGCATTTTTTCGATTTCAGCTTTTATCGTCGAACGGATACTGCTTGTGCCTATGTTTGCGTTTATTTTTGTAGTAAGTATCCTGCCTATGCCGGCGGGCTTGAGGTTAGTTTTAAGGTGCAGTTTGTTAGCCGGTATCACCAGCCGGCCGGCGGCAAGTTCCGAACGGACAAACTCCGCATCGAGGTTTTCTATGCCGGCGACAAACTCAACCGGCCCGCTGATTTTTCCTGTTCCTGCGATTTGCAATTGCGTTGTCATCATTAAATTCCTACCGAAGATTCTTACCGCAGAGCTCGCTGAGACCGCTGAGAGTAAGGATAATTATTTACCATTCTGATAATACCATCTTTTAGAACTTTGACATTAAAGTTTATCAGTAAGCCCACTTTACAACCGGAAAGTTTCAGATAAGATAACATCTGGGCATTGTGAATAGGTGCAAGGCAATCAACAACTTTAACCTCAATGATTACCGCCTCTTCAACAAGAATATCAAGACGATAACCACAATCAAGTTTAATTCCACGATAGATTATGGACAATGGTTTTTGCTGTTCAACCTTAAGGCTCAGTTCAGCAAGTTCAAAAACCAGACAAGCCTCATAAGCGGATTCCAGCAGACCTGGGCCAAGAGCACGATGCACCTTAATTGCCGCACCAATAATACGTTCCGTTATATTATCTAATCTATCTTTTTCTTCCATCTCTGCGAACTCGGCGTTCTCTGCGGTTAAACTGCCAAAAAAAATCGCCTCACTACTTTCGCAGGAAGCGATATTCTCTTCAAACCAGCTGACCGTCAAAATCAAAGTAAATCACTTTCCTACGCAGGCATAGCCGTCTGTTTAGCGGTTGTCCTGATCAGGTTCAAAGGGTTTCATCTCAGACCCGCCTTTCGGCAGACCACCCCTAGTGAACGGAGCATATTATACCCTTTTGCCTCCAATAGTCAAGTAAAAATTGGTTTTTATAATTCCGATTTTTCTTGCATTATGTCCCTGCCGTCTGTACAATACCAGAAGTTTGGCGTGATTAGGTAACCAGGGAGGCCGAGATGGACGTAAATCTTGTTCTTCTCAAAAAAAACGGCTCGCAAAAGGTTTTTCCGCTGCCCAGTGAAATTACAACAATCGGCAGACGCCGCAGTTGCGACTTGCACATTCCGCTTGCGTCTGTTTCCAAAAAACATTGTCAACTGCACCTTGACAGTGGTGTATTGAAACTGCGTGACCTGGGCTCAAGAAACGGGACAAACCTCAACGGTAAGCCGGTAGATGAAGCGGTAATCCGGTCGGGCGACTTCATAGAGGTAGGTCCTTTAAGATTCCAGGTACAGATTGACAACCCACCGAAAGACTCAGCCGCATCTGCCAGTCCCCGGCAAAAACCTGCCAATCAAAGTAACCCCCCGCATAAACCTCAGCAGGAAACAGCCCCAAACTCTGAAGCAAACGAGATGGATTCGATGCTGGACAATTTCTTTGCTAAAAAAAAGTAATGACAATTGATACCTGCACTCCGGCGGCGATGTGAGCGAAAGAATAAGCACCCCTGATTATTTCGCACCCTTGAGAAAGTTTTAACTTGCCATCAACCTTAAAATATACTATTCTGCGGCGTAGTAGTACTTTATCTTCCGTATTTGCAATTGAGGAGCTATATGCAAATATTGGTTTTTATGCAATGTCGCGGATTAAGTTTTTTATCCGGCTTTGCCCTTTCCATAACGGCATTGCCATTTAATCCTGTAAGGATGCTTTTACTTATAGGATGGGTATATCTGTGTCTGTATTTTGTTCAGCGTGTTCAGTTCAGTCCGCTTGTTCCCCGAAGGTATAAATCGCCGGCAAATGTTGTCACGCTATTTTTGGGTCCGCTGCTTTTATTTGTTCTGCTTGTGACAGATGTTATTCGAAAATCGTCGGAAAACCGCAACAGCCTTTTCATGGTAGTAAAAGGGTGGATAACCGATATTATCGAAAGTATAAAGTCGGGCAATTTCAAGCCAAGGAGTCCGACAGATATAAAGATTCTCGACTCAGCAGGCAGAAGTCTCAATGAAATATACGGCCACGGAAAAAGCAAACGGCAGGACAGCCATATACTTGACCTGACCGAGCGGATTATTGCCAATGCCCTTGAGGAACGTGCCAGTGACATTCTAATCGACCCGAAAGAAGACAGTACCTATGCGGTCAGACTGCGAATAGATGGTGTATTAACAACGGTTCAGGAGATTCAGGCCGAGATTTGCCATGCGATTATAAACAGCCTTAAAGCCGTTTCAGGTATGGATATCGCTGAAAAAAGGCGTCCTCAGGACGGCGCATTTACCGCCAAAAAAGGCGATGATACCGCATCATTCAGGGTCGCAAGCGCAGGCGTTCTTAACGGTGAGAAATTGTCCATAAGGGTGCTCAATCGCCAGGCGGGCATGTTTACCCTCGCCGATGTGGGTTTGTCGAAGAAGCAGTATGAAGTTGTCAAAAGCTTTATAGATAAACCATCCGGTATGATACTTGTGTGCGGCCCGACGGGGAGCGGAAAGACCACTACGCTTTACGGCATGCTCAACGAAATCGACCGCTTTACGCGGAATGTCATCACAATCGAAGACCCGATTGAGGCGCAGCTTCCCAATGCAAGCCAGATTGAAATCAATCCAAAGGCGGATATTACCTTTGCAAAGACCCTTCGCAGCGTTCTAAGGCAGGACCCGGATGTTATCTGCGTAGGTGAGATACGCGACGAGGAAACGGCGGCGATGGCACTTAGGGCATCTCAGACCGGGCATGTGGTACTGGCGACGATACACAGCAATAGCAATGCATCGGCACTGGTGCGTCTGCTCGATTTGGGCGTATCGCCCATACTTATGTCATCGGGTCTGAGCCTTGTCGCTTCGCAGCGGCTGCTTCGCATACTATGCAATCATTGTAAAAAACATGCCGAATTTGACCAGAGCCAGATTTTCGAATTCCACAGGCAGGACGTAAACTATAAAAATATCTATCGGCCTGTCGGCTGCAAAAAATGCCGCGGGACAGGTTATTACGGAAGAACGGCAGTTTTCGATCTACTGGTGTTGGACGACAGATCAAAGGCCGCAATTACAAACAGCGAATCGCTCATAAACCAGCTTAGAAGCGACGGCGACAAAAAAGGAGCGTCCAATTTGTATAAACAGGGATTCAAGAATGTGACACTCGGCATAACGGGGCTTGAAGAGCTAAAGAGAGTAGTGGGATAAAGTTTATGGTATTTTGGGCAGGAATATTAGTTGCGGCATTATTTGCGAGGCTGGCCATTAAAATGGGCTTCTATGAGACATGGGCAATGCTGTTTAATATAGCCGTGTCTGTTTACCTTGGTGTATCTCTAATGCCCATACTTATAGAGCTTGTCCCCTCGGCAGGTAATACGCCATACGGCAGTGCATTGACGATATTCGGTATCGCTATAGGGGCGTTTTTGATTCTGCACGGCATATCGTTTGTGTTCTTTACCGGCCAATTCAGCGTCTCACTTCCCAAAGTACTCAATATCATAGGCGCCGGCTTGCTGGGTTTCGTCGCCGGCTTTTTAGTCTGGGGTTTTGTCAGTTTCCTGGTCTCCACTACACCGATTTTTGAGAGCGCCTATCTGAAGCAGCTTGACCTTGGCAGTCAAATCAGACAAACCAGCGTGCCCGTAGTCTGCTGGTGGTGCAGCTTTGTCAATAAGATAGTATCTTCCAAAGCTAATGGGGATACCATAAAGCAGGAACTTAATGGGCTTATAAAAAATACCGAAAAGAAGAAACGCAGCGTGATAACCGAACCGAATGACACAGACGAAACGAATGAACCAAATACGCCGCCTGAGCCGAACAATGAGCCAAACAAGGTTGGAACCTCTGCTCCTGAAAAGAAACCACGCACAATACGCCGTAATATCGACACTGATAATATGTAAGCCCTGAAAATAAGCATATAATCTATACAATACTCCCCAAAAACTGGGCGCATGATTAAGGTGGATTTGTCGCATGAGACGATAAAAAGTTCAGGAAACAAATTCATGAAGAACAAAAGGCGTAATCACAGTGCCCAGCTCAAGTGTTTTTTGTTTATCGGTTCCGAATTAGTAGAGTTTACCTTTTATTTCCTTGCAAAATTGGTGTGTTGAGTGTAAAGTAAGCGGGAATTTATCGAAACGCGTTTTTCGCTCAGGTTTGGATTTAGATATGATAAAGTTTCTTGATCAAATTGAGTTAATATTATAGGTTTCGAATAAGTTGGGGCGATTAGCTCAATTGGTTAGAGCGCCTGCCTTACACGCAGGAGGTCACAGGTTCGAGTCCTGTATCGCCCAGTTTTGTAATCTTTTGTAATTCCACTCTTTTTGCCATTTTGTCAGCAACTCCATCTTATGCGTCCCATAATAATATGTTATCCACTTGAATAAGACCCTATAATTAATTTCCAAAGTTTTTCATCAGAATAGCTCTATCTGCCTAAGTGAATACATTTTCAAGGATTGGCTAATCATAGTCGATAATATTAAAGAATAGGATACGGCAAATGCCGTGGAAAGGGAATTTTTATGTTGATGATGGCGAATTACAGCACTATTTTTAATGTAATTGCAATTATTGTCTGTGTTATTATCTTAATCCGTCTAATACTGCTGGGCGGCCGCTTAGTAAGGGCAGTAGAGAAAATCGCGGACAAAGTCGAAAAATGACTTTCTAATGAACAAAAATAACATGTGCCGATTGTGACAGAGGAAGTTTATAAATCACTTCTTCTTCACGGTTTCCGCTGGCATTAAGGTTTCTTTGAGCTTTTTTTCTCGAGCAGTTCGAATGATGTTAAGGTTGTGTTGGGCCTGGTTCTCAGGAAGTATTTGCCGATATAGAGACATTGCTTCGTCATCGCGTCCCAGAAAAGCCAGGCAAACCGCCATGTTGGCACGATATCTTGCATTTTCAGGTTTGACACCCGTAGTAGCTGTAAACATTTCCAGAGCTTTATTATAATCTTGCCGAATCATGTAGCACATTCCCATGTTATTTAAAAGAACGGGGTCTTTCGGATTAATCTTTCGAGCAGTAGATAGCGTATTTACTGCTTCATCTGTATGACGTTGGCGCATTTGCAATTCAGCTAAACTATTCCAGGCTGGTAAAAATTCGGGATGCTCCTGAATAATCCTCTTTAGCACAAGTTCAGCCTGCGCATTTTTGCCCTGTGTTGAAAGGATATCCGCCAAAGCATAAAGTGTCTTAACAGTAGGAGGTTGATTAGCTCCTTGTTCGAAATCCAAATCGCTATAATTTGAGTTATCTTTTTTAATGTTTTTGGACTTAATAGATTCATTACATCCCTGAAGCCAAAAACCAGAGATAAATACTGCCAATGCAAGAAGCGTTGCAGATACCGAGCCTGCCTGAAAAATGTTTTTCATTACTGCCCACCTTTTGACCTGATTGTGGTGCCTGACGTTCTGGTTTTCCCCTGAGTGGACTGGTTCTTACTCTCCATAATGTTCAATACCTTTTCTGAAGGCATACCATCGCCACCAGGCATTCCATCGGAAACACTTATACGGCTTGTCTCTACTCCTGCTTCCTTTAAGCGATTTAGCACGAAATTAACCCTGGCCTGATAGAGCTCCTCTGTTGTATTATTTCGGCGAACATTTAGCGGGCCTGGATTGTTTTTAAAATAGCCTGCCAACACAGAAAGGTCACGTCCACCAAGTTCATTTAGTTTGTCGCTGTTCTCGGCAAAGTGATATGGAAAGATTGTATGCTGAGAAATGATGGCGTTCCGCATTGCGGTATCATTCAATGCATTAACCAATTCAGCATTAATAAGACTCTTGTCCAGTTCTCTTTCTTTAACAGTCTCGTAACACCCGCAGATCAAAATACAACAAAAAATCATTTCGATTACAACACCAATCTTCATAGAAACATTTTTCTTAATAAGGTTCATTTTTTTACTCTCCTAATATTAACTTTTGATAAATAGTAATTACTGCCGGTCCCGCCAGTGTAACTAATACTGCAGGAAATATAAACAATACCATTGGAAAAATCAACTTTACTGCCATTTTTTCTGCATGTTCTTCTGCCGTAAAAACCCTTTCTTCCCGCATGGAATCTGCAAAGACTCGTAATGTCTCAGAAATGCTTGTACCAAAACGTTCGGTTTGTGTTAAAATCGCCGCCAACGAAGATAATTCAGCCACGCCCGTACGCTCTGACATGTGCCGCATAGCTTCTGTTCTGGAAGCACCAAGATTAATCTCGAAACTGGTTAATGACATTGCGCTTGCTAAAATTGGACTGACATTAAGAATTTCATCAGAAACAATATTCCAGGCCATATCCAGCCCGATTCCCGAAGAAACGCATATTTCAAGCAAGTCTACCGCCTCAGGCAGGTGTTGGCGGATTTCGTCATGATGCTTTTTCAACTGTATTATGACTATGAAATTAGGTA
>Ga0315293_10003142_pt1 | contig 15911 bp, 19 predicted proteins | sample YL17G13_20_MG_FD_203071 | JGI IMG/M metagenome (GOLD analysis project Ga0315293, IMG submission 203071) | Sediment microbial communities from Yellowstone Lake, YNP, Wyoming, USA - YL17G13_20 | ecosystem: Environmental > Aquatic > Freshwater > Lake > Sediment | place: USA: Wyoming | collected...
CGTTCAAAGGAGTGTCGCCGACCAATGAAGGCGCAGCAACGCCTTCAGCGTTCAAGCTGATGGCTACCAAGGGCAGGGAGAAAAAGAAGGAGAAGAAGACCGAAGAGAAGAAGGATGAGGATACCGATGCCTACCAAGAAGACTTTGTTGGACAGTCAAGGGAGTGACCGCTACGGGCTTAACACCATACGAAAGCTCAGGGAAGCCGGAGTGCGGTCAAGGCTTAACACGAAGCTCTACCAGACCCAGAAGAACGTCATCTACAGGAAGAAAGTGCCGATTGGGTGGCTTGACTACGAAAACAGGGACATCATACCAGAGGAAGAGAACCTCTACGAGATTGACACCGGCAGGGAAGATGGTCTGCGTTGCCTCATTCTAGGGAAAACCGGAAGCGGAAAATCTTGGTTGCTTCGTGGTATGATGAATCGTTTCTATCTGGCAGGCAACTATCCGATAATTTTCACGGATATTGCGCCGGAACACGTTACGTCTATGTATCCGCTTCAGGAAGAGTTTAGAAAGTTCATCCTCGAAAAAGAGAACCCCACGACGTTCCCAATGAAAATGTATTACCCATTCTTCCTGTTCAATTACTCAGGGGTGGCATTTCCCGAACAGAATCTCTTCCAGTTCGACACAAACACCATAAAGCCGGATGACCTAGTGCGCTTCGTGAACCTTGGCGAGATGTCCCCTAGAGCGAAAGGCGAGATGATTTCGATGCTCTCTAAAATGCTTGCCAACAAATCCGCATTCAATAGCATTACAGACGTAATCAAATTCTTCGAGGACAAAGAAGACATGGACAGCGAAGCGAGAAAAACCATAATGAGGACTATGGAAAACCTGAGAGACTTAGGCGTGTTCGGCAGCAAATACCCCAACGCAAACTTGGTCGAAGACATCAAAGCTGGAATCATCCCTGACCTCAACCTCTTCGGGTGGCAAAACATGGACTTCAAGCGTTACGTCGCCCTCTACATCGTGATAATGATTAACCAAGTTCTCAGCGCAAAGCAGGAAGGTCGCCTGAAGAAAAACAAACACGTCATTGCTATTTTCGAGGAGCTACACGAGTTTGCGCCTCGTGGTTACAACATTTCCGAAGATAAAATAATTACAAGGAACGCCATACGCAACTACGTCAGGATAGGCAGGAAGGAGATGTGCAGCTTCATCGGAGTGACCCAGACACCGACTGACCTAGACCCAGTGATAGTCGAGCAGATGGACTTCATTATAGTACCCTACAACTTCGAGAAGTACAAGGTCATGGAGTTCATCAACCAATATCTGCCCAACCTGCACCTTGGTTCTAACGTGGACTTCCAGAATGACATGAATCACCTCATGGCAGAAATGAAGCAGCACCGAGACGGCAACAGGGATTGGCTGGTCATCGACATCAACAAGAAGGAGATAAAAAAGATAACTCCACTAGGGGTTTTGAGTTCACATAGAGGAGCAGGAAAGTGATTATATGGCTGAAATAGAATTCGAGACTCCGGCGTGGACTGCAAAGTTCTGGAATATAATCGAAGACCTGTTCAACCTGCCCAACAAGTTTGAGGGTACTGTTTTCAGCATGGCAGCACGTTGTGGTTTCAATGTGGACAGCTTCTTCTACAGGGAAGTCTTGCCAGTGATGAAGAATAATAGTATAATGACCGAGATTTCCAAGGAGAAAAAGTTGGACAAAGGATACGCAGCTTCGGTCTACCACTTCAATCGTGACAACCTCACGAAGTTCTGCATCAAGCACAACAAAAGGCTGAAGGCGATATTCAAGGTGTGGGTGATAGGAGACGGTTTCGGTGGAGACGCAGACCCCGATTGGCTGCAAAAAATAGAAGAAGACAAGCTCAACGGATAAGGTATCACAGCTATGGTCTCTTCGGGTGGGAATTGAATGTATTTTCACTCAGATAACTTAAAAAGCTCATGGTTGCTGACAACCGTTTATTTTATATACCCTTCTCGTGAAAGCCTACCTATGAACCATACGTTCATCGCCACTGTCGGCGTTATGCAACCAGTTAACGGGTTTGAACTGTTACAAGGGTCGATTTTAAAACCCGAAACAAATAAGGAACAAAATTATGGCAAAAACTAGCACCACAATGAAAGTAATTGCTGGTTCTGCTGTTCTCGTAACTGTAGCCGTTCTGGTAATGGTGGCTTCAATCACTGGCTATCTGCCTCAGCAAGTCCAACAGCCTAGCGGTGGCGCAGGAAACGTAGTCGTTCCGGCAGGTTATTCTTCTTTCCCCATCAACATGAACATGCCTCTGAAGAATAGTCTTAGCCAAGCAACGGCTGTCACCACAGCTTCCGTCAATGCAAGGGTTTATCCCTCTGGCACTGATGTAACTGTTGCACAGAGTCCCATGACACCCCCACTTGTTTCAAGCGCACTTGGAGCAGGAAGTGTTGGCACGATGAATTTCACAGGAAGCATCACCAATACTGGTACTTCCTATGAAATGAAGATTTGGGATACTGCTGCAACTCCGGCGTATTACCCACGGTACATTACTGTGACTATACCGGCGTATCCAGCCACATACACGGGCAATGCGATATTGTCAAACACATTCTTGGATGCGATAGGCACATTCGGTAACACCTCGCAAGCCAACGGAACATACGCAGACGGAACAGCACTCACGACCAACGTACTGTGGAATACCACAGAATCAACTGTTTCGCAACAGCTACGCATAAACATTTCAACCGCAGGCGGTACGGGTTCAACAACGGTTTCTTTCAAGATTCCATTGGTGATTTCCAACACGGTTGTGAACAGCAAGCTGAAGAATGTGGTTCTCAAGCCTCAGACTGCCCTTTCAGGTTCAACGATACCCACGACTGCTTTCACGGCAGCCAGCGTACAGTGGAACTCCGGTTATAACTGGGCGCAGATAATCTCACCTGCTGGTGATATTCTCTCCTCGGTATCTGGAAACATCCCACTTACAGTTGGCGACGTGACGAACAGTATGGCTGGTACGATAAACCTTCAATTCACATTGGACACGAGTGTAATGGCTACGGGTCAGAGCTTCTTGTTCATTTTGGATGACCAAGGTGGATACCTGAGTACGGACAATATTGTGGCTCAACGAGGCGCAGCACCCCAGACTTTCACCATAGCTGCCGTTTCGTAAGGGAACTGCAAACCGTCAGTGTCTTTTTCTTTCTTTTTTGATTTTGATAGCGAAAGCTACGAGGAAAAATGTATTTAAGCGTGGGAATTCAATCAGTGGTTGTAAAGGGATGTGTGGGTGGGTACTGTGGATTCAAGGGTCGTTGCTAGTCTATTTCTAATCGTGTCGCTCTTTGTTCTGACACCGAATTTCGCTCAGGCGAAAGCCCAGTTCGAGAACGGTCAAATCAACATCTGGTCTTCAGGAAGTTCCCAATGGGTTGACACCTGCGCCGACCTATTGAAAGTAACAGGTAACACATCAGTTATAGCAAATTCATGCAACTCCCCATTCGCTTCAACCTGCGTATCGGTCTTGGCTTCCATCAACATAACCCGTGGTGGTGCGACGAATTGGACAAACTTCACAGTAGACGGCTGTGAACTCAGGATGAACCTGACGGCTGCCGGACAGGGAAAGTACAGGAATATAACGTCATGGGGAAACTTCAGTATACTAAATTCCAATATAACAACCGGTGGTGTATATTTTATTGGCGTTATTGGTGGAATTGTCATAGAGCCAAATTCTAACTTCTCGATGAAAAATAGTTTCATACAGAGGGTTGGATATTCTACCGCAACCGTAGGTAGGATGGGTCTTGAACTGAATTCTCCTGTTTTCGGTTTTTCCAACAACACAGTCAACTACGACCTCAACGCTCAGGGAGCAAACGGTGTGGTGATTCATAGCGGAGCAAGCGGTTCTATAATAAATGGTTTTAACACGATGTACGATTTAGCCTACGGTGTTTCTGTGGAAGCAGGTGTTTCCAATATATCGCTCAACGATGTAAATTCTAGTTTTTGTGTTGGTGGAACTCCGAGCATTGGAATATTAGTTGACGCTGTTTCTAATAGCACTTTCACCAACATAAACACAAGCTACAACGACGCTAACTTTTATCTGGCATATTCAAATAACAACACATTCAAAAACATAACAACGATTAGTTCTGTCATCGCAGGACAGGCTGGTTTTTATATCTGGACTGATTCGACGTACAGCAACAACACCATAGAAGGTCTTTTTTCAAGCTATAATACTTACGGGTTGATAATTTTGTCAGATGGGAGCGTTAAGAGCAAAAACGAATTTAAAAATTTGATATTGAATCACAACCAAATCGGTGTATTCGCAAACAACAACTATAATGATGTTTTCGTCAACGTCACGGCATACGATTGTTCCGGAACAGGAATGAGTTTCAGCGTATCTAACAACAACACAGTCAACACGGCAAAAATTTATAATTGCTCTTTGGGAATGAGTCTAGATTCATCAAACTTCAACACAATCAGCAATTTGAATATTTCAAATTCAACATCTTATGGAATATCACTTACAACCAGTTCAGTATGGAACTATATAGTGGATTCAAGAATTAACAACACAGGATTCGCCCCTAATTTATTTGACGTTTACCTTCTGGGAAACAGCATAAACAACACATTCCTGAACGACACATACGATAAAGAGTCGGTGGCTTCAGGGTCTCTTGACAGGCTTTGGAGATTTCATATCAAAGCTATAGATAGCTTATCTTCACCAATATCCGGAGCAAACGCAAGCGTAGTTGACCAGAATGGGTTGCTAATTAATTACACTACCACCAATACAACAGGAGAAATACTCAAAAACATCATGCTCTACACCAACATAAACGGTATCAAGACATACAACACGACATATTATGGAATCACGGTCTGGAATTATTCATTCAACAAACAGACACAGACAGATGATTTCAATAGCACTGCGTACAACGGGACAAAAAACATATTCTCTCTGACCAATGATGTAGACGTACCGACAATCACCAACTTCACAAAGACACCATTCTGCGTAGAAGTCAACAACTTCGTGTCTTTCCAGTGGAACTCCGAGGATGACGGGTCTGACATAGCCTACACCTATTGCAACGTCACAGACCCAGTTGGTCAGAAATATAATTACCTTTCCAAAGTAGGCAGCTACCTGATACCGAACAATATAATGTATTTCAACTACTGTAACGTGTCAACCAATCTCACAGGAGACTACAGATTCCAAATAAAATCCTACGACAAGTCAGGAAACGTTATGACCACGAATTATTTCTTCCCTGCAAGGGAGTACCTGTCCTGCTCCGGTGGCTCTGAGATAGGAACTAGCGGTGGAAACGCTGGAACAGGCTCAAGCACAGGCGCACCATCAACGGTGATAATCGTAGGCAACCCAACATTTATGATTTACCCCACCGACATCACGAAGCTCGTCACGACAGGCGAACACGCCCTCATAGACACGGGCAACGGTCATACCCTGAGCATACGCAACACTGCGCCGAACACCATCTACCTCTCAGTGGAGACCAAGGGCGACTATGCCAGCTTCATATCCATCGAAAAGGTTCAGACCATGCAAGTTCTCCAGCAGACCACCTACATTGAAGTCCAGTCGGGTAAGACCGTTCTGGTAGACCTCTACGACACCATACCCATGACTGCCGTAGAAGGCAGTTATCCGGTGGTAGTAATCGTGCAGGACAGGGACACCAAGGCATCAAAGAGCATCACGGTGAATCTGGTAATTTCACCTTTGACATCCATCACAAAGTTAGCAGGAAAGCTCATTACAGGCTACCTGATTCCCCTAAACGCCACGAACAGCAAGGTTGAAATGGATTTCTTCGGTCTACCCCTGCCTCTAAGCTTCAGTGGTGGCAGCCTCAACGTGCAGTCATCCACCGAGTTCAGCTTCCCGATTGGGTGGGCGTTCTTCATAGTAGTCCACTACCTATTCTACAGAATATTCAAAGGATTCACAGGACTCGCCTACAAAGCAGGCAAAGTCAGAAGCAAAATCATGCTTACTTTTGAACCATTGATAAATTACGGATTGTCAACAGCTTTAATAATGTGGGTATTGATAGTGATTTAAATGGACACAAAATACATAACGGTATTCACGGTTTTATTGGGAATTATTGCTACAATCAGCATATCTTCTGCAATGACATATCCTGTAGTCAAGCTGACAGCAGCAGTAGACTTGTCTGGTTACGCCAACAACACCAACCCAGTATTCTCAACCAGCGTCACAACCCCATGGCTCTATGTCACCAACATCTCAGCAAGCAGCGTGGAAATATCAGACTCGCTGAATGTAACTGGCAATTTTGAAACTCCCTGTATAACCTGCGACGGCAACGACACTTATTTCCACGGAAACGGTTATTTCGCTGGCAACGTGACAGCTCCCAATATAGAAGTAATGGAAAGCCTGATTGTCCACGGAAATTCAACCTGTTCTGGGACTGTAGCAGCTTGTAGCGATGCCATGTTTGTCGGCAACCCAACCTTATGTGGTTGGACTGTCAACACAGGACAGAGAGGCTGTTGGTGGAGATGGTGGACAGGGACTTGCGTCGGGACAGCCACGTCCTGCGCCAGCATGTCAACATCAACTTGCTCGGAGCAGCACAACTGCGTCTTGGTATCCGAAGAGGGATTCACTTTCGGGGCTGGCGGGTTTGTTGGTAACATAACATTTATTGGAAACACTACAATGGTTGGCAACCTGAACGTCACGGGCGAAGTCAACGCCACCATCTTCAATGGCGCTTGGAACGGCTCGGCAGCCTACGCTCTCAACACATCGCTGGCGACAATGGCATGGAACCAGACCAACGCTTCATACGACACCCTTCTCCATTCCCATACATACTTCAATGATACCTTAAACTTGGCAGTCGGGACTTTCGTGCCAGTGGCAGGGTGTTCCCAGACAACTTCCATGTATTATTATGACGATTGCACATTCAACATCACAGAAGTTGGCGGCGGCGCAGGCGGCATTGACTTCAAAGTAAACTTTACAGGTGTTGCTAATTTCAACAGGATTATACTCCGTGAAGTGTATTATGGCGGGTCTGCTCACATCGTCACAGTCCAGCTATTCGACTGGACAAGCAACTCATGGGACAATTACCTTGACATAGGAACTCAATCAGGTCTTACGCAAACAGACCTCTACATAGCTGACCCTTCAAACCATATAATAGGTGGTAACGTGACATTCCGTTTCTACCATGCCCCGAATGGTGTGGCAACCCACAAATTCATAGTAGATATGGTTCAGCTTGTTGATGGAGGCGCTTCACTGACAAACATAGAGCATGACGGATTGCAGGGCAGGAACAACCCCACCAACCACCCGATGATGTGGAACTTCCTGACTAACCGCACATACATCCCGTGGTTTCAGGACATCAACCAGACCAACTCCACCTACCCAGCCATCAACGCCACAGGCTGGCTGAATGAATTCGGCTACAACGGCACATGGGGACAGTTTAAAAATGTGACATCCACGTTCGGAAGATTTGAAAAGTTTTATCTCGGATACAATAGCCCAAGCACAACATTAGCATATGTTTTTCAGCTTACAGGAAATCAGGCAGTCCCTCGTTTTGGCATGGCTTTCAGAGATGCGACGGCAACACACCCAGCTTATACTTCCACTTGGAACGCAGATGCAGTTGATGTCAACACCTTTGGATTTATTGATACTATGGCAACGGGCACAGCTAAAATGGGTATGCAAATGACAGGATTGACAGGAACGGATGCCACAATTACTCCGTATCTTGCAGGCGGAGTGAGCGGTTCCACAGCCCCTTCCGTTCCATTGATAGTGTTTAGAGCAGGGAAACATAATGGTGCGACAGGGGTAACATCCATCGCAGCCACCGAGATATTGGCAGCATTCAGGAATTGGGCAACAGATGTAGTTTATATATACGGAAATGGACGGCTTGCCGCCCCGATGGTCAACGCAACCAGCATCAGCACGAATTTCATCAATGCTACAGCAGGAAAAATAAATCAGTTAAACTCCACCAGCATCAGCACGAATTACATAAACTTCTCAAGCACGAACTACCCCATAAACCAGACCAACGAAACCTACCCAGCCATCAACGCCACAGGCTGGCTCAACCAGTTCGGCTATAACGGCACTAAAGGGCAGTTCAACAATATCACTGGAAACAGCATAGGTGTAACAGGCACAGGAACATTCCATAATGGAAATATTATTTTAGGGGGCGAAAGTTACGAGATAGATGTGTTTGGTTCTGTTACTGCACAAACATACTCTTATACTGCTCAATTATCATTGGGTGGTGCAGCAGGATATTTTGGTGGTGCGACAAATTCACTTTATTTAGCAGACAACACTTACGCCATAAATGCCGTTGGCGATGCATACATTGACGGTGCATTGACCTACACTGGTGGTTCTGACCCGCCCTATGTCCTCTACTTCAACGAGACCAAGGAGCACATAGTCGAGCTTACAAGGCGTTATGTCCCGACAGAAAGGGCAAGCGGCATGGCTCAGGTCTACATACCAAGCGACCCAAGGATAAAGTGGTTCCAGCCCTCGACCTGCACCTTCTTCGGCGAGAAGGCAGACAAAGACGGCTACATGGTCAAGTCAGCCATAGACATCATCAATGACGGCAAGCCCTGCTACAATGCGAACACCACGACCATCTACTCATGGGACAGCATCAATGGTAACGTGACCAGCCATCAGGCAGTCAACTATCCAAGGATACCCATGCCAGCCAACACCACAGTCAACAAGGCGACGGGCAAGCTTGAGAATAAGACATCTCCGATAGGAGTGAGAGCATGACAGGGAAAATACCCAGCCCAGAGTGATTGATATGAACAGGACAATATTAATTGGTCTGGTGATTATTGAGGCTGTTATAGTCCTTGCTCTGATTCAACCATCTCTAGCCAGTGAATACGGCTACGTCACCTACAACACAACCGAAACATTCAACATCATCGTGGCGTGTGAAGATGCTTTTGGTTTGCCGTGCAATTCTTCAATAGCGTGTAATCTGACACATAGCAGCCCAAGCGGTAATTTGGGCATTATGCAGATGGGCTATTATAGCCTTGGATTTTTCAACAAAACACTTAGTTCAGTTCCATTCATCGGAGTTAATTCAGCAATAGCCAACTGCACCGATGGAACTAACAAAGGAACTATAGATGCCAGCTTCGAGATAAAAAAAATAATAACGCCAACGTCTGTACCATCAGATATAGGGGTTATCAGCAACCCATATAATTATTCCTATACCATCAACGAAACAGCAAGTCTGGCAGTGGTTTTCAACTACCAGAACTACATCGAGACTGCGCCTCTCTCCAAGGTGGAAGTACCCGTGACCGTGAAAAACAACAACCCATTCATTGTCAAAATCAAACTGAGCCTACCCAACGGAACTTCGCCTTCGGGTGTGACTTACCCCATAAACGAGATAACGATACAGCCTTCCGGAACGGAGTCTTTCACGCTCACACTGCCTTCGGACAAGAATGGTAGATTCCAATACAATTTCCCACTACAAGAAAACATAACCGGAAGCATTTACAACGGCACTCTGGGTATCACGGTTTGGGTTGACCAATACTATATAGTGACGGTAATAGCAAGGTACATACTTGCCTATTCGTGGGTCATCATAGGGGCAAGCATTTTATTAATCATAATCGTGATAATCATCAGCAGGAGACGCAAACGATGACAGAAGACTACACGTTGAGCCAGAAGCCGGAGCAGATTGGGGATGGGAAAGGGAAGAGTTGGAGCTACAGGAAATACTACTACATGTATGCCTTCGTGACCTTCGCCTTCATTTTCTTCGTCTGGATAGGCATCCGTGACGTGAGCCAGTTTCAGACAGTGGTATACTACATTGCACTTTCTGGCTTCGCCTTCGGTCTCATGCTGCTCAACGACTTCTTCTTCAAGGGGAAATCCGGTGTGTACGATACCATCAACGTAGAAAAGACTCCGATTTCTCCGAAAATAATCGCCGTTATAGCGATTCTTGTAGCTGTTTTATTTGCGTGGAGAATAGCCACGACCAATCAGGCATTCGTTCCCTATCCGACTTTCTCACTACTCGACATTCCAGCTTTGGGCGCACTGGCATCAGGCATGTTCGGTCTCGCAGAAAATATATTCTTCTGGGGTCTGTTCTTCCCGACGATATTCCTGCTGCTGAATATGAGAACAAAAAACTTCTTCGTGGCTGCCATTGGAGCGATTTTAATATTGTCTTCGGGATTCGTGACTTTTCACTGGTTTGTCTACGCAATAAATCAAATGGCTATGATTACAACTTTCATATTCGGTATGCTGAACTGCATTTTGGTTCTAGCATTCAGAAGCCTCTGGGTGTCGGATGCCGTGCATTTTTGCAATAATTTTGTAGCGTCGCTACTAAAAAGTGGTGTGAGTTATTTGATTTGGTGAAAACATGGCAGCCGACATCGTAATCCCGTTCATTGGAATTTCATTTACCGTAGCAAGCATACTCGTAGCAGCAGTGGCAATCGTAGTTGGATTTATTCTGGGCAGCAGCGCAAAAAATGGTCTCAAGCTCGTGGTGCTTTTCATAGGTTTCATCAGCCTGCTGTTCCTTCTGGGATTCATACCCGTGGATGTCACGGACAAGCTGAAGGAGATTTTCTTCTTCCTGCAACCCCTGATAAGCAGCAGCATGACCGCAATCACAGCAGTCTCCGGTACGGGTGGCATACCTACGATAATCATGGCGTTTGCAATCGGGGTCATACTCGGATGGTGGAAGTCGTGAGAAAAAACACTATTTATACTGTAAAAGTCAAGAAAGGCATGAGCGCATGAACAAAAAGGTCGTAGTGGGGTTGGTCGTTGTCCTCGCCCTAGCCCTTGTTCTCGGCAGGGGATTCCTCTTCCAAGCCTTTCAAGTGAACAACCCTTCATTCATTCTCGCAACCGGAACTTACTCAAGCCCGAACCCCGTTGACGTTTCCGGCACTGCCCGTATAGCCGGTTATACTATATCAATAACGTCGCACAGCACCTACAACTACTATACAGGCTCGATGCAGTGCAAGTCAAACTCCTGCGGTGGAACTCAGACAGGAACAGACGCAGACGGTTGCCCACTTTACACGGCTGCGGCAACTTCGGCTTTCTACCAATGCGAAAGTGTTGGTGGTTGTTGCTCCGAGCCAGCCCCATGTATTAGATATACAAACGGTCAGATTTGCGCCGGTGCAATAGGCTCATGTGGTGGTTCAATCGAATGCAGCAGGCTAGGGGTTTATCAGTGGACTGGATGTACATACCACGCTTCTACGACCCCGACCTGCGGTGGCATGGACAAGACACTGCAAACCAGTGCCGGTTGCGGTATAGCAATGACTGTCACAAACTCAAGCGGAAAGGTCTACGACTCAGGCACGGCTTGGTTAAGCACTCTCGGTACGGTGAATCTACAAGGAATTTTAATTGTAGCTCCGGTCTTAAATTCCTTTAACCAGCTTCAGAATTGCGTCTACCAGCTTGTTTCCGTGACTCCGGTGATACCATCTGATTCTTTCGACATAGATATTACACCACAACAATCCAGCTACTTCCAAGGCGACAACGCCACCATAGGAATCACAATAACCAGCAACTTCAGCGACTTGCTCACAGCCAATGTGGTCACGACAGTTTGCGCCCCTTCGTTTGCAGGGCAAACTTGCCAAGATTACCCCACCCAAACGACCATAATTAAGGGTGTAAACCACCTGAGCCACTCGATACCCACGGCTGCCGTGACCGACAAGCTCACGGTAAAGACCACGGCAACAGTATACTACAATGTAGCCTCACTTTCCGGTCTCAACGTGAACTGTGGTGCTGGTCTCCAGACAGCTTCCGGCTGCGCTTCCAAAGTGCAGATAGCTTCGGTATCCAGCGACACTAAAACCGTGATGATTAATCCGCAGCCAATCTACCTCACAGACCGAGATTGCGTCGCTTCGGGCTGCCCCAGTCAGTATTCCTGCAATTCTCAGTCAAAGCTCTGTGTGCGGAATGACGTGAAAGACCTCAGTTGCGTTCAGTTGGGCTGCCCCAACACAGCCGGTCACACCTATGCCTGCACGTCTGCCGGAGTATGCGCTGAGACCGTTACCTTGTACCAAGACTGCACGTCTAGAGCCTGCCCATCTGGAACGACCTGCGATGCTCTGTCTGGCGTGTGCATAAACACCGTGATTTTCAACGAAGTTGTCCAATGCACGACAGGCACAGACTGTATGCAGCCCTGCTCCGGCGTGACCGCAAACTGCATAAGCAACCGGTGTTCCTACAACGGTCAATGCACTCCCACAGTGATTCAGTGTTTCCAGACCTCAGACTGCCCGACCACACCCTGTCTAGGAGTAACGACAGCCTGCAACAGCAACCACTGTTCAATAACCGGCTCATGCGCTCCGGTCTACGTCAACGTGGACTGCTCGACTGCCAGTTGCCCGACTGGTTACACCTGCGACACCAGCTTCGTTCCACCCGTCTGCAAAAACACCACAACCTACAGTTTAGATTGCTCTACTCTTGGCTGTCCGAGGGACTACACCTGCGAAGACGTAACCAGCATACTCGGTCTGTGGACTAGCAAAGTCTGTGTGAAGACGAACACGATTTACGTTCCAATCGACTGCCTGTCAACCGGTCAGACCTGTCCCACTGGTTATCAGTGCGAGACGGCAGGTATGGGTGCAGGGTTGTGTAAAAAAACGGAGTTTATAAATCAGAACTGCCTTACTCTTGGCTGTCCGGCAGGCTACCAGTGCGAAGCTGACGGTACTTGCACGAAGTCCCAGACCATTTACGTCATTCAAAATTGCAACACCGTGCCTTGCCCCTCTGACTACCTCTGCCAGCCGACCAGTGGACTCTGCATAAAGAGCGAACACATTCACGACACCTGCCAGACCCTAAGTTGCCCGTCTGGATACGATTGCGACACAACCGGAGTCTGCACTCGGACTATGAACCAGACCGTCTACGTTCAAATGAACTGCTCGGCTTCCTTCTGTCCTCAAGGTTATCAGTGTTCGGCGCAGGGCGACTTCTGCCTGAACACACAGTACAAGAGCGTGACGTGCCAAGACGTAGGCTGCCCGTCAAACTACCAGTGCGAGGCGACGGGAATCTGTTCGCAGCAGTCCGTGTACACGCCACCGGCAGGGATTCCGTCATGGCAGTGGATTGCCGTTATGCTGATTGTCGTCGTACTGGCAATCGCTGTCGTCGTGGTCGTGAGGCGATAAAACTATATAAACCGGCGTAGTCAAGATTACAGTAATTATAGTGTAAAAGTGAAAAAATGGTCACACGAAGTCAAATGCAACGGAAGAGCGTGGACAACGACGTAATCAAAGCAAGGATGAAGCTCAGGAAGCTGCATCCTATGGGAATACAAAGAATAAAATTCGGGGACATTAGAACCGACGGAACTAGGGGTGTACGCTTCGAGTACAAACAATTCATACCGAACCTTGGTTCTTCTGTATGGACAAAAGGCTCATACAGCTATCTCACGGACATCACGGGTTGATTTTCATGACAAAAAACGCTCAGACTAAAGGTTTGCTGAAGGCTCTTAGGAGAAGCAGGGCGCAGAAGATTAAAGACCATTGGACTCGTGAGAACGGCGCAGGTTTCATAGCCGACGACGTAATTTCTGTCACGCCAACTCTGGGTGCGCTCTACTTCAAATTCACATGGGGTAATCAGAACATCCCCATACAGGAACTCAACCTCAACGAGACCGAGGAAACGATTAAATTTTTGGAGAAAAAGAAGGGTTGAAATTATGGCATGGTCAAATCTCTCGATGTCCGATGTGAGAAGAATCAACAAGGAGAAGGGGATGCACTTCTTCGACAGGGACACGATGCGCTTCTTCTCTTCGAGAATTGAGACCAAGAACTTCCTCATTGATGGCAAATACTTCATCACCAGCGAACAGCGTGACATGACGCAGCGTAGGCGTTACACCGTCAGAAAGTTCAACCCAGAGACCGGCAGCATTACAACCGTGGGAGATTTCCAGCAATTCGGTTCTGCTGCTGAAGCCCGAAAAGGGGCTTACAAGTTTGCGGAGACCGACGGAACGTGATTCCTATGGCAAAAATCAAACCATTCGTTGAAATTTATGGGTACTACAGAAAAGGAGACGATGTAGTTAATTACCAGATTCACGTCACCAACATCAAGGCGTGGGAAAACATGGCTCTAAACCGAGAGCCAACTGAAGACGATGCAGATGCCTACGCAGAAGCGACTTCAGACGTGGAGAACGGCTACGAAGTGATAAATAGCCCGACAAAATACGGAGTTGTCAAAGTCTATGCAGACTCCGAAGACAAAAAGTGGCTCAACGCTCAGGGCATAAAGACGAAGCCAATGTCAAATTCATTGTTCGTTGAGATTCCGAAGACAAGCTGGTACGCTCTCGGAAGCATAACGACAAGGTGATTCCTATGACCAAATGGATAAAAATCAAAAAGCACGAAGGGCAGACCGGCAAGAAATTCTTTACGGTTCACCTCATGGAAGGGGTCATGCCCATCAGGATACTCGGAAGGTTCACAACCAAGTCTGCGAGTCTGGCTCAGGCTCGTAAGATGGCAGTGCGCTTCGGAGCGAGGTTCGACGGGTGAAAACATGGTACTGACTGAAGGACATGACAGGGAACTGATTGGCATAATGACCCGTGTGCGAAGGGCAAAAACCAGAAAGGAAAAAGACAAGATGCTGAAGCTTTTCGACAGAAAACTTGCGATTTACAGAAGGATGGACAATCGGTGAAAACTATGACAAACTACATCGCAAAGTGGCTTGAAGGTGGTCAATGGAAGTACAAGACTTTCAAAAGAAAAGACGAAGCCATCAAGTTCGTAAAGTCCAAGTCACGACCCTTCGGATTCGGAGAAGGCAAGGTCTACAAAAATACTTTCAACAACGTCGTCTACGGGCGAAAGGAGAAAAAACTATGATAAAAGAATACGTCATAACTCCCAAGACAACCGTAATGATAGACGGTAGAAAACTCTTGAATGTTCACATAAGAGCCAAGTCGAAAGAAAACGCATTGAAAACATTCAAGAAATATTATCACACTCAAGGAGAGGTTTATTACATAGTTTAGGAGAAAGCACGGTGATGATTATGGCATGGAAAAGAAACATGGGTACAAAATTTGAGATGCGTTGGGACAACGGCACTGACGAAGTTCACATACACAAAGTTGCTCAAATGTCGCATCCACGTCGAGGGAAAACTCAATACAGATACTTTGTTGAAGGTTCTGGCGCAACCGGTGGATTTTTCTCAATAGGTCATTCTGAACACAAAGGCGAAGCGATGAAAATAGCAAGAACATGGATGAAGGAACAACCTAGCGGTTGGTGAAAACTATGATAAAAACATACGTCATAACTCCCAAGACAACGGTAATGATAGAAGGTAGAAAACTCTTGAATGTTCACATAAGAGCCAAGTCGAAAGAAAACGCATTGAAAACATTCAAGAAATACTATCACACCCAAGGAGAGGTTCATTACATAGTTTAGGGGAAAGCACGGTGAAAATATGGTGCAAAGAACAATCAACGAACTCGATGCGAAGTTTGAACCAGTTCGAGTAGTTGGCAAGACCGAAGCAGGCTCAGACAAATATTCGTATCGTATCACAATCACGAAACCAAAATATCGCAAGCTGAGTGGAGAATGGGTACTGAAGAGTTCTCACGAAGGAGTTTACGTCTTTGAGAAACTGAGGAAATAATTATGTCCTACTCAATTC
>Ga0315293_10003143_pt1 | contig 15910 bp, 19 predicted proteins | sample YL17G13_20_MG_FD_203071 | JGI IMG/M metagenome (GOLD analysis project Ga0315293, IMG submission 203071) | Sediment microbial communities from Yellowstone Lake, YNP, Wyoming, USA - YL17G13_20 | ecosystem: Environmental > Aquatic > Freshwater > Lake > Sediment | place: USA: Wyoming | collected...
AGTAGCCCCATTCGCCGGAGAGGATGGGAATGTTTTTCCCCTGCGGGGCATAGCGAGTAATTAGGTCGCGGAGTCTGACGTAATCTTTGATGACGGTTTCAGGATTCTTAGGACGATAGGGATGGACTGTTAAGGCATCAATATGATTAAGCAGGCCTTTTTTGAAACAGGATTCGAGCCAGTCGAAGGGAATTGTTGAGGTTGCTGGTGCAACGACAAGGCCGGTTGGGTCGGCCTGCTTGATTTTCGAGGCGGCAGCTTCAACGAGCTTGCAGTAGTCATCTACGCCTGGCTGGGGACTCCAGAATTGTTTTATGTTCGGCTCATTCCAGATTTCCCAGAGGATATTTTTTCCTGCGTATCTTTTAGCAGCGGCTTCGGCAAAGTTTGCAAAGGCAATTCGGCCTTCAGGTGTGCGGACGGATTGTTCGGATTCATAAAGTCGATTGCTGTAATCCAGAATATAGAGGATTCGAATACCGCGTTTGATACAGCCGGCTGTTAAAGTGTCGTAACCATTTCGCTCGAAGTTATAGACGCCTTTTTCTCTTTCGATACCCGACCAGGAGAGGTCCATACGGATAAATTTGAAGCCGGCCTCGGCGATTAAATCAAGGTCTTTTGGCTCACCGGTAAAATGGATATTAACGCCAAAGCCGTTGGGGATTTTTAGCTCAGGAAGCGTTGCCGCGTGAGCGGCTGAAAAGTTAAAAGTTAAAAGGAAAAAGGAAAAAGAAAAAAGGAAAAAAAGTTTAAGAACTGTTTGATGGTTGGTTGTACGATTCATTTTTTCAATCCTTTATTTTTTTAGTCAGCCATTTTTTGAACAATGTTAATTTATGCCCAGAACGCAACGAAAACCGCGGTTTTTGGTGCGATAGTCGGGCGTGTAGTAGCCGCGGTTCGCCACGCGGCAGCAGATTGCGGCGGCGTCGTACCAACAGCCGCTGCGAAGAATACGCAAGTTGCCCAAAGTTGGTCCTGTAGGATTATTCAAGGGACTGGAATCGTAATACGTCTCCGAATACCAGTCGTTGCACCATTCCCAGACATTGCCGGCCATATCAGACAAACCATAATTATTTACTGCAAAACTACCCACAGGTGATGTATATGGGTAAATCCCATCATTCCAAGTCGGATGGAAACCCGGAGTCGGGTTTACGTCATAATAATAATATGGGTAACCCCAGACCCAATAGCTGTAATAATTCGCCTGGCTGTGGGAGATTGTATCACCCCAGGGGAAACGTTTGCCTGAAAGGCCGCCCCTCGCCGCGTATTCCCACTCGGCTTCAGTAGGGAGTCTGTATCCTTTTTTGCTGAAATCACACACCCAGGTCGATAGATTATAACACTGCTCTTTTCCTTCCTGCTGGCTACGCCAGTTGCAATATGCAACCGCCCCATACCAGCTCACACAAACCATCGGGTCGTTAGACATATTACGTCCGCCCTTTGTTCTTACGCTGAACACACTGTTTGAATAATCTATCTGGCTGTATGAAGAAGAGGTGTGCGTATCGCAATACAGATAACTTGTCCCAGAACCTGCCTTGTAAACAATTCCATTGATAACGGTAATCAATTCCTGCTGGTAGGCAGAATTTAAATACTGACAATACTGGCCGTTAGTTACCTCGAACCTACTCATAAAAAATGAATCAAGAGTAACTGTATGGACAGGCAGTTCATCAGGCCAGCCATCGTTGAAAAAACTATCGCCCATCTGGAAAGTGCCGTCAGGGATATATACAAAATCATCTGGGATACCGGTTGTCAACCATTGAACTGCCAGCACGGCTAAATCTTCAAAGCTATATACAAAATCATCCGGGATACAAGGGTCGGTGGTTAGCCATTGAGAGGCCAGCAAGGCAAAATCTTTAAAATCGACAAAACAATCACCATTCAGGTCCGCCGATGGACACGCCCCACGAACTCCACAGACCAGCATTGTGACTAATATCGCTGATACATATAAATGGTTTCTATTCATTTTAACCTCCTCTTGAAAAATGCGGTTTTCTCGGCGAATTTCTCATACTAAACGCATCTCTACTAATTCGTCGCAGATTAAATGATGAACGGTGTCATTCTGAGCGCAGCGAAGAATCTCCCTTGCAATGGCCAGATGCTTCACTTCGTTCAGCATGACAGCCCCTTAAAGAAACTGCGACAAAGCACTGCTCAACAAAGCTATCCGGTCCCACTATAATATCAAAATATTACTCAAATTGCAACAATTTCGTAGGTCTTTTGGCAAACTATATTGGGCGGCATTGAGATTGCCACGCCCCGCACCAATTGAACTGTTGCGAGCTTTTCTTTCAGAAGACCAGATATTTCCGACTTTGGGCGAACAATTGGTGCGGGGCTCGCAATGACAACTCCTCAAAATACAAGTAACAGAAGACTACCACTTTTGGGGTAGAAATTGGTCAAGGTTTGGTGCTATTGGGAAGGGAAAAGGGAAGATTTACAAAAAAAAATTTATTCGTTTGTATTTAAGAAGTTACGCCAACAGGCATTTTTGAAAAGGTCGGAATTTTCGTCAAGGTTGTGCAGGTTTATCCTAAATGTGGAGAGACGTTATTCGTTGCTCGTCGCTTGTAGCTCGTCTCTCGTAAATGAGTGAATGAGTAGATGAGTGAATGAGAAAGTAAGTGGATGCTCGATACTTGATGCTCGTAACTAATAGGGCAGAATTGAAAAATAAAGAGGTAAAAATGGGATTTGAGCTTGAGATATTTAATTCGGGTCAGGACAGACTCGATAGAGACTTTGTTGAGTGGCTGGTTGATGAACACTCGATAGATATTCATCGGCACTTCGGGAGACTGTGGGATTACTACGCCAACCAGATGATGGAGATAAGCGATACTGGCAGTTTATACGGCAAGCTCAACGAATCAGGTCGATGCTACGTTCAGGCACAGGAATATGGACTGCCGCCACGGATAACGGGGCTTATACATTCATCGGCAGGCGGGTTGTTTGCATCAAGGCCGGTCAAAGATATTCAGCGAAAAGAAGTTGTCATCGAGAACGATATAGCGTGGCGAATAAACGCAGCGGTGGATTTTCTATTCGGCAAGCCTGTTAATTTTGTCTCGAGGTCGCCGGATGGCCAAAAACGCTCAGAAATCGAACGGATTATAAAGGCAGTGTTTGCGGCCAACGGCGGCATAGGATTCTTCCAGGATATGGCGGTGCTCGGAAGTGTCTATGGTTTTGTCGATTGTTTCGTCAGGCCTGGCGACTCCGCATTGAGCGGATTCCAAAGCATTTCCTCCTCCTCCCACACTTTACCACTTGAAGATGTGCTGCAATTAGCACAGACAATCGGCCTGGAACTGATTGAGGCACCGAGAGCACTGCCTGTTCTGGATGAAAACGATTACAAGAAAATCAGGTTCTATATCCAGCATTTTTATCAGAAGAAAAACGCACTGAACAAGAAAAGCTCTTTTTTAGGAAGGCTGCTTTCCGGCAACAGGGGAGGAGAAGGCCGGCAGGTAGTTGCGGTAACGGAGATTACATCGGCGACGGGCTGGCAGCGATACGAGGATAAAGAGTTAGTTGCGGAAGGGGAACTGCCGTGGGGCTTTTTGCCGATAGTGCATATCCAGAATATAGCCCAGCCATATTACTATGAGGGGATAAGCGATGTTGAGCCGTTAGTGCCGCTGCAGGATGAACTGAACACGCGGCTTTCCGACAGGGCAAGCAGAATTACGTTTCAGTCATTCAAGATGTATCTTGGCAAGGGCATCGAGGGCTTTGAGGACAAGCCGGTTTCACCGGGCAGGATGTGGCACACAGATAATCTTGAGGCGGCGATTGAAGAATTCGGCGGAGATGAGGCGGCGCCGAGCGAGGGGCTGCACATCGCTGAAATAAGGGAGGCGATGGATAAGGCGAGCGGTGTGTCGCCGGTCGCAGCCGGGATTCTGAAAGGCAAGGTCGGTAATCTAACAAGTGCGGTTGCGCTGAAGCTGACGCTGATGGGGATGCTCTCAAAAACCGAGCGGAAGAGGTTTACATACAGTGAAGGACTTAATCGAATATGCAGGATGATTCTGGCGATGCTCGATGCCGCTAATATCTATAAGACCGGAGATGCGGATAGAGAAATGGATGTGGTTTATTCGAATCCGCTGCCGGAGGATGCGATGGACAAACTCAAGGAAGCGCAAATAAAAAAGGAACTTGGAGTATCAACTGAGCAGGTGCTAAGAGAGCTGGGATACCAGAATGTCGAATAATGAATGTCGAACTGCGAACTTCGATATTCTAAATTCATAAGGAGATTTTATGAGTCAGGTTGAGATGCAGACCCAAGAGGGGGCAGAGACAGGATTAAAAGATGATGGACGAGAGACAAACGAGAGTTTGAAGTTTGTGCCGGTGGCTGAGTCAATCCGCTATCGAAAGAGGGCACAGGGTGCCGAGAAAAAGGTTGAGGAATTATCAACGCAGCTTGCGGAGGCAAAAACAGAGGCAGCAAAGATTTCTGAACAGCTAAGAGACATTGAGACGGAACAGAAACTTTTGCGGAAGTTAGCTGTTGCCGGAGCGGTGGATTTGGAGGCGGCTGTGGTAATTGCCAAGTCGAGATGTGATGATAGTTCGGGGATGGATGTGGATAGTGTGATTGAACAGCTCAAGAAAGAGAAACAGTATTTGTTCAGCGGTCCCGGCTGGGGGAGCGGTTCGGGTGGCAACACGGCGAAAAAGACCGCAGGGGCGAAAGAGAAAGTGGCGGATGGCCATACGATTCTCGAAGCAGCAGCCAAGAGAGCAGTGACAACGGGCAACAGGATAGATTTGCACAGGTATTTAAGGCTAAGAAGAAATTTTATTTAGAAGATTAGCCACAAAGTCACGAAGACACAAAGGAGTTAAAAGTTAAAAACATTAGTGTCTTTGTGTCTTGGTGGCAAAAAACAAAAGGAGAAGAAAAAAATGGCATTTACAGGGAAAGCGACATATTCAGCGGGAACGACTCTGCCTGAATTAGCGGAGGACGTATCAGATTTGATAGGGATAATTTCGCCTTATGAGACGCCGCTGCTGGATGCACTCGGCGACCCGATGAGAGAGGCGACAAGCACGCATCATGAGTGGCTCGAAGACGAGCTTTTGCCCAATAAGGATTCTATCAACGACAGCACCTACACCAATCCGACGACAGACACCGATTTTGTGGTTGACCACGGCAGCAGATTCCGCGTGGGCGACCAGATTCAGGTTGAGGGCAGCGAGGAATTGATGCTGGTGACGGCTGTAAGCACCAATACGCTGACGGTGGTTCGCGGTTACGCAGGCACGACTGCTGAGGCGCTTGCCGACAATAAGGTGATTAACATCTTAGGCAATGCGGCACTGGAAGGTTCGGACAAACCGAGTGCGAGATTCACAAACCGCGTGAGGAAGGGCAACTATACGCAGATTTTTACTGCGACGGTGGAGGTAAGCGGGACAGATTTGGCTGCGAGCCAACTGGGTCTTGCTGACGAGATGGATTTTCAAAAGCAGGAGCGGCTGCGGGAGCTGTTGCGAGACCTTGAGAATACGGTTGTCAACGGCGGGCAGCCGGCCAGCACACCTGAGGGCAGCGGCTCGGTGCGAAGGACAATTGAGGGGATTATTCAGCACCTCTCGACAAATGTTTTTCACACCGGCGACAGCGGATTCCCAATCGGCAACGACCTTGATGAGGCGAAAATTAACTACGTGCTGCGTAAAATCTGGGAGAACAGCAGCGGCAACGTGGACCTGATTGTGGTCGGAGGTTTCCAGAAGCGCAAGATAAACGCCTTCTGCGCCGACAGCAGGACATACGCAGCCGGCGACACGACCTTCACCAATATGGTCAGTGTCTATGAGAGCGACTTTGGCGTTTGCAGGATTATCACGACGCGGTGGGTGCCGCAGGATGCGGCGCTGCTTTTGGATTCTTCGCGTATAAGCGTGCAGCCATTAGCGGGGCGGAGTTTCTACTTCAAACCTCTTGCCAGCGGCGGCGACTATGAGAGCGGAGAGCTCATCGGCGAATACACACTGGAGCTGCGTAACGAAGCGGCACACGGGATTATCCGTGATTTAACAACAAGCTAAGAATAGCGTTTAGCGTGCAGCCCCGATTTGTCGGGGCTGCCGCTATCCACTACACGCTATCGAGAGGGGACCAAAAATGGTTAGTTTTTCAAGCGATGCGGATATTTTGAAATATGAACCGGCTCTGTTCGGCGAGCTGCATTTATCGTGTCAGGTGCTGACAGCGGGGGCAGATGGTGAACTTTCCGGCACGACATTTACGGCCAGTAATACCGATTTTGTGGGTGCAGGGGTTTCAGCGGGCGGGGTCATAAACTTGCGAAGTGCCGATGGTGTGCTGGATGGGGCTTATGAGATAGTTTCGGTGGACTCGGCGACGCAGCTTACGATTTCAGTTATCAGGCCTGATTCGGATTCTGCTGCGATTGCGCCGCCTTCGGCTGATGAGATAACTTATCGGGTAAGCACATTTGCGCCTCAGGCCAATGAAGTTGGGTTTGGTTTGACCGAATACTTTGGCATCAAGCCAGGCAGTCCTGAAAGCAACTATGAAGTTGAGGATATTCTGGATAAAGAAGTGTTAAAAAGGGCATCGGTGTTTGCGATTATCGCAAGTGTCTATGCGATGTTAGCGAGTAAAGCCGGCGACGAGAATTTCTGGAAGAAGAGTTCGCATTACCAACAGCTTTTTGAGAAGGCCAGAGAGCGATGTCGGCTGAGTATTGACACAGGGTCTGATGGCGTAGCGGATGTTAGCAGGGGCGGCTCATCGGTGAAGTTGGTGCGGGATTAACGATTGATTATTGATAATTGATTATTGATTATTTGAAAGACTATGGGCGTGAGTTTAGACGGACAAGTTTTGTTTGACGAGCAAGCGGAGATTGAGGCGGGCAGCTTTAATCGGGCCTCGGTAGAGCGGGCGGTGCCGGGGCTGGACGGCATTATCAGTATTGATATGGGCGGTCGCGGCAGAAAGATAAAGCAAACAGGCGTGCTGAGGGCCGGCAGCCGAGCACAATTGAATCAGAAAATCAGTGCGATTTTAGCTTTTATGGATGGCAACACGCATACTCTGGCCAGCAGCAGCGAAGAATTTGACAATCTTAGGATGGATTCATTTAAGATAAGCAGCGAGAGAGCGAGCGGCAGCAGCGTGGCCGTCGATTATGAAATCGTTTGGACGCAGTTGAACCCGTGAGATAACAATCTTGTGGAATAAAGAAAATCCGTGAGCGTTTTATCTCACGGGGTAAAGGTTTAGAAGCGATGTCACTTATTAGCGATGGAATAGAATCGGTCAGGGCGTTTGAGTTGCCCGTAGGCATCCGGGCGGACGGCAGTTATGTCGGTCTTCCACGGGCGGCGCTAGTGCGGTGGAGGTCGGACCTGAATGGTATGCTCTATCAGGTCTATGTCAACGGCCAGTATGCCGGGACAACTGTTGATAGCCAACAGAGAGAAATGATTATTGCGCTGCCTACATCTTTAGAATCGCCAGTCAGGATAGAGGTTTTTGCAGTTGAGTGCGAGCAGGGACATATCGACTTTAGCAGCGAGCTTGAGAGACCGCCTTATGACAGCGGGCGGGTAAGATTGAGTCTGCTGCGTAGTCAGGATTTGCCGTTCGGTGCATTTGCGCTTGTCTATTATGATGGCGGCAGCGGCCAGATAGATTATCAAAACCCGGTTGGTGAGCCAGTTAGAATCTGGGCTGCCTGGCAGGATAAGGCAGGATTCGGGATGAGCGGATTCGGTTCAGGCGATTTTGGGTATGATTCGGCTGCGGCGGTAGGATTCGGTGTAGGCAGCTTCGGGGATGGGCAGTTTGGCCTGGATGCCGATACGATTGAATGGACAAGCCCACCTTTGACTGCGGGCGTTTATAAATTTGCCGTCAAGGTCTTTGACCAGGCCGGCAACGAAAGCAGTGTCAGCGAAACCGGCCTGATTACGGTGACACCGGCGGCAAGGCCAGCGGAGGGGCTAACCATTTCTTCATTCGATAAACAGACAAATCAATTAGCACTAAAAATAGCGGATGGCGGGTAGCGGATAGCGTGTGGAGGACAAAGCAGATTTTTTTTCACAACAATGACACAGGGAGAATGATATGGTTGAGATGTATCTATCTGATAATGAGCTGTTGAATATACAGTCCGATAGTGAGACAGGCGTGGAGTATATACCAACCGGGACGGCACCGTATTATCTGGAGTTCCGCAAGCTATTGTATCGGCTGCTATTGGCTGCTCGGCGGGCAAATGACCTGAGAGTCTATGATGAGGGCGGACTGAACATCGGCGTAAAGGCAGGCAAATTCTGGCTGGGGACACAATCGGTAAGTTACAGCGGTTCATCGGGCAATACATTAGCGGATGATAAAGAAAACATTTATGTCTATCTAAATTCATCCGGCAATCTTGTTACCAATGAATACAGCAGCTTTCCTGATATGGCGACCACGCCGCATATCAGATTGGCAATCGTTGCGACTTGCGATGGTGACATCGACTCGATAACCGATTGCAGGACGGGGCATAATTTTGTTATGCCTTACGGGGCGGGTGGAGTGAAAAAGACAATTGAGGCGCATACCGGCGACGACACGCTTACGGCGGCGGAATCCGGCAGCGTTCACACCAACCTGGGGGCGAGCGGAGTAGTAACACTTACGCTGCCGGCTTCTTCGCCGTCGGGGACGGTTTTTAGTTTTGCAGTGCAGGCGGCCCAGCAGTTGCGTGTTGACCCGGGCAGCAAGGCGATAAGGGATGATAGCGGCCAGACTGCCGACAAATATAAATATGCAAATGCAATCGGAGCCTGCATTACCCTTATAGCCGATTCCAACGGCAACTGGGCGACAATCGCAAAGAACGGAACGTGGACGGAAGAGGCATAGATTCGATACTCGATTCCGCCTCCGGCGGATAAACCTCGATGCTCGATACTTGATACTCGCAACTTGATACTCGCATTCACAATTCAAAAATCTTTTCTAGGTGATATATGACAAACGAGATATATGTCAATTACAGCAGCGGTAACACACTTTACGCTGTCATTCGCAACAGGCAGGGGAACGTCTGGTATCCTTCAGGGCAAGTTTTTGAAGCTTGGGGGACAAGCGGGCGTGATGCGGACGATTACGATATAGCTCTTACGGACAAAGGCGGGGCCAGATACTCAGGCAATTTTCCAACGGCGATTACTGGCGCGGGGGAGTATGGAGTTGGGGTGTTTTTGCAGGCGGGCGGCAATCCTGCCGACGGCGATGAGCTTGTGGTAGGCAGGGAGATTGTCTGGTCGGGCAAGGCAGAGATAACCAGTGAGAAACTTCTTGCCAACAAGGCAATCCAGGACAAAGTAAGTGGAGAAATTGAATACTACGATGACGACGGCGTAACTATTATCCTGACTTTGACCCCCAGTGACGGCGAAGCAAGTATCACAAGGACACCAAGCTAATAAAAGATTAGTTCGACTTTGCTCACTATAAAAAAGGAGATATAAAATGGGCAGTTTTAGCAATTACTGGGAAAATAAGATTTTGGACCACTTGTTCGGCAAGAATACCTATATGTCGCCTGCGATTTATGTGGCGTTATCAACGGTCGACCCGGGCGAGGATGGAAGCGGTATGGCCGAACCTTACGCTCAAAATGGTTATAGCCGGGTGCAAACATCCGAAAACAACTGGGATGATGCAGCGAGCGGCTCAATAGATAATGCCACCGAGCTTGCATTTGCGGAGGCGAGCGGCTCATGGGGGACGATAACTCATTTTGCCCTGCTGGATAAATCTTTTCCAAACGACTGGGCGGCATCGACGGCGTATAGCCTCGGAAATTTTGTCAAGCCGATAAATGAGAACGGCTACCACTATGAGTGCACGACTGCGGGGACATCGGGTTCAAGTGAGCCGACCTGGCCGACCACACCGGGGCAGACAGTCAACGATGGGACTGCCGTCTGGACCTGCAGGAAATATGCCGGCAATTTACTTGCCTATGGCGCTCTGGGCACTGCTAAAACGATTGGCAGCGGTGACACGGCGAAATTTGCAGCAGGGGATTTGGATGTATCGCTCGATTAGCGTATGGTGAGTGGTTAAGTTGTGGGTGGCTAATTAACCAATCCGTCACAGGCGGATAAACAAAGGAGATAAGTTATGGCGACAATTAGCAAGGTCTGGGGCAGCGAGACGACCATTATGAACGCTGTGGCTGTTACGACCGGTTCATACTCGGATGCAGTCGATTTAGAAACCAACGGTTACGAAGGTGCTCACGTAATTGTCGATGCGGATTTCCCTTCAAGCCCGACAGATAATCTGGAGGTCTATGTGCAGGCGTCTTTAGATGGGACAAACTGGGACGATACGGCGTTATTTAGTTTCGTTGTCGATAAGGGCACCGACCCAAATCAGGTCAGTTTCATTGTAAAAGATGTTGCGCGTTTTCGGCTGTATTGTAAGCGAAGCGGCTCTACCGATACGATTACGGTTACAGCGAAATATCAGCCGTGGAGGTATCAATCCACATAAAGAAAAATCAAAACTCAAAACTCAAAATTAAGGAATACATCTTCCACAATTTTACATTTTGCATTTTAATTTTTGAATTTAACTGAAATGCCGCTACTTAAACCAATACGAGGATTACAGCTAAATAGAAACCATCCGCTTGCGAAAGGCTTAATTGCTGCCTGGGTATTTAACGAGGCAGGAGGCAATAAGACCAAAGACTTTGTTCGTCCTGGCAGAACTGCCACGATAAACGGGACGCTTGAATGGAAGCCTGGCAATAGAGGTGCAGCTTTATTTAGAGATGCAACCGGTGAATACGTGGAATGCAGCGGGTTTCCTTTTATAAGCCCGCCATTGACGATTGTTAGTTGGGTCAACCGGGTCAATACCGGTGCAGTAGGCAGTTATGGAGCGATAGCGGCAAGAGGGAGCAACGCTGCTAATAATAGCAACTTTGATTTTGGAATCAGGCAATCCGGCGCTGAACGCAAGCCATATTTATACTGGAAAGATGCCACAACCTTGTATGGTGGCCAGGCTACAGACCAGGCCTCAAAAATCAATGATAAATGGATTCAGCTTGTTGGAATAATCAAAGGAAATTATGACGCCGAAATTTACCTGAATGGCCAAAGCATCTGGACAGACACCGGCAATTCCGCCCCAACCAACGGCAGCCAAAATTTGAAGATGTTTCGCAGCGAGTTGACGGATGGCTCTTATTATTTTCCTGGCTATATCGACCACGTATTTATTTACAATCGGGAATTGAGCAGCGCGGAGATTAGATGGCTGTATCGAGAGCCGTTTGCGATGTTCGAGCGGGCTTTGGTCGGGCAGGTAATGTACGCTCTCGGAGCTGTGGTTTGGCTGGCCGGCTCGGCAAGTTCGACAGCTTCTGTGTCGGCACAGTGTAAAGTAACATGTAAAGTAACTGCTGCAACAGAGAGCGCATCTGATGTCGCAGGACTATTAAAAGCTACAAGGAAGATAACGGGCGGCAGCAGCGGTTTGCCAGTTGTAAGCGGCAATATTACCATAGCCGGTGATATTTTTCTTGCCGGCGTGGTGACTGCGACATCGGCCCTATCCGGGGTGTTGGCATTACGCATCCGTGGGAGCTGGTTTAGCGCTTCGTTGAAGATAGAGAGGTGGTGGCTAAGAGAGGTTCTTTTTAACGGTGTAAGCAGCAATGCGGTTAAGCTCGGGGTGGTTTTAACCGGGGGCTGGTTCTAGGTTCGCAATTGTGGATGCACCGCTCTTTATCGCGGCCCTGATATGGAGCAAATAGACTTTGCGAATGCCTTATCAGTGGTTGAGCAGGTTGCCGCGGAGATTGAGCCGCCCATCTATCTATTGCATAAGAGCAGTTTGGCATATTTTTATGTGGTCAGACGTTTCAATCACTGCGGCTATGAAGAGCGGACGCTGCGGGGGGCTGTGAAGGTTTCAATAAATGCCGATGGTGACATAGCAAAGCCGCAGCCAAATAGTATATTCGCTTCAAAGCTCAAGCAGGTGGAGGCTGATAAAGTGCAGCTTGTCTGGCTCTATTGTCCCCTCGAACAAAAGTCGAAGCCGGTCCGCTTTAAGATTTACACAGACAATCGGACAGGACAGGTCGATTACCAAAACCCCATCGCGATAGTAAATTATCAGGGGCGAAAATACTACAACTCTAAAACCGGTGCACTACAGATTGGCAGATACTTATTTGCAATAAGGGCTGAAGATGCAGGTGGGGTAGAGAATGATTCACTGGCACAATCGAGCGTGGAACTATGCAGCAGTGCCCCTGACTCAATAACCATTTTAAGTGCGAAAGCTATTTAGGCCTTAGTTTTTATGTCCAACAGAATTGATTTTTTCCAGTCCGAGGACAGGCAACTTGCACTGCCTGCGGGGAGTGTGTCGGTTTTTATTGACGGAGCGTTGTGTGCCGTTGTAGAGCCGATAGAGATTGTGCGTGCGGGCTGGCCGGAATTTAGCCGGGCCAGATTATCTTATAATCCTGCGGCATTTACCGCTGCGAGCGTAGCTGCGGCAGAAGAACTGCAGGCCGAGTTTGCTATGGGCAAGAGCATAAATATCCGGCAGCATTTTAATGGTGTTCCACCCGGTGCAACGACCTTTAGTTTTACTATCTTTTGTGGCCGGATAGAGGGTATTGAGACGACCGTTGGGCCTGATGGTGAAAGGCTGGAGATAAAAGTAACAGATTTCAGTGCCAATCTGAAGCGCATTTCTGTTTACGGCCAGCGGGTGGCAAAAGGCGATGGAGAAAGTCTATTTTTAGCCGGCCTCGACAGCGTATTTAATCCCGATGGCAAGCCCAACGCCAATCCCGTGATAGCTGCGGTTGGAGGCAAAAGCTACACGACTTTCTGTGCCGAGCCGACACAAAGCAGATTCTGGAGTTATGCGGAGGCTATTGACTATCTGTTGTGTGAATATCTGCCGGCCGGCCAATTGCATACGCCAACGCTTGGCCAACTTGAGGCGTTGACAGATAACAGAATAGTCCGGGACCTTGATGTCACGGGGTTGAATCTTTTAGAGGCGCTTCACCGCTGCTGCGAAAGGGTGGGATTGAAATTCAAATTTGTCCCCCAGCTTGCACCGACAGGGCCGGGCGAGGCGATTGTGTTTTACAAAAATGATTCAGGCAGGATAGTTGAGCTAAACTGTCAGAAACCAAAAGAGCAAATTAGTATCTCGAAGACGAACATCGCTCGTCTGCACAGCAGGAAAAGTTTTCAGCCAATAACACACAAATATATCGGGCAGGGTGACTTTAAGGTTTATGAGGCGACGTTTGAACTTGTGAAAGCGTGGGACCCGACTCTGCAGGACACCAATTATGATAAATTTTCGCCTTCGACCAATTCTTTATTTTATCAGGTAAAAGATGTATATCGCAAATGGTGTCTCAATGAGGCAGGCGACTACAGCGGCTCGCCTTACAATCGCGGCAGCGCATTCGACTTCTCTTTGATTTTCGAGAACAGCAATTTTGCCCATCGCCGCAGGCGTTTCTGGCCGACTTTAACTACCGACAAGCAGGGCAAGTCACTTGGGTATTTCCTTGAGGTGTCGTTTGATGGCGGCTGGCACTGGTGGCAGTACCTCTATGCCTTCAATAACCTGCTGGATGAGTGCGGAATATGGCTGTCGAGCGACCGGCTTGATGTTGACACCTGGATTGCGGCACTGAAGGGAGTGCTGAATTTCAGGATAACTGCATCGGTAGTCAGCGACGAAAGATTGACCGCTACGGTTAATAACGGCCCGGTCAATTCAGCCGCACCAGTGCTTGAACACATAGCAACGCTGCCCCGGCAGTTTAAGTTTCGCAGGGTCTCAGACCAAAGCATTTTTGCAAACGCTATTGATTCCGAGCTGGGCGTACCCGATGAGGTCGATGACTCCAATGCCCTCTATGAGTTTGTTCGGCATTGGGTGGCTGGGGCATCCGAGGCCATTGAGACCGCCGATATCCAGACACCATATCTTGCGTTCGATTACCAGGTCGGCGACAGGGTAGCTACCAGCCCTGAAAGTAGAAACCTGCTGGGCGCCGGGAGCGATAACCGCAGTATAAGCTATGTAGAGCAGGTGCATATAGATTTCCAAAAACAGCACACAAATTTGAAGGTCGTTCACAGGAGAAAGGGACAGCTATGAGCAACGGGGCCGGTATCACAGATAGCCAGCAGCTTTCAAGAATTGCCCGGGAAGGTGCGCAGCCGGTAGGCGAGGTATCGGTAGTTGCCTCACCCGGCGCCAGGGCCGCCGCCTGGGCTGTCAAAATAAAAAGTAACAGTTCCTACAACGTCTATAACGTAGTGGCTGTCGAGATAGGTGATGCGGGGACGGTGCCTACCGAGATAGGTGAGCAAATGCAGGCAGTAAATTTGGCCGAATCATTTACCGAGCAGGGGACACTATCGGCGGGGACATACGCGGCGATGTTCAGAGTGGGTAGTAAAAACGTCTTTTATGCACCGGATTAGCTCGTGACTCGTCTTTTGTATCTCGTATCTCGTATTGCGTCTATGAAATCTCACATACTCATACACTCCTTTACAAATACACGGGGACATGAATAATGGCTGAGAATAATTCGCGAACCTGGCAATTCAATAGACAGATAAATCTTTCTGTGCTGGTTCAGTTGCTACTGCTTGCATCTTTGATTGTAGGTAGCTACGTTAATCTGCAAAGGCAGCTCGATTCATTGCAGCGTGATGTTACTATGCTGTTGCAATGCCAGAGGAGTTTTGAGCAGAAGCTCGAATCACTATCAGCAAAAAGCATTTCATACGAATACCGCCTGCAGGCCGTCGAGAAAGAACATGGTTCGTGAATCGTCGCTTGTTGTGCGTAACGCATTTGGGGTTTTGTGTTTTGCGAGATACTGGACGTGAATGAGGGGTAGCGGCTCCAACAGTTTTAAGTTTTTAGATTTGAGTTTCATGATTGGCTGCCTCAAAGGGATTATAAGAGGACATCGCTTATGAGTAATACGTTGCAGAATTTAGTGAAGGAGAAACTTTGCCAGAATGGTGTGTGGGAAATTAGTGATGCCATGAAATTGGTGCTAAAGTACCACACATCCAGACTACCAAAAAAAGACGTGGCAGAAACTGAGGTGAGATATCCTACCTGTGCATCTGGTATGCGTGCATTTCTGGAAGTATTTTTTACCAGACATTATTTTCAGATACAGAATAGTCTGATTTCTTATATGCTCTCGCAGGAGTTCCTCAATATCCTTATGTCCGGAGTTGTGCGATTTCTTGATATAGGCTCGGGGCCTGCGGTAGCTTCTTTGGCCATCACAGATATTCTTTCTTGCATTCTCGAATGTTCCAGAGATTTAGGTGTTATGCCAATAAGTAATGGAGTGAAGGTGTTATATGTACTGAACGGCACCTCAAGTATTTGTCTTGGCACTGGCATAAGCGTGTTAAAAAATTACTTACGTGTTAGTAGAAATCATGGCAGAGGGGCTAATGATAATCAAATAATCGCTATACAAAAGGCATTTCCTGATAATATAAACCAGCTTCGACGTATATCACGTAATTTTGGTCCTTATGACATAGTAACCTTTTCTTATGTTGTTGTGTCCTTAAATGAAGAGGGTGGGATTCGTAATCTTGTTAATGGATTGTTGAAGGTTGAAGAACTTTGCGATCCTGATGGAAGAATCCTAACCCAAGTTACGCAGTTACGATGAATTTCTAAAAATATTTGCTGCGAAAACAGCCCTCATGGGGGCAAGAGACGAACTGCCCACTGCAAAAGTCAATGTAG
>Ga0315293_10003145_pt1 | contig 15906 bp, 19 predicted proteins | sample YL17G13_20_MG_FD_203071 | JGI IMG/M metagenome (GOLD analysis project Ga0315293, IMG submission 203071) | Sediment microbial communities from Yellowstone Lake, YNP, Wyoming, USA - YL17G13_20 | ecosystem: Environmental > Aquatic > Freshwater > Lake > Sediment | place: USA: Wyoming | collected...
ATAAGTCTATGAAAACAACCGGTATGGGCGGGGCAGAGGCAGCTCCGGCTCCGACAATTCAGCCCGGCCAGCAGGAAATTGACATTATAATAAACTTAACCTATCAAGTCAGATAATTTTTCGCTCGGCAACAAACTTTTTTCCGTCTGCTGGTAGCCCCCTTTGTCCTGCGGGACAAGTGGACCAGGGACTACAAAAAGTTTATTGCCTCGCTCAATTTTCATGGACTGCATATTTTGTAAAATTGCAAAAGGGGAAATTTCTTCCACAAAAGTTTTTGAGAATGATAAAATAATTGCTTTTGATGACATTCATCCAAAAGCCCTGGTTCATATTTTAGTTGTTCCCAAAAAACATATTGAATCTGTAAAACATTTGCAGGAATCCGATAAAGATTTAATTGGAGAATTATTTTTGGCGGCGCAAAAAATAGCAAAAGATAAAGGATTAGAGGGGTACAAGTTGGTTTTTAATGTGGGTAGGGAAGGCGGACAATTGGTGGATCATTTGCATTTACATTTATTAAGCGGAGATTTTAATGGATAACCAAATAGAAGAAATCAAAAACAAGTTGAATGTGCTTGACATTGTGGGCGGCTATGTGAAACTCACAAAAACCGGGGTTAATTACCGCGGGTTGTGCCCTTTTCATTCTGAAAAAGGACCTTCTTTTTTTGTAAGTCCGGCAAGGCAGATGTGGAAATGTTTCGGGTGCGGAAAAGGGGGAGATATTTTTGAGTTTGTGAAAGAAATTGAGGGCGTTGAGTTTGGAGACGCATTGAGGCTTTTGGCTAATAAAGCAGGAGTTGAATTAAAAAGAGAAAATCCCCAAGTAGTAAGCGAAAGGAAAAAATTGTATGAAATTTGCGATTTGGCATGCTCTTTTTTTGAAAAACAATTAGGGAATAGCGCATACGGGAAAGAAGCAAAAGAGTATCTGTTAAAAAGAGGGATAAAAGAAGAAACAATAAAAAAATGGCGGCTGGGATATTCGCCTGATACTTGGCAGGGTTTGTCGGATTTTTTAGTGGGCAGGGGATATGCGAGGGAGGAAATTGTAAAAGCCGGTTTGGCGGTGCATTCAGATAAAGGAAATAATCCATACGATAGATTCCGAGGCAGGATTATTTTTCCGATTTTAGATTTAAATTCCCAGGTTATTGGTTTTGGCGCCAGAATTTTTAAAGATATTGATAAAAAGGAGACCGCAAAATATATAAATACTCCGCAAACCATGCTTTATGACAAAAGTAATGTTCTTTATGGAATTAATCATGCGAAACTTTCTATAAGAAAAAACAACCAGTGCGTTTTGACAGAGGGATACACAGACGCTATAATGTGCCACCAGGCAGGATTTGAAAATACGGTGGCTATCTCCGGAACCGCGCTAACTCAGCGCCATTTAAATATTTTGAAAAGATATTCTGATAATTTACTTTTGGCTTTTGATATGGATTTAGCGGGAGATACTGCCACAAAAAGAGGAATAAATTTAGCAGAATCTCAGGGTTTTAATATCAAGGTTATAGATACGTATTCTGGAGCCAAAGATCCGGCTGAAATTATTTTGGAAAATTCGGAAAATTGGAAAGCGTCTTTGGCAAACACGAGGACAATAATGGATTTTTATTTTGACTCCGCTTTTAAAAAATTTAACAAAAATGACCCAAAAGACCCTCCTTCGCCAAAGGCTTCGGAAGGGCAAAGAAAAAAAGAAATCGGCAAGATTATATTGCCGGCAATAAAAAGAATACAAAATAAAATAGAGCAATCGCATTGGGTTCAAAAATTAGTAGAAAAATTAGGAGTTAGCCAAGAGTCAGTTTTAGAGGAATTAAAAAACGCAAAGATAGATAACACATATGCGCCTGTTGCGGTTTCTGTAGAAGCGGAAGCCGGGCGTAAAAATTTTTCGGTTGAGGGAAGGAAAAAACTCTTGGAAGACAAAGTAATCTCGTTAGTTTTAAAAAATCCGGAAAATTTAAATTTAATTGAAGAATCTCACCATTGCCTTTTTTGCGATAAAACAAGAAGCTTAATAGAAAATATCAAAAAAAATGCCGCGCAAAACGGGATTGAACCAAAGGTTATTTTTGCCGACATTCCAAAGGACGAATATAAAGATTTGTTTGACACATTGGCGCTGAAAGCTGAAGTTTCCGCCTTCGGACCCATAGGGTACCCCGCTTCGGCGGACAAGGATTACGTAGAAGACGGGCCGGACGAAATCCAGCTTTGCCTTTCCCAGTTAAAAGACATAGAATTGAGGAATAAGTTAAACGACCTCTCTGGTGCGGTAAAGCTTGAAAATGACGAACAAAAAAGAGACGAGATAGTTAAAGAGTTTAATAAGAAGGCAAAAGAATTGCATCAAAAAATTTAAAAAATTATGAAAAAAAACAAAAAAAAGAAAAAAGTAAAGAAAGTTAAAAAAATAAAGAAGACAAAAAAAAGAGGACAAACCCGCCTTCGTAAAACTTCGGCGAGGCGAGGAAAGATTTCTCATAGGGTAGAAAGAGTTCATAAAAAATCTGTCATAGACCCGGTTCAATTGGAAGCGCTTTTAAAAAAGGGAGAGGAAAGGGGTTTTGTCACAACCTCGGAGATTTTGTACTCTTTTCCGAAAATCGAAAGAGATATTGAAGGGTTGGAAAGAGTTTACGATGATTTTAAAGAGCGGGGAGTCCAGATAAAGGAAATGCAGGAATTTTTGGAAACAAAGCCGAAAAAATTGCCCAAGGGTTCGCCCAAAGCAAAAAAAGCGCTAATCGGCAAGATTGACCCGATACAGATGTATTTGAAAGAAATAGGCAAGTCGGCTTTTTTATCAGCAAAAGAAGAAAAAGAACTGGCAAAAAAAATAGAGTTAGACGACGAAGAAGCAAAAAATAAATTAGCTTTGGCAAACTTAAGATTGGTTGTTTCTATCGCAAAAAAATATGTCGGCAGGTCGCCCAACTTAACCATGCTCGACTTGATACAAGAAGGAAATTTGGGCCTTTTTAAGGCGGTTAAAAAATTTGATTGGAGAAAAGGATATAAGTTTTCAACTTACGCCACTTGGTGGATTAGGCAATCGATTACAAGGGCGCTGGCTGACCAGGCGAGAACCATCAGAATCCCGGTGCATATGATAGAAACAATTTCAAAATACACAAAAGTCAGAAAAAATCTTTTGCAGGAATTGGGCCGCGAGCCTTTGGCTGAAGAAATTGCGGCTGAAATGGGCTTGGAAGTTGATAAGGTTCATCATATAAGAAAAATTGCGCAGAAAGCAGTATCTTTGGAAACTCCGGTCGGAGAAGACAAAGACAAACAGGATTCTGTTTTGGCGGAATTTATAAAAGACGACAAAACAATAGCGCCCAACACGGAAGCCGCCAGAAAACTTTTAAAAGAGCGCTTGAAAGAAATTTCCAGCGATCTTACACCAAGAGAATTGAAAATTTTAGGAATGAGATTTGGTTTAGACGACGGAGTGATGCACACATTAGAAGAAACGGGCGAAGAGTTTGGCGTAACCCGCGAGAGAATCCGTCAGATTCAGGCAAAAGCATTGGAAAAACTGCGCAGGCACAAAGAACTCAAAAAAGTAAAAGACTACTATTAAACAAAAAGCCCACGACGGGGTACCCAATGGGTCATGCGGGCTTTTTGTTTTAGTTTAAATTATGCGGTAAATCCAAGGTAAGCGATGACGAGACCGATAAAAACTAGAATAACTAATGCGAATGGCAGAACTGGTGCGCCCTCCATTTTTTTCGCGTATTTTTTTGTATATTCCGGCAAAAATAAAACAGCAGCTCCTTTTATTAAAGCCAGCCAGCCAAGAATTGTAATTATAACCTGCCAGTTTTTAGCCCAAACATTATAAGCCAAAATCATTGCAAGCCCTATTACCAAGCTCACTATGCCTAAAAAGAACATAGTTGCTTCATTTTCAATTTCCACGAATAATCTTTTCAGATATTTTTGATTTACAAGCAGGGCCAGAGGAACCACTACCAGAAAAATTCCCCAAACTTCCGCCAAATAATTTAAAAGATTCATTTTTTAAATTAAATTAATAATATATTTGGCATTTAACAAGCCTACGTTTGCAGAGTATTTTATTGGCAATCGCAATAGTCATAACTTCCACAAGAATCTTTTGCACTACCTTGAGAGTCAACGCACCAACAGCCGCTGGAATTTTTAATCCCCATAACAATGGCGTACCACCCGTTAGAAGAGCAATTAGGATCGTATTCGGGGCCCGCCATCGCCCAAACAGTCCATGGGTCTGTGGTAAAAACGAAATAATTGCTGGCTAAATCAAAACATTGAAAGGCGTATTCTGAATCTATGTATTTTATCCCGTCAGCAATTTTTGTAGAAACTGAGTTGGCGCAAAATCCTTCAGCGGTGCCATTATTAGCTATGTAGGTCGTTGACGACGCTATTAGTTCGCGCATGTCGGCTTTAATCGCTGCATCTTTCGTTTTTTTTATATACTCCATCACGCTGACCGAAACGATCGTAGCCAAAACAGCGATGATAGCAATGACCACGATTAGCTCAATGATTGTAAAACCTTTTGATAGTTTAGACATAATAAAAAAGTTTAATTATTAATTATATTTTATATTATTATACCATATTATAATTTATTATTCCATACCATACGCTATAAATAATTACAAAATAAAAGAGTGGATAGAATTTGCGCGCTACTTGTGTTGTTTTTTTGTATTCCATGATAAAATAAAATAAAGTCGGAAGAAATATGAATAAAAAGTTATATAAATATGATTAGAATTTTACGCGATTTCGTTTCATCGGGAGAGGGGCGCGAATATAAATTTAAATTAGGGCGTACAATTGCATCCTCTCTAGCTGGATTTATTTGCGGAGTTATAATCTCTTCTATTGTTTGGTTTGTTGCGGTGAAATACTTAGACTCTGCTGTTTTGCAGGTTATTGCGACAACAAGATAAAAAGCGAGCCCTATCTTGAAGTTTATCCGCAGGGGATTATGGTTTTATTTTGCATAAAACACATAAGATAAAGTCGCTCTTTTCGGGCGATTTTTTATTAGGTTTAATATTCAGCGCTCAGATCAATATCTCTTGCGTCTTTAATTTTCCCTTCGTGCTTGCCCATATTAGATAAAGAAGAACTTTTTGTATATTCAAGAATTATTTTCTTTCTTTCTTCTATCGGGAAATATTGGTTATTTATTGCCGGTCCTCCGATACATCCGCCGTCACAGTTTAATATGTCTAAAAATCTGTAATGGGGGCGCCCCTTGGGCCCTCCGGACCTAATCTCTTCGAACGCTTTTTTAATATTTTCAACGCCGTCTGTAACTAAAATCTCATCGGGCTTAAATAATTTTTGTATGTGAGAGGTTGACGCAAGTCCGCCGGAAACCGGATAAATTTTTGTGTATTCCCTTATAAGAGAGTCGAAATAATAATTTTTGGTAAAGTCTTCTTCTTTTATCTTTTCTTGGCTAAAAATTTGTTTCAATTCTTGAAAGGTTATTACTTCGTCTATAGCTTCTTTGTATTTCGGCGCTTCAACATTTTGTTTTGCCCAGCATGGCGAGAAAAACACAACCTTGCAATCAAGCTTGTGTTTTTTATAAATTCGGGCCATAGAAGCCATAGGAGAGACAATGGGCATCAAAAACTTAGCAAGCTCCGGATATTGATTTTGAATCATTGCCACAACAGTCGGGCAGGGAGAGGCTATAAATAATTCCTGGTCCGGGTGCGCCTTGATGTAGTCTGCATATTCCCAATTTACCATCCTGGCCCCAAAAGTGAGCTCTGTAACCTCTTTAAATCCCAAATGCCGCAACATTCCTATAATGTTCGGGTATTTAAAATCAATAGGAAAAGACGGGGCCAGCATCGCCACCGCCTCATTATTTTTTATCAAGTCGATTTTTTCTTGGAGCCCCATGCTTTATTGATTGTATCTAAAATCCCCAGGATTTTATCATTGACCACGCGACAAGCAAAAGCAAAATTACATAAAGCACAACCAAGTGCCAGGTCGGGTATGTCAAAAATCCAACTACCGATAAAATTACTTCTCCAAATGTCATATTTTTAAATTATTAATCACCGGTGTTTTTATTATACAACATATGCAGTAATTTTAAAATTATGGGATGGGCACTTATACACAGGTTGCGCTATTTTAGCGGTTGCAGGAAAATGGTAACATAAAGTAATATTATAATATTATTAAATTTTTAAAAAACATGAATAGAATAATTGCGCTATTTATAACGCTAATAGTTATAATTTTCTTTATAACTGTCGGCGCTTTGGGTCTTTTTATTTATCAAGAATACACAAAGCCTGTACAGCCCGTGGCAACTCCGCAGATAAACCAGCTAAGCCAAGCCGACCAGCAGGAGCTGAATAAATTAAAATCATTAAAATCAAGCGTTATAAGTTCGTTTTTGCTTTTTGGACAAGTTAAAAATATATCCGGGAACACAATTATATTGTCGTATGGCCGAGACCTCACTTCTTTGACACTTGACCCTTCGGCAAAAATTTATTTTGTCAGCACGGCAAAAGCTACAACAGGAAAAGAAACGCCGGCACAGCTTTCAGATATTAAAATAGGTGAAAATATACAGGCTCAGGCGCAGCTTTCGGCAGACGACCAGCTGGTTGGGTATTCTGTTTTAATTGTCCAATAATGCAGAAACAAAAAAATACAAATAATTTCGAGGTAAGAAATAATGCTGTTAAAATATCAGCTGGGATTATTTTTTTTGCCGCTTTATTGTTTTTTTCGAATTTTAATTTTAGCGCGTTGGCGGCTGCCCAAACACCAACACTCGCGCTTACGCCCACCACGCCGGCGCTTACTCTTCCTCTTCCGCAAAAATTTCTTTGTATGCTCGGCAACTGTGTGCGCAGCGATAATGGAACTATGACTGAGTGCAACCCAACTGATTGCCACATACCTTTACAAAGGCGCGTTTCTTGCAACACCAGCAAATACACATGCGAACCGTTAAGCGCTGACGGAAACTATGTCGGAAGCTATCCTACCGTTGAGGCGTGCGCTATGCCCTGCCTTAAACTTAATAAACAAGGAGCTACGCACAAGTATTTGTATTTCGTTGGTTTAGATCCTTCAATCGCAACTTTAAATCGCCTTGGCGACTATGTATCTTCCCTAAATGCATGGGCGGAAAACAAGGACGGGACAGTATTACCTGCTGTAAGATTTAGTTATGGGTCCGACAACCCACAAGTAGTCGAAGTTTCTTCAAATGGTTTTCTTTCAGCGATTAAAGAGGGCAAGGCGACTATCAAGGCTACCGCACTTTACGGGAATGAAACCAAATTCGCAACATCAGAGATAACAGTAAAAATCCCGCCGACTCCGCCGCCTTCAGCCAAGTTCTATGTGAGATTAAACCCATCTAGTGCAACCCTAGACTATATTAACGAGAAAATTTATTTATCTCGAACTGCAAAAGACCAGGACGGAAAAATATTAGAAGGTGTAATATACAGCTACGAATCCAGTGACTCGGGCATAGTCGAAGTGAATGATGGTTTTGTTACAGCGGTCGCCGAGGGCAAGGCAACTATTACAATTACCGCAACCTTAGGAAACAAAACCGCCCACGCAACATCGGATATAACAGTAAAAATTCCGGCGCCGTCTCCACCGCCGCCCGCAACCAAGCTTTATGTAACAGTAAGCCCGTCAGCTGTAACTTTAAACTACCCTGGGGAGAGGATTATTTTAGATGCAATTGCAAAAGACCAGGACGGGAAAATATTGCCCGACGCAAAATTCAACTATATGTCCGGTAGCCCCGAGGTAGCCACGGTTTCTTTAGGGGGTGGTTTGGTCACAGCGGTCGCCGAGGGCACGGCAACCATCACGGTTATCGCAACTTATCAGGATAAAATTGCCGACGTAAAATCGGTTATAACGGTAAAAATTCCGCCGTCGCCTCCGCCTTCAGCCGAGTTCTATGTGACAGTAAGTCCGTCAGTTGCAACTTTAAACTACAGTGGCGCGTATTTTTATCTGCGGGCAACTGCAACAGACCAGACCAAAAAAGAATTATACGGCGTAAAATACAGCTACAGTTCCAGTAAAGAGGCCGTAGCCACAGTTTCTTCAGATGGTTTTGTTACAGCGGTCGCCGAGGGCACGGCAACCATCACGGTTGTTGCAACTTATAAGGATAAAACCGAAACCGCAACATCGGATATAACGGTGAGCATCCCGCCGACCCCATCAACATTTAAAATTCGTGTTGTTCTTGACTCGCTAAGCGAAACCCTGAACAAAATAGGGCAGACCTTTTATTTAGGCGCGAAGACAGTAGACGAAAACGGGGCACCGGTGTCTGGCGCAACATTTACCTACAAATCCGAGACTCCTTCTGTGGCAAAAGCCGATGGCCCCATAATCACAGCGATCGGCCAAGGCAGGGCAAATATCACAGTTACCGCAACATTAGGAACTGCGAGCGACACCGCAACATGTGCCGTAACAGTAAACATCTATCCGCCGTCAACAAGTCTTTTGTTCGACTTAGAGGTTTATCCGATAGCTGCAAATTTAACCTATGTCGGCGCAACTCAGCAATTGCACGCAAGCGCAACAGCAGACGATGGAACAAGCAAAGCAGCAATCAGTTACGCATCCAGCAATGCGGATATAGCTAAGGTTGACTCCAATGGCTTGGTTACAGCGGTTGGCGCGGGCACAGCAACAATCACGGTTACCGCAACCTTAGCTATAAGCGAGTCTGTAATGGTTGTCATAAATGTCTCGCCAACAAATACAAATTTTACCTGCGACACGAGAACTTTTAAATGCATTCCATATACCACCGCGTCGTACGCCTTTGGAAATTATGGCGACATAAATACATGCGGTGAAGGACAGGAATATGGACACTGTATTCCCCGTTATTATTGTGAATTTGCCACCAAGCTGTGCAAGACAATGCCTCGCGGATGGTATTCTCCGGGGTTCTCTACAGATTTCTCTACTTCCGAAGGGTGCGCTTATTGGTGTGCCGCTTCAGCAAACGATTATATTTGTAATAAAACTACAAAAAAATGTGAGGAGCGTCCAGGTCAGGCTGGAGGTGATAACTGGACTAGTTGCAGCTATTGGTGTTCTTGCTGGAACTCAACCTGTCCAGCGGTAGGGTCGGGATGGGTCCCTCCTCCAGTGCTGTCGCCTACAGGGCAGCTTATCCCATATGCAGAGTAATAAAAAATAGTTAATGCAATATAACCAAAAAAGAGGCGGAAGCCTCTTTTTTATTAAATAAGATTTGTTTGTTTTATTGGCCGAGATTTTTAGGAACATTGCTCCAAAGAAAAGATGCGAAATTTTTTGCCTGGTCTATATAATAATTTGCAGGTCCAAAGAGCCAACTAAGATTCGGAGCCCATCGGTTCAGATTTAAAGATATGCCGAAAGGGGCTAATATACTATCTAAATTAAATCCGAGGCGCTGCAAGATATAAATTAAAACTAAAAAAATTACAACGCCGAGTATAGCCTTAATAATGGGACTTACGACAAGCTTCACGAAAAAATAAATAGCGACGATAGCAATAATTATTGCTATAAGCGAGGTTAAATCCATTGTTTTAATTATTAGTATGTATTATATAATTTTACCACAAAACAGATTTTTCTGAAACAATAGTGTTTAGAATTTTTTTGACAGCTTCTATGGTTTCTGGTTCAATTATTGAAATTGCCACGACATCTTTCCCGATTTTTTTAAAATCTTTTTCTATTTTTGAAATAATATCTGCGCCAACGGTGTCGCTCTTGCTTAAAAATATGTACTCGGGCTTTTTTAAAAGCATGTCGCCGTATGTTTCCAGCTCGTTTCTTACTATTTTGTAGTCTGATAAGGGATCGGCAGAATCAGCTGAAATAAAATGGAACAAAACTTTTGTGCGCTCTATATGCCGTAAAAATTTAACGCCTAGGCCTTTGCCGACAGAAGCGCCCTCTATAAGCCCCGGAATATCAGCCAGTATTAAATCATAATATACGCCCAGATTGGGTTCTAATGTCGTAAACGGATAATTCGCAACTTTGCTGTTTGCGTTTGTCAGTTCGTTAAGCAAACTGGATTTGCCCACATTTGGCAATCCAATAAATCCGACATCGGCAATCATTTTTAATTCTAAGCGCAATTCAAAATATTCTCCGGGTTTTCCTTTCTGAAATTGTCTTGGGCTGGTATTGGTTGCTGACCTGAAAAACCAGTTTCCTTTTCCGCCTCGCCCGCCCTTGGCGATCAATTCCCGCTGGCCGATTTTAGTGATTTCAATGTCTTTTTCTTTGCCCGCCGAAGCCTTGGCAGAGGCGGGTGTTCCTAATATGTGGCAAACCGTGCCAACCGGCACAAATAAAATTAAGTCTTTTGCATTGCTTCCGTCGTGAAGCCCGGATTTGCCATTTTCTCCGTCCTCTGCAAAATAATCTTTTTTAAAACGGAACTGCCTCAAAGCTCCGAGGTCTGCAACTCCTTCAATAAAAATACTGCCGCCGATGCCGCCGTTGCCGCCGGTTGGGCCCAAAGCAAACTTTACTTTGCTGAAAGTCGCTAATCCATTTCCCCCGTTGCCGGCCGTAATGGTTATTTTTACATCGTCAGTTATCATTTTACGTAAAGCCGGCAGAAACAATGCCCGTCTTTTTTAATTTCATCTTTGTGCCAAAAACACGGGCATACTTTTCTTGAGTCCTCTCCGTCATTCCCAGAAACCCTTCTGCATGGGCAATATTTTTTGCCGTATTTTTTTTCGTTTGCCAGAAGCCCGTTGATTACTCTTTCAACAGTTTTTTCGTCAGGGTTTAATTGAAAGCCGTTGCTTTTTGCGTATTCGCCGTATTCTTCCGCCAATTTTTTTTGGTCTTCCATATTTTTTTATTTGGTATTTTTTTCTAAAATATTTTCCAGCCATTCTTTGATAGAGTTTTCCGGGACTAATCCGACAAAGCCATTAACCGGTTTGCCGTTTTTAAACAAAATAACCGTCGGTATTTTTTCAACGCCGAATTTTTGAGCCGCTCTCGGGGAATCATCAAGATTGGCTTTCATTAAAACAATTTTTTCCTTGAATTGTCCGGCTATTTTTTCTAGTACCGGTGCCAGCATAGCGCAGGGCTCGCACCATGTGGCGAAAAAATCAACCAAAACAGGTTTGTCTGCGGAATTAATTTCTTTCTCAAAGTTTTCGTCGGTTAGTATTATCTCCATTTTCTTATTTTTTTAGTCAATATGCCAAAATCTTCTTTGGCTTTTAATTTTATTGTCTTTGCCGATAAATTTAAAATCCCAAAAATCTTTAAAGTCGCTTATAAAAAGGCCTGCGCCGAAAAAGAAAATATACGACCCTAAATTATTTTTAAAGAAGCAAAAACCGGCTATCATTAATATCAATCCGTAAATCCAATGATGCGGCGCCCAAGCCGGGTCTTTCATCCAAAAATTTAAATAATTGTCGCCCCATCTTCCAACAAGATATCCCAAAAAGGCAGATAATAAGAGGCGTATTAGATTTATGATTACCATAAGCCAATCTTAGCAAAAAATTGCCGTATTTGAAAGGGTATTACACCCTGAGTTGCAATAAAAATGGCGCGTAAGGTAGAAACCCTACGCGCCCTGAAACTTGGTTGCCTAAAAATCAAGCAGCCCGCTCCTTTTCTCCAAGAAGCTCCTCCATTAGGCGATCGACCGCTGGGTCGATTATGATCGGCATCAGCCGGTCATAATATCCGGCCATTTTTTTCGCCCTTGCCTCCTTCACTTTTCTTTTACTTTCCTCCTTACTGCGTTTTTTTCTTTTGTTGAGCACTTGTTTTCTCCTCAGCACATTGCGATGAAGGAGAGAATAATAAATAAGGCGACGCTCGCCTTGCGTCGATACTCTCTCCGAAGCGCTTCCCAATTCATTCGGTCTCCTCCTCTTGTCTTTGTGGTTGTTGTTCGGAAAAAAGCGGTTGTTTACGCTCTGCCCGCTTTGTGTATAATCCGACGCGCGGATCTCGCGAGAAATCGTCCTCGTCGTCCTCGCGGTTGGCCTGACTACTTGGGCGGAATGCTCTCATTCTAAAACTCCTTTCAAAAATGGGTTGCGGTCCTTCTTGGTGGTGCAAATTATCAACGAGCAACACGCTCGATTGTTATAAATTTTATTATATTACTTAATGATGGTCTTGTCAATAGTTGAAAGCGACGGGGCGTAGTAATTAAAAAATGCCCGTTAGAGCAAATTTTTTTGTGTTGTTGGAATTATTTTATAAAAAAGTATGCGAGGATTATTATTCCCAATATAATTCTGTAATAGCCGAAGATTTTGAAGTTATTTTTTTTAACATAATTTATCAAGAATTTTGTTACAACCAGCGCCACAATAAAAGAGACGACAAATCCGACAGCTAAAACAAAAATTTGCTGGGCGCTTAAAATCCCGTTATATTTTAATAAGCTGTAAGCGGAAGCAGCAACCATTGTGGGGATTGCCAAAAAGAAAGAAAATTCAGTTGCAACCACCCTTGAAGCGCCGAGCAGCATTGCTCCGATTATTGTTGCAGCTGACCTGGAAGTTCCGGGAACCATCGACAAGCATTGTATTAATCCTATAAAAAATGCGGTCTTAAAGCTTAGATTTTCTATTGATGTAATTTTTGGATGTTCTCCGGATGCAGTGTTTTTTCTTTCGACGAGCAAAATAATTATTCCACCGATAAGCAAAGCAAATGCCACGACCCAAGGATTAAATAATTTATTTTCAATAAACTTGGCAAACAAGGCTCCTAAAAATATGGCTGGCAAAACTCCGATTATTGTTTTGTACCAGATATTTAGGGTTTCTCTATTTTTAATTTTATCTTTAGTAAATGGCCAGAGTTTTTTTCTGAAATACACCAAAACCGCAAGGATTGCTCCAAGCTGTATCACAATGTCAAACAATACCGTAAACTCTTTGCTGAACGATATAAATTGGTTAACAAGAATAAGGTGCCCGGTTGAGGAAATCGGCAAAAATTCCGTAAATCCCTCCACTATTCCCAATATTATCGCTGAAAAATAACTAAACATGTTTTTTTATTATACCACTTATCTTATAAACAAAAAATCCTGAAGATGTCCAGGATTTTTTATGCTTCGTAGTGCGTCTCAGGATAGTTTTTGAATATTTCTTTTTTCTTAGATTTTCCGGCGCCTCTTTTTTCTTTTTCGGGCAGGTTGGTAAGCCATAGAATAAAAGGAATTCTAAATTTTTCCAAGCACCAGCCGCTATCTTTTAAGAGCGGTTTTTTTTCTTCTTTAAATCTGTCCAGCAAAGTTAAAGTAGCCTGCAAATGTAAAGGAGATAATTTATTATGCTCCTCTAAAAATTGTTCTTTGCTGATTAATATCATAATTAATATTAGCACGATTGGCGCAAAAAAACAAGCTCTCATGAGCTTGTTTTTTAATAGTCGAATTTAGTCCCTTCAGCTGCGCGTTCTGCTCTTTTGGCGTCAACTTCTTTTAAGTGCATTTTTCTTATGCGAACATTTTTAGGCGTAACTTCAACCAGCTCGTCGTCGCCGATATATTCTAACGCATCTTCCAGCTCCATTGTTTTTGGCACTCTAAAATAATCCAAACTGGCATCTCCTACCGACCTGCAGTTTGATAGCGCTTTTTCTTTGCAGACATTTATTCTTATATCCTTTGACCTTGCGCTTTGTCCAACAACCTGACCTTCATAAATTTCTACAGCTGGGCCAAGGAACAAAACTCCTCTGCCTTGCAAATTTGTAAGTCCGTAAAGATTGGTCGGTCCCGTGTCGGTGGACACCAATGAACCGTGGTCCCGTTCCCGCCAATTTCCCTGGTCGGGCATATATTGAAAAAAAACAGTATTAATTATTCCAAGTCCTTTTGTGTCTGTTAAAAATTCGTTTCTGTATCCAAATAAGCCCCTTGTTGGAATAATAAATTCCATGAAAGCTGTTCCGTTATTGAATCTCATTTCTTTCAGTTCTCCTTTTCTGCCTCCCATTTTTTCCATTACCACTCCCTGATATTTTTCAGGAACCTCAATAAATATTTTTTCGTACGGGGTCATAATTTTGCCGTTTATTTCTCTGTTAATAACCTGGGGCCTTGAAACTTGGAATTCAAAACCTTCTCTACGAAGTCTTTCTATTAATATGGCTAAGTGCAATTCTCCGCGTCCGGAAACAATCCATTGGTTTTTTTCATTTTCAACAACCCTCAAAGAAACATCAGTTTCCAATTCTTTAAACAGTCTTTTCCTTAACTGCATTGTTGTTGAAAATTGTCCTTCTCTGCCGGCAAAAGGGGAGTCATTAACCATAAAAGTCATTTTAACAGTCGGCTCTTCGATATTAATTAAGGGCAAAGCTTCCGGATTTTCCGGGTCTGCTATCGTTTCTCCAATAGTTATGTCCGGAATTCCTGCAATCGCAACAATGTCTCCGGCCCTTGATTCTTCAACTTCAACTCTGCCCAATCCTGCAAAAGTCATCAAAGAAGTTATTCTATATTTTTTTTGAGCTCCTGCCCTGTTTATATGAATTATTTCCTGACCGGCTTTTATTATTCCATTATAAATCCTGCCGATTGCAATTCTGCCTTTAAAATCATCGGGAATTATTGTGGTTACCAGCATTTGCAAAGGCTTTTCTATTTCTGCAATAGGGGAGGGAATGTGTTCAACAATTGCGTCAAAAAGCGGATTTATATTTTCCATTTTAGATAAGTCCGGTTCCAATCCCGCTTTTCCATCTCTGCCGGACGCATATATCACAGGAGAATTAATACTGTGTTCTCCTGCTCCCAATTCCAAAAATAATTCCAATGTCGCCTCCAAAGCAAACTTGGGTCTGGCATCTTTTTTATCAATTTTATTTACAACGATAATAATTTTGTGGCCCATTTCCAAAGCCTTTTTCAGCACAAATCTGGTTTGGGGCATAGGCCCCTCTTTTGCGTCAACTAAAAGCAAACATCCATCAGCCATATTTAAAACCCTTTCAACCTCGCCGCCGAAATCTGCGTGGCCCGGAGTATCAATTATATTTATTTTTGTCGGAGACCCTGAGCCCGCCGAAGGGTTATACATTACAGAAGCATTCTTTGAAAAAATCGTAATTCCTCTTTCTCTTTCCAGCTCATTGCTGTCCATTATGCATTCCTGGCCGACAGATTCTTTATTTAAATGAGTATGCGACTGACGCAAAAGCGCGTCCACCAGCGTGGTTTTTCCATGGTCAACGTGAGCAATTATCGCGATATTTCTGATATTTTCCATTTTAAAAACTAATTATACACCAAAATTTTCGTTAAGTCAAACAGCAAACAAAAAATCCCCTCGAAAGGGGACTTTTTGTTTTAATATCTAAATTAAATTACCATCTGTTGCCGCCTCCGAATCCTCCGCCTCCTGTTCTTGGGGCTCTTGGCTCCATTGGCTTGGCTTCGTTCACTTTAATGGTTCTTCCATCAAGTTCTTTGCCGTCAAACATTTCAATAGCTTTTGCAGCTTCTTCATCGGTTGACATTTCCACAAAGCCGAAACCTTTTGAGCGGTTGGTCATCTTGTCTATGATAACTGTAGCCGTTTCAACTGTTCCAGCCTGAGCAAATGTGTCCTTTAAAGTAGCTTCGGTGGTGTCATAAGATAACCCACCTACATATAATTTCTTTGCCATTTTATTTTGCAATAATTGGTTAATAATAAGTAAGCCGACCTATAGGCCCGTTGAGCGGGTCCTCTATTTTAGTTCTCCTCGCGGCTTACTTTTGGTAAAAACCTAAGAAAGAAACCTCATAGAAACTTACAATTACATAATAGCACTTCC
>Ga0315293_10003146_pt1 | contig 15899 bp, 27 predicted proteins | sample YL17G13_20_MG_FD_203071 | JGI IMG/M metagenome (GOLD analysis project Ga0315293, IMG submission 203071) | Sediment microbial communities from Yellowstone Lake, YNP, Wyoming, USA - YL17G13_20 | ecosystem: Environmental > Aquatic > Freshwater > Lake > Sediment | place: USA: Wyoming | collected...
TAGTTACTCGATGAATTCCTGAGCCTCGGCCAGTATAGCGACCGTAAGGGTTATACTTGCGGTAATCGGCAAAGTTCTCCTTAGAGACTACCTGCATAGTACCAGCAGTTTTATGACCGTAAACCATGATGCCCTTATAGGCAGCAACAGGTCGCTTGCCAGCACAGGTAACGCAGTAATTATAGCCAAGAGCAGCACGCTCCTCATGAAACGGATTCTTACAAAAAATGCAGTTCATATCTTATTTACAGGTAAGAGTATGGCGCCTCGCTGCAGGAACCTCCAGCAGAAGTTTCGAAAAAAAGAACCGTTGACTTTCCTCCGAGATGGGCCTATACTAATCTTTGTAATGAAGAAAATCGAAAAACTGTTCGTGTCGAAGGGTTTTGAATTTAAGCAGGTCATGAGAGATGGTGATATGGCCATTTATGAAAAGCATGCTGCTCATAGCAAGTGTTCTAGTTATGAATTGATTTATATTACCAGCCATAATGGCTATGAAATTGGTGGTAATAAGATCCCACCTTCTGAAGTATATCCTAGTGATACGCAGTGGGGTACTTACGGTTGGACTTATGTCACTCTTAAAGATGCTAAAGAGAATTTGAAGGTTAAGAGCGTAGTTATTGAGAAGCATAAAGAGTTCGCTAAGACTAAGAAGACTAAGCAGAAGCGTAGTGCTAAGTACGAAGAGACTTACAAGGTACTTACTTGCCCTATTACTAATCAAACTCGCAAGGCTCCGTTAAATTATTTGGTAACTAAGTCTCAGAAGTATGGTGTGTCTCTCGATACCATCGTAAAGTATTATATTAGTCGCAGCGGGCTGAAGCTGTTGCGTATGAACAGCGTTAATCATGCTGATAAAGCTAATTTGTTGCAGTATAATGGCAAGGCAGAATAAGTAGCTGCATGAGTAGTTCAGAGAGCCCGTGTAGACGTATTTGCATCCTCAACAAAGACGATGTCTGCACGGGTTGCGGTCGTACATCTAAACAAATATTTAAGTGGTATTCTATGTTGGAATCTGATAAAATAGAAGCCAACCAACAAGCAAGAAAACGTCTCAAGATTCTCAAAGAACAATCCGAATGAATTATTCTCTATGCTGTATTTCTAATCAGCTAGGCCGAAGCGGGGTCAAGTTTCAAAAGATGACCTATACTAGGTTCAAATCTTTACCAAAAGCAGAAGCGCTAAGCATCTTATCCAAGCGTACGCTCAACAACTTTGTTGTTACCCATAAGACCATTCAACATTGTATTAAGATTGGCCTGGAAGGTTATCGCGTAACTTCTGATATTACCCCTGTAATCAATCATCCTGAGGTACATCTGCAGCTGGAAGACTTGCCGGATTTTAATGCTATAGATGCATCAATTAAAGACATCAGCAAGTTGATCGCATCTTCAGGTATTCGTGTTACAGCTCACCCTTCTGAATTTATAAGCCTCACGAGTCTTAATCCTGCTGTTATATCCAACAGCTTTAGAGACTTAATTACTCATGCTGACCTGTTTGACAGATTTAATCTGAAGCAAAATTATTATAACTGTCTTAATATTCATTGCCGGCAAGAAGGAGATGCTCAAGAGATTTCTGATAGGTTCATTAGTAATTATAACAGACTGCCTAATGCAGTTAAAAACAGGTTAGTTGTAGAAGTTAACGATAATAAAAATGGCTTATGGACTGTCAAAAATCTTTGTAATTATTTCTATAACGTGGCTGGCATCCCTGTTACTTTTGATACCTTGCATCACGTTTTTTGTAATTCTGGAGAGAGCGATGCAGAGGCTTTTGACATGGCTTATAAAACATGGAATGTGACCCCGGTGTTTCACTACAGTGAAGGAGTTGGATCTACTAAAACTCATGCTGAGTTTGCTACTTCTCGGCCAAAGAATTATGGCAAGCCGGTCATTTGGGATATTGAGCTGAAAGGTAAGGATGATGCAATTGAGCTGATGCTTACTGCTTAAGAATTGCTCTTATTTTAAATAAACTATTGGGATCATCTATGGTTATAATCTTAGATGATCCTTTTTGCTGTACATGTTGATGGCCAAATGGAAAGTCAATTACTTCTCCAATTTTCATCTGAAAGTCCGCATCATCTTTGATGTAATTAACCATTTGCTCCACATTGAACGGTTTGAAGCTACACTTCTTATCTACAACAACTCTCTTGTGCATTTTATCATAGCATAAAATTCTAATTGAACCATGTTGTTGTTCTAGAATTGTTACTTGTTCATTGAAAGTCATATAGTTATTTAGTTTGAAAATTATCAGCGCTGATAATTTTCACCTTAGCAGGTACCCCTAATGCTAAAGCTGCATACAATCTTGTTCTACCACCAATTACATAAACACCTGTAGGTAATTTTAATAGCACCGGTGGATCGTAGTTTCCAGATTTAACATATTGAAGATAACCACTTATATCCCGTTGGCGTCCCTCACCTGCATCACGAGCCTGCATTAGTTTTGTATATTGTTGTTCTGCATCTGGTTTGCCGCTAATCTGTTGGATTGCTTTTAATGTTTGAGCATCGTTGCCTTTGTTGGCAAGATTTTTTAATTCTGGAATGCTTGCGGCAGGTATTTGTGTAAATGGTGCCCTATCAATAATAGCTGTTATTTTTACCACACTTTGTTCATTATTACCGCATCCCATTTGTTTGACAAATTGTTGAATTTCTGGTACGGGTTGTCCTACCAATTCCCACGCTTCATCTGATGATGCTTCTCGCAAAGAATCATAAGAGGTTACTAGCTTATCGAAAGTCATATAGTTATTTATTATGGGCTGGATAATTCTATACACAGACTACATATTAATATGAACCTAGATAAGGCCCAGTTAAATGTGGCGATGGATAAGTTTTTTAGTAACATTCAGCTGTTTAATTTAACAATTTATTCTAATAGAGCTAGTTTTGCTCGACGTGCTGGTATCATGGATGATACCAAGTTCTTGTTAGATACATTTGAATTGATTGCTAATTCTAAATTTGCAGAAGCCTATCAGAAAATTCAATTCATGAAAGAATATCTGTTCGGAGCTATTCCGCAAGAAGTTCTTCGCTATTTGCGCTATGTTGGCAAAAACGAACTCAGTTAAAATGACAGAGGTAAATTTAAAATCAACGGTTAAGTGCTCCGAATGCGAAAAGACAATTACTTTTCGCTCTCTTAAAGAAGCCTTTTTTGATGGTTGGGATGTTAAAGCCTGGCATCAAAGCGATTCCATCTCAATTTGCATTTGCCCAGAATGTTCTAAGACAGCCTGGGTTAGAGATTAATAAAGTATATCTATTTGGCTTCTCATCTCAGCATCAGACATTTGTCCAATGAACATCTTACTTTGGTCTTTAAATGATGCTTTCTCTTCATTTTCTAATATTTCTGTAAAGTCGCTGTATAGTTCAGCGAACATGGGGTAATTGTTTTTAGTGTTCTGCACTATCAAGGGAGTTGCCTCACGCTTATTCCTTCCACTCTTTTTAAATGTTTCAATATTATGCTTTAATACAGCCTCATATGTCATTCTAAAGAACGGAACTTCAAGCAACTTCTCTTTATTAGCCTCTAAAATAATGTTCCAAGGCTGCATAATATTATCTGGGTATAATTTACTTAGTAACTGTCTAGCTAATTGTTTATTTTTTACTCTTTCATCCAAGGAGTCTTTTAACTGAAGAGTAGGATAATGAACCAAATATGCTGGCATGTTGTTGCTGGTAATAACAATGAAGAAATTTAAATCGCTATATAAACGAGAATAATAATCATCAGCAGTATTCTCTTGTTTCACACACCAGTTAGTATCTTGTGATGCCTGAACTAATAGATCCATGTTGTTTCTAGAAATTTTATAGAACGAATAATTCTTACCATCTATTTCTGCATCATCAACTTGAACCTGTGCCAAGGACTTCAACAGAGCAGCATCAAGAGGTTTTTTACCTCTCTTCTTCTCCACATAAAAAAATAAGTCATGAACATCCCAATCTAAGAGGTCATCAGCATTTAATTGACCAGTTTTAACCATGTGGTCAAAGTGCTTCAAGGCTTCTCTTATCTTCGGCACATCCTCTTCATACCTCTCTTTGTCTATTTTGCCTGAAATGTAATTATCCAGAATAAAAGGCATGTACTTAGCCTTTGTGCCTGTTGGGTCTGCAGGCACAAAGTTAATAATTGTTTGAGGTTTAACATTGCTTCTGTATTGCAATAAATTGCTTGGTAAAACGTTATTAACAAAGGTTTCAGCAGTCTCATGAAGGGTGCTTTTTAAATCCTGTACGCTTTTAAATGAATTTATGTCTCTATCTTTGCCTTGAAGAATATTTCTGCTTACGTTTTTTTGAAAAGTTGTAAGAATTTCTTTAATATTACCATATTGACCCGTTTTTAAATCTCCTTTAGAATAAATTCTGACCAGCCATGGAGTAAACGTTGCTTTATCTCCTGTTGGGTCTCCTATTTTGTTTATGCTTCTTATTGTTTCTGCTGATACATCAGGGTTTTGCTGCTGGATAATCGGCAGCCTGGTCTGTAAATTCTCACGGATATAATTCCACCCCTTCATATGGATATTTATGGAAGTGTGTATATAATAACCATATGGCTCATTTTGTAAAGCTTAATCAGTTGGATCTCACGCATGATAATTCTAGAAACTATACACCTGTACTTTTTAATCTTGATACTATCGTTAGTGTTGAGCCTAGTCCTAGCGGCAAGCACAGTGTTATTAATACTCGCTGGAATAATAACACTGGTACTAGAGTTAGAGAAACTCTTGACGAGATATTGGCGCTCAGCAAGAGTTGCGTTAGAAATGTAATTAACGGTTAACTATAGGAGCCAAGTCTAATTTAAATGTAGGCACATCAGCATATTCAACAAACATCTCTGTAGTAGCTAAAGTCTCAGTAAACATCTCACCTGTCTCATAGGCTCTCTGACAAATTTTGTACAGAGAGTTTTTTGTTTGTTCTTCTTTAAAAAATCCGTACTCTATATCATATATTGAGCAGGCTGGGTAATTAGCCCACTGAGAAGGCTCCCCAATAATAGTTGCTCTGTCCCATATTCTGCCACCCATGTAAACCTGTTTGCGATCCAGATAAGCATCAACAAAGTAAAATATATCATAGATGGTAAACTTATGATTGCTTAACTCCACAATTTCTATGCCAGATGTTTTTAATTTATTCATAGCTGCTTCAGTAAGTTGATTAAACTGAACCAGATTAAACTTATACTTGCCTGAATATCTTGCATCCTTTACCTCTACAAAATTATGAGCCTGTAACTCTTTCACTAGAAACTCTTTAAAAGTTTGAACAATATAGTTGTGAACCTTGTTAATAGCGTAAAAAGCTATTCTTTGCTCTGCAGCAGATGCAATGTGAAATGATAAAAACGGCGGGGTTCTAAAGGAGTACTGCAGGTTGTTTAATTTTAAGTCATCTGGGGCTTCTTTTAAGAGTCTCTTAGCCATAAATATATTTATGACATTTGAGGAATTGTGTCTTATGTGTGAGGGAACTTTTGATATAGGGCTTATTAAAGGCAATTACGGAAAACCCTTATTATTAAGCGAATATGATCAGACCATAAAGGGTTATATACAAAACAACCCACGATCAAATTCTGGTTTTATTACTATATTTTTAAATAATCCAGATAACTCTAACGGGTGTTATATTAATTTAAACTACTATGATCAATCTGTCCAAGGAATACCCGCAAAGCATTTTAAATATGAAATACCAAGAACTACAACTGCTATATTGAGAACATCTAAAGAAATATTTGATCAATATAGAATTGCATTTTTGCAAACAAGAACTAATGTTTTCTATTATAATCGTAACCCAATTGAAAAAGTTTTTCCGCAAAATAAGTTGCGAGAAACAATAGAAAAATTAATTAAGGTGAACAACGTTTTTATGAGCTATGGTGCTCAATACCAAATACTAGGCGGAGTTTATGCAGAAAAACAAGAAAATACTTTAGAGAGATTAAAAACAGGCTGGGAAAAAACTAAAGAGGGTTGGAAGAACATGCCTGCAGATGTCAGCAGTTGGTGGAACAGTCTATAAAAAAAGGACGCTCAAGGCGTCCTGTGATGTTTAATTACTATTTTGCTCTACTTCTTCTTGAGGCAAATCTTCTACGAACTTTTCAACCTCTGCGATTAGTTCATAATAATCGATTTCCTTACCTTCCCAAATAATATGACCATATCGATTGATATAAACGTCAACACTCATAGATTGAAGTTTTTTAACCAGCTTGCTCTCGTCAAGTTTAACAAGACGCTCAATCAGCTTTTGCCTACTAAAAATTTCTTCATAGGCTTTTTCAATATTACTCATCGCAGTTAATAAAAAACTCATTATTATCATCAATAATAAGCGACTTAGCAACAACCACTTCCCCATCAATGAGGATTTTCACCTTACTTGCGTTAAGGCTGCCCTCGTAATCGCTATAATTTTGCAAACGTTCCAACAATTCCTCAAGATTAAGACTCATATAATAAAATGTATTTATAGGTAATACAAACTATTTTTACTTCTTGTGCTTACCATTAAAATTAAGAGCATCAACCACATCATTAACTTCAGGAGCCTGCCATTCATTGGCTGGATTAAATTGAACATGCACAGCAGCAACAACTTCTTGAGTAATAGACTCAGCTCCGTTAGCCTTAATCTCTGCGCGCAGAGCCTTGAGAACAGGCTTAGAGATGTAAGACTCAACAATGCGAGACTGCTCAACGTTGTACTTAGCAGCCTTCTCCTTGAGATAAGACAAGTTAGTAGAGCGCTCAGCTCCAGTAAACATGCACACCAGCTTAGGAGTTGAACCGGATCCCTTGGGTCGGCCAACGGTGCCAGTTGCGACGTTCACAGACTTCACAGTCTTGATGTTTTCGATGGAAGTGGAAATGTCAGAGACATTCATTACGGTTTCAGTTTTAGCTTTCATTACCCGTTTATAATAGCTGCCGCAGCCGGAATCTGCAACAGGAAAGTGGGGGAAAGTTATGCGAAAAAAAATAATTTTTTTCCTCTTGAATCCTCGCTCAGAGTGCCTATAATGATTGGCGATATGAATGACACTAAATTGTTTAGTCCTAACAGCCGCCCCAAGACCGTAATCATGAAGTTTACCCGCAACACGGATGGTAGTTATCACTTGGAGCAGGCTAAGTTTGTGAAGCGAGTCAATCAGTTTGAGTCTTATACTCAGCGAATTGATGCTCGTGATGCTGCTGCTGAGCTGCGCGAGGCTGCTCGTAATTGCGCTCTCACCGTTCGATAAACTAAAAAAGCCTAGTAGTAATACTAGGCTATTTATATGCCTATTACTTCTTATCAGATTCGTAAAGATCATGTTGCTTTCTTTAATGAAAAGGGCAATCAAACTCGCACTATTCAAGGCAAAGACATTAAGTCTGTCAATATTGGCCCTAGTGGTAATATCGACATCTACCGCGGAGATCGCCGAGAGGCATATAGCAAAGACCTGAAGTATAAGAATTATTTCCAGTAAGTTAAATTGAAAACATACCCCCGGTTACTAAGTACGTTAGATGCAACGTATATTGGTAACCGGGGGTTGTGGTTTTATAGGTAGCAACTTCATTAACTATGTTCTGGACAACGACTTAGCAGAGAGTGTTGTGAACATCGACAAGTGTACCTACGCCAGCGATAAAAACTATATTAAGAAAAAATATAGAAACTCAAAAAGGTATCAGCTCTACATCGAAGACATCTGCGGCAAGCCTTCTTTTGTATCAAAGAATTTTGATTACATATTCCATTTTGCTGCAGAATCTCATGTAGATAACTCAATTAAGAAGCCTCTGCCTTTTATTGAGTCCAATGTTCTTGGCACATTCAACATTGTTAATTGGGGATACGAGAATAATGTTCCTACAGTTGTTGTATCAACCGATGAGGTTTACGGCTCTCTTAGCTGGAAAGAGGCTAGCAGCGATGAAGATGCTCAACTAAAGCCTAGTTCCATTTATTCCTCTTCTAAGGCTGCTGCTGATTTGATTGCCTTGTCTTATTTTAAGACCCATAATTACGATGTTAGAATTACTCGATGCACTAATAACTTCGGACCGCATCAGAACATAGAGAAGTTCATCCCTAATACTATATTAAAGATTAAGAACAAACAGCAGATACCCGTTTACGGTGACGGACAAAACATAAGAGAATGGATCTGGGTAGAAGATCATTGCCATGCTGTTTATAGTGTTGCGTTGAATGGCAAGGCTGGAAATGTGTACAACATAGGTTCTAGTAACGAACAACGCAATTTAGACATTGTTAACATGTTACTAGATATTATGGGAGGAGAAACTGACCTCATCAACTTTGTAGAGGATAGAAAAGGTCATGATAAGCGATACAGCCTGGACAGCTCTAAGATTGTGCTGGAAACAGGTTGGTACCCCAAGGTTACAGAAAGTAACTTTGAAGAGTACCTGCAGAAGACTGTAGACTATTACTGCAAATAAACAAACTTAAATTTGTTCATTACATATTCCGGGTCAGCATATTTGAGGTAGTTCTTACTAAAAGAGCCTACCTCTTTTCTTTTCTCCTCAATGATGCGCTCGTAATCTTTCAAGATGCAATACAGCTGCTTTTCTGAGTGGTAATATATGCCAGTTTCTCTAAGCATTTGCAGGTGTGCCCAGTCAGGGGCAATACCTTGGGTAATAACAGGTTTGTTTTTAACAGCAAACTCTGCTATAGACATGCCAAACGTCTCTCCATCTGCTCTAGCATGAATCATGCCATCACAGGCCTCAACGAAAGCAGCCTTGCGATCCATGTCATATGTACCAGGCAAGAAATGTACTTTGGTGTGATGTATCCAAGGTTTAATGTTTAAGAAGATAAATTGCATATCTTCCCTTATGCACAAGATTCTTTCTATAGCTTTTTTAGCATAGGAGATGCTAAACTGATTTTCTCCTCCATGATAACCTAATACAACATGGTTGTTAGGAATCTTTAATTCTGCTCTAAGAGAGAAGCTGGCTGTAGACAGAGTATTAACCAGATACGGTACACAGAATAAATTAGGGTTATAGTTTTCAACTTCTGCTAAGTAATCAGAAATAAAAGCATGTCTGTAACCATGTGGTTGAAATCCTCTAAAAACGCAATGAATTAAGGTGGGAATACTATTGAGGGAGTAACCATCATTCCATCCAGCTTTTTGCATGTAGAGATAATCTACATGTTTGCTCTTTAAGACTTCTTCATACTTGCCCCATGGCTCAACTAAGGTTTCAAAGCGGTTAGAGAATTTTTCTTTAGCCTCTAAATTAGTATGCTCGAAAGTAATGATGATGCTCTCGTTACCGAGAACTTCTTCGTTGTACAGAGCATAATTATACAGACTGACTTCTGTACCTCTTAAACCCAGTTGATTGCTATGGAACGCTATTTTCACTTTGTTTTAGGTAATTTTCTGCTGTGACACAGACAATACTTTACATACTCGCATTCTGTACAAAACCCCCTTGTAACAATATCAGGCCTGTGACAGGTACCACCGTTCCTGCCTCCAGTCAACCATTCCACATGCAATTTAAATGCCTCTTCATTATCGTGAGATTTTTTGGTGTAGTACTCATCTTTGCTTACGCGCGCCATAAATATATTATATAGGCTCCTTAATTAGTTCTCAAGACATATGTTTGGCGTTGAAAAAATAAAAGACCCATTTTACGAAGATTTTTCGAGATCAGTTTTTTCTGAACTTGCTAGCAAATATGGGGAAACTATACATAATAAAGACAGTAGAGGTTTAAAAGTATTCTCACCAGAAGAAGCCTTGCAGGAGCTAAAAGAATTGCTTAAAGACCCGCAAAACAAAAAACACTTTTAATATGACTGAATTAGAAAAACTTAGAGTTCAACTCAATCAAATAGTTGATGCCATCGTAATTGAAGCAAAAAAGCAGACTGTGACAGTGGTACCTACTTTATCAAGTACAGAGGTACCTGCAAAAAAACAAGATTTGGTCTCTCATATTAAAGAGACTTTTACAAATCTATTAAATCAAACAGGCAAGGATAAAAACATTATGACACCTTATGTTAATCCTTATAATTGGCCTCGTAATAATAATTGCTGGGCAAAAAATATCAACCTAACTGGATATTCTGCATGTGTACTTGGTCTTGGAGGGGTTGGTGGTGGAGCTCTTGTAACTAAGAAGCATGTATTACTATCTAACCATGTACCTTATGCAGCCTTACCGTTTATGATTTTCTTCGTAGATAATAACAATGCATCTGTTACTTATAACGTAATTAAGACTAAGAGAGTTGGTAATACTGATATTCTAATTGGTGAGCTAGATAGAGAAGTTGATAGCAGGTTTTCTGTATTCTCTGTACTACCAGTCAATTATGTAAATTATTTAAATAGTACAACTGCCACATTCCCTGTATTATATTCAGATCAAGAAAGAAAGGCTTTAGTTGGGGAGTATAATTGTGTGCTGAGTAGTTCTGTAGATGGGAACAATGCTGTAATTAGCCCACCATCTAATAACGGTAATCAATATTTTGAAGCAATAATTGGGGGAGATTCTGGAAACATTGTAGGTACAATAATTAACAACGAATTTGTTTTAATAGGTGGTTGGTATAAACTTCATACAGTGCCTAATTCTGCTGTATGTTCTTTAATACCTGCTTACATCCCGCAAATCAACGAGGTTATTGCCTCGTTCGGTAATAGTGAGTATAAATTGAAAGAAGTTAATTTAAGCAATTTTTATCGTATTTAACATAACCTAGCTTATCAAATAAAGCAGAGAACTTGTTATTAACAATATCAAGTTCTTTTTTTGTATAATGTTTTAAATAATCTGAAAAGTTTTTATTATCAGAACATCTAATTAGATTTTCAGAAATATTACCATTGTGTTCTAGATTGAAATCATGCTGGCAGGAATTAAACCAAGGTATTTTTAATATACTCTCTTTTATACATTCGTACTTTATAAGATATTTTATTTCTACCTTTAAAATATTATCCATGATACCCTCTAAATCAGAACTTCTATTTTCTACATACTCAGCATAAGATACTCTATCTTTTTCAGCCACACCAGGAAAAAAGTTATCCCAATGCCAAATTGATAGTAGCCAAGAATAAGGGTTTCTAACCGTGCAAATTATTTCGTAATCCTCGCAACCTTTTGGTATAGAAAGCTCATGCTCGTATTGTACACAATCAATAGGGGCATTGGTGTGACAGTTAATAAAATTAAATTTATTGAATTGTGGGGCAATGGATCTTGAAGCTGTACGTTGTGGCAACCAAAGAACTGTTTTAAGTTCATGACAAACATTCATAAATGGAGCGGGTAGAGGGAATCGAACCCTCATAATCAGTTTGGAAAACTGACACTCTACCATTGAGTTATACCCGCGATGTTATATTTATGGTGGACCGTAAGAGAATCGAACTCTTCCCTAAAGCTTGCAAAGCTCCCGTGCTACCACTATCACTAACAGCCCACAAAATTGGTTGGGGTAGAGAGAATCGAACTCCCGCAAGAGGCTTCAAAGACCTCTGCACTACCATTATGCAATACCCCAGTTACAATGGCGGAAAAGGTGAGAGTTGAACTCACGGAGGCTGTTACACCTCGGCAGTTTAGCAAACTGCTGTGAAAAACCGACATTCACGTCTTTTCCATGGAGGAAGGAGAGGGATTCGAACCCCCGGTGGTTTTACCCACTGTAGGTTTCAAAGCTACCGCATTAGACCACTCTGCCACCCTTCCGAAATTGGTGGACCTGGCAGGAGTTGAACCTGCGTCTTTAACCCAATACTATAATGCTTCTACACGCTTATTTGCTTTGTATAATCTGAGGTTACTAAGCAACAACCAAACTCAGATTCTTAGTAGTTATAATCCAGATGCTTACCACCATAGCAACTGAGATACTTGAATAGCAGACTCTACCTTACAAGTTTAGAGTAGGTCTGGTGCAGCCCTTAGGCTACAGCGGATTCAGAAGCGAAGTCGTACTCAAAAGAGTCAGCCTTAGCCTCGTAGTCATAGCTATATTCAGCATTTAACTTGTGATCAGCTTTTTAAGATGCCAACTGATCAACATCTACGTGCAACACTATATTAGTTTGTTAAATCGAAACCAGTACAGGCCCATATCAAAGAACACTATTATTTATTATAATCTCAAATTTTATTTATGCAACTTCTTTTTATGATCTGTTTTACCGGATCATCTTCTGGATGCATGAACTCATTTAGATCTTCTTCTATTCTAGCTTTTGCTACCGAGAAGTCAACTCTAAACCACTCTTTTTTTCGGTCAAGGCAAAACATTCTCATAGTCTCATGAATGCGTTTTTCTGCCTGCAAATAATCTGGATGTTCCAACAGAAATTCTACTTTGTAGTCTCTGAAAGGTGAAGATGTCTGATAAGTCTGCAGCCGATTTTTAAAATTAGTTGTCGTACCAATTTTTACCCAACCAGGAAAGCTAGGGTTTGTAATAATATACAGAAAGCTCACTCATACTACTTAAGGGAGCTCTTAAACTTAGCTATGTAGTTTTTATTGATGAACACTGGAAAAGTATTTTGAATATTATCTGCTAACGGAATAAATGTATCCGAGTATGGTAAATTAGCTATTCTAAGCTTCTCTGCATCTGATAATACATTTTCAATTACTAAAACATCCTGAGAAGCATCGTTTAAAGATAATAATTCTGCAGGAGATAAAACCATGTAGTTGTTATAGCAAGCTTCAGGGAGAACTTTACAAACAAACTCAACAAAACACTCTGCTCCATGTGGCACAATAAAAGTTTGATCTATACTTGCATCTTCTTCAGAGTAATCGTACAAGGTATCAGCCAACTCTAGTTTAACTATTTTTAAATTTAAGTGATATGGCAATACTTTTGAAAGATTAAAATGTGTATCAATCTCAACATCTCTATTAACTGAAAAACATGAAACATGGTCTTTGTTTTTTATTGGTGGCCAAATCTCTTTCTCGTAAAGCAAAAAATCAGGAACGCAAGAAATAACGTAACCATCTGGTTTTGTTATTAAAGAAAAATCTAAGAGAGATCTTTGAAAGTTAACAACATGTTCCAGCAAATTGGAAGAGTAACAAAAATCGTACTTTCTTTTTCCTTCCGTTGTCAGGATACTTTCAGCTTCATCAGCTGGGTTCCAATCGCTGGAATAAATCTTTACGCTTTTAATTTTCGGGTAATAAGAATTTTTTGTAATGAATCTATAGTTACCGAAACTATTAGCATCTTCATGGTATATGTGTTGGTAATTTAACGGATTACCTCCAGCTCCAACATCAATGCCACAACCAACAAAGAATTTATTCATGTAGCTAAATTCTTTACTTCTTCTTAGAGAATTAGCTTTGGATGTTTCTTTAGCCATTACAATGAAGGTGTTATTATTTTAACTTTAAATTTTCTTTTGTTTACATACCCTTCACTAATCAAGTATTCAACAATGAGATCAGCTTCTTTTTTAAAGTCTGGACCAGATGAATTTTTGTGGTTAAAAATTACAACAGTGTTTCTCTCAACCTTAACCTTAGTACCACGAACGAATAAAGTAGCTTCTACATTATCCCCCTCAGGTTCACTAAAGTCGTCAAACATCTCATTGTTGCTCAGCTGCGCCATTTGATTTATTATAGCTGTTCTTTTCTGCTTGTTCCAGCATTTTCTTATAGGCGTAAATCTTACCATGAAGATATGCTTCTCTATATGGTGAGTTCCAGCTCTTCTCAAGCAGGTGAGAGGCTGCATTAATTTCTTCAGTTAAATGTTGGGTAGGGGAATCTTTCATATTCATCTATAGCTATATATCCTTGACACAAATGAAATCCAAACGGTCTTATGTCTCTGGTTGTCTCAGGAGTTAAGGCATGGTTTTCATGAGCAAAATACTTGGCGACTTCGACAGGCGCAAATTTAATACCGTTATTTACATATGTGTCATGATACATGCAACATTGTTGATGGTCTTCGGCTATACCTACTAGATCATCCTTATGCAAAGGTAAATTAAGCTTTGTGAACATATTAAGGAACTTGTTGGAACGCAGGGAGAAACCTCCATTCCCAACACGGACTAATTGCTGTGTGTTCTCTCTATTAACATAAAACGGTGGCCATGGAGCGCCTATGTAATCATATTGTAACCAGGAATGGTTCCATTTATCAGGGTGCAGAACGAACCCATCATACTGCACAGTTAAACAGTGCTGGGTATTAATATGTTTATGCAACTCATACAACATGAACATCGAGTATTCATCTTTTGACTTAATTTCAGGAATTTCTACCAGGTCTATATAGCTTGGTACCTTAAAGAAGCTCTCCCGTTTAGCATGAGTTAAAAATAAAACTCTTTCGAATTGTAGATATCTATTAGAGTGTATTAATGAAAATAATGTGGGTTGCAGTTTAATACTGGAAACTGCAACCAATGTTACATCTTTAATCATTGTTATGGCAGATTAGAGATGGTAGTTCGCTCATTGGTACTCTATTACCAATTGACAAATCATACGTATTTTCATCTCTTAATAAGTAAGCTCTTGTCAGCTGAATTGGTACAACATCGATGTTATTAGAAAGTAATTGATGAGCTACAAAATTTTCACAGGAAAATCTCATTTGATTTTCCATATACATTTTATCAATGTTATCAAACACATCGCAATATATATTCATGTTTTCTGGTTTTGAAAAAGCTACCATATCATTAAAAGAGACATCATCGTATAGATCTGTCCACCAATTACAATTGTCTGGTAAGTATAGCTTATTTAAATCGTATTGTTCCCATCTAACTTTATTACCTATAAATAAATCATATCTTGTTTTAAAGACAACATCATATTTAACTCCTGTTTCTTTTTCATATGCTAATCTCAGCATATTAGCAGTTTTAACGGAGTAGAAGTGGGAGTAAACAATAAAAAATGGTTGAGGCCAGCTGGTATTAAAATTATAATTGCGAGGTAATTCGAATTGGCGCTGAGATTCAATTAAGTAATTTTTCGGTTTATAATTTTCTAAGAGCTTTTGTTCTGTATTTGGATCAATTAAGATGGTTGTTTTGTGCCAGCTTTTTTCTTCTATTTTTTTTGTTTTATCAAACCAAGCATGACAAAAATAATCTACTTCATGTCCCTTGAAAAAATCTTTCATTAACACCTTGTTTTTATCAAGATATCTAGGCATACCTGTTAATAATACAGCTATTTTCATTTATAGTCTCCAAGATTACAAAAACCAAAATTCTTCTCACTGTTTTCTCTCTTTTTAGGAGAGTGGCACCATACAACTTGTTTTGAGTTTGGGTATCTAATTTTATTGAGTTGTTCTATATTTTTAGGTATATTAAGCTTAATACCACAATATTCTATTTGTTGTACTTCCAGAAAGATTTCTTTCTTGTAAATAAAATCCTTATCTATTCCTAAAGATGTTAAACCACCATCAAGAAGTTTATAATTCCATATAGTTACCCATTTTAACATGCGTTGAATAATAATCTCCGGGTTCGAGGATTTTTTTGAAGCAATTAAATCTGGAGTAGAAATTGTTGTTGTAAAATTGGAATTATGCCAAATAAAAAAATTATTGTTGCTTATTAATTCTCTTACTTGGTTATAAGAATCTTCAAATACACAAATGTCAAAGCAAGATAGGTAATTTAAGTATTTGCTATTAGAAGTAATTTTTTCTAGAGTTGCAAAGTCAACCCAATAATGTATTTTATTTGCGTTAAGCAAATCAATTAAT
>Ga0315293_10003147_pt1 | contig 15897 bp, 16 predicted proteins | sample YL17G13_20_MG_FD_203071 | JGI IMG/M metagenome (GOLD analysis project Ga0315293, IMG submission 203071) | Sediment microbial communities from Yellowstone Lake, YNP, Wyoming, USA - YL17G13_20 | ecosystem: Environmental > Aquatic > Freshwater > Lake > Sediment | place: USA: Wyoming | collected...
CGACGGAGGAAAAAGATTCGTTTGATTGCGATCACCATACCGAAACGCCATAAACACCACCTCAATAAAATATCATTGAAATGATTATAACAAATCCAGCAGAAAATATAATTGCGACACAGCCTGTTTCAGGGCACCTGCTCCCTCCAACCCCCCTCATTGAGGGGGGTGAATGGGGGAGTTACTTTCAATAATTGTATTTCAAGAAGACCATATTCCTTTATATAAGAAACTTCTTGCTTTTAATAACCTTCCGGACCAGGCAAAATGCCTGCTCCGGCATAAGAGGCATCGAAGGGATACAGGGGAAAGCGAAGTCATGAGGGATGCTTCAGAGGGATGCGGGGGAGGGAACTATACAGATTCTTCCTGGGAATCCCTCCGAGGCTTTCGTCAGAATGACACGATTTGCCGTCTGATGGAGTATCCTCATGTATGACAAACATTTTTTCATCGCGGGGCGTCAGGCTGTGTCGCAATTATAAAAAAGTCATTCTCTGGGATACTTCGGAGGGAAGGCGACAGGGAATCTTCATTTTAGAATCAAGCACTTATGAAAATTCAAAAATCACAAATATCATGATATTTGAATTTCGACACAGCCTGTTGGGGGACACCTACCGAGGTTGTGAACTCATGCGGAAGAAAGCTCCCTCCGTGGAACGGCCTCCCGCAGGATCAGAAATAATCCGATCATCATTTTTTCTTTTTCACAGCGGCCTTGTCTTGCGTCAGGAGCGAGACCGCGACTATTGCCACGAGCCCGACCGCAGTGCCGATGAAGTATCCATGAATCCCGTATGGATTTTTCAGCGCGGACCAGATCAGCGCCGAAGAAGCGCCAAGGACCATCGAGGCAAATGCTCCAGCTTTGTTCGCCCGCTTCCAATAAATGCCGAACAGCATCGGCCAGAAGTTCGTGCTCGCTATCACCGCCCAGGAAAAGACTGTGATAACTAATATCAACGCCGGTGGTTTGAGCGCTATGCAGACCGAGATCAAACCGACGACTACGCTGAATATCCGGCCCAGTTTCACCTCCCGCTTGTCGTCATATTTTTTCTTCAAGCCGTCCTTCATAATATCCCGGACCACCGCGCCGCTGATGACTATCAGCACCCCCGCGAAGGTGGACATCCCGGCCGCGATTACTCCGGCGAGGAAAACAGCTGCAGCCCATGGAGGCAGAATCTGCCTGGTAAGCAGCGGAATCGCAAGATCCGGGTTATCAATTTTACCGAGAATGACGCGCGACGCGGCGCCGCTGATATATGGAAACATTGCGGCAGCGGTCGCTATCGTCACAACAATCGTCCCGATGCGAAGCATCTTGTGGCTTTTTATCGAATAGAATCTCACAACCAGCTGCGGCATCGCCCAGGTCCCGAGGCTGGTGACACAAGCAAACGACAGGAGGCCAGCCCATCCCCAATCCCCGGGAGTGGAAACCAGCCCGAGCGGGGTTTTAGACGGCAGAGCGGCTAGCTTATCTTGTAGCGCGGTGAATCCTCCGGCAGCGTGGATCGCGTAAAGCCCCATCATAATCATTGCGAATAGCATAATGATGGCCTGGAAAAATGCAGTCCAGACCACCGCAAAGTAACCGCCGGTTGAAACATAGAATAAGATAACGATGCCTGATATAAGCACTCCCATCCAGTAAGGCCACCCCATCAGGCCTTCGAAAGCATTCGCCATCCCTTTAAGAACGCCGACGTTATAGAGTATGAGAAACAAGGCTATGACAGCGGCGGAAAAGATTCCGGCTGAGGGGGATTTATATCTTTTCGCGAAGTAACCGGACATCGTATGGACATCGAGCGCTTCCGTCGCATGTCGCACCCGCTTGCCGAGGATGATCCAGCAGAGGGTCGCTCCGAAGAGGACGTTCAAGGCGGCAATCCAGATCGTTGCCATTCCGAACTGGTAGCCGAACGCCCCGCCGCCGATGATCAGGACGGATGAAAAGTATGTAGCAACATATGAAAGGGAAGTTACCCAAGGGCCGATCTGCCTGCCGCCGATGTTGAAATCCGCCGCTCCTTTCACTTTATTATGAGACCAGATTCCGATGGCGATCAACACAAGGAAATAAAGCGCCATCACAGAAATGTTCAATGCAACCATGCTCATCTCTTATCCCTCCCCGCTTTATCCTGCTTCTTTTCCTTCAAAGCCCATACGATTGCGATGCCTATACTTAAAATGATGACAATGAAAGCGAAGAATGTGCTCCATGGCAAATGAAAAGGACCCATAACCCCTCCTTATTTATCAATATTGAAAGAACAGTTCCATACGAAACCAGTTATAGCCGTCAGCGCCGGCGCTATAGAAGTCCCCCGGCGTCAAATGCTCCCAAACAATATGGCCGGAAAGCTCCGGCAATAGTTTGAAATTAAGCCTGGCGATTAACAGGCTGCCTCTGTCCGTGCCGCTCCCTCCCGGGAAAGAGTTCCCGGATGGAGCGGGTTCGTCCGCTCCGAGAAAATGATATGTCAGGTTAAGGTTCGTATCCATCCACAGCGGAATCCTCAGTGAAGCATATAAAGAATTGAAATTGCTCCAGTATGCGACTTTGCTTTCCTTGATGAATGCATATATCAGGGATTCGCTCCACTTGGGCCAGCGGCTGAAGAGCGGGTCCCATGCTTCCCACTCCGGGGTATCCTGGTCGTCACCCGTGAGGTAAATTCCACCGAGAGTGATCAGCTCCGGCAGAGGAAACGATTCACCTGTTTTATAATCGAGGTGAAAATATCCTCCGAACGCCTCGCGGTCATTATCGCCTTTCGCCCCCCATTGCGATGCCGCCTCGCCTGTGAATTCGAGCCCGCCGGTCAACGGGATAATCGCGCGTAATCCGAGTGTTTCGATACTGGATTCCTCTTTAATAGTCGCGGTTTCATAGATGTTTTTATGAATATAATAAGGTTCATATTTCAGGCTTCCAAGCGAGCCGGAGAAATAAAATGAATATCCCTCTTCCGGCTGCTCCACCATCTTCTGCTCCTGCTCGTTTATCACCGGGAGCATCCGGTCGGTCGATGGTTGATAAACATAGAACATCGAAAGCGTATTTTGCGGGTTAATCTGGTAATCCAGACGCGCGCCGTTGAAATAAGCGGAGCGCGACCCATCCAAAGGCCCGCCGTCCATCACGACGAAGCCCTCGCCGAAGCGCATATCCTGCCTGCCTAATGTCAGAGAAGCGGGTATCCCAAAGGGATTTACTGCTCTCAAGTAAAGCTGGTCGAAGAAAAATTCGTGGATTGTAAACTCCCTGTCGTTCGGAGCGAAATAGTATCTGAATTCGTTCGTGATTTTGCATACTAGTACCAGCGAGTCGAACGGTTTCCACTCGGCTGCCAGGCTTGACCGCGTTCGCGTATATGTATTTTCGTCCGCGAGCGATGAATCGAAACCTATCGCATTATCCCATGTTTCGAGCCGCAGCCTTTCGCTGAACGATAATTTGAAAGAAGACCTGTTTGCCTCATCATCCGCCGACAACGCCGCGCAGAGCAACAGCGAAAAAGCTGCGAGTATTATTAATATCTTTTTCCCCATACTAAACCTTTCATGACAATGGGGGTATAACTTGGAAAGTGGATTCAAATGATGTTTGCGAACCTATACCAACCCAAAACATAAAGATATTAATATCAATCGCGAAAAAAGCAATAATCGCCTGGCTGCGAGAGCGTAAATCGTGGTATATAAAAAATCATTTTAAAAATATTCAAATCATCTCGCGAAAAAGCAATCAGCTTATATCGAAATTCGCGATTACGTTTTCAAGGTGCGGTTTCAGGATTGAAAGCCCCTCGTCCGGAGATTCGAAATATTTGATCAATCCTATATCTTGCAGTGAAATGAGATTCATCTCTTTCAACAGGTCGAAATTGATGAGCTTGTCCCAGAACGCTTTGTCATAGAGCAGAACCTGAAGGTCCGGTTTCACCATTTTACCGGTCTGCGCGAGTGTGAGGCATTCGAATAATTCGTCGATGGTCCCGAAGCCGCCGGGGAAGAAGACGAAAGCCTTCGCGTAGTACGTGAACCAGAGCTTGCGCATAAAAAAATAATGGAATTCGAAGCTGAGCTCGGGTGTTACATATTTATTCGGGAATTGTTCCTCTGCGAGTGAAATATTCAGAGCGATTGATTTTACGCCGGCCCTTGAAGCGCCACGGTTTGCCGCTTCCATTATACCGGGTCCCCCGCCGCAGCAGATGGAAAATGTTTTTTCGTCTTTGCCGAGTTCCTTGGACCATTCAGCGAGTTTGAACGCCATCTCTTCCGCGGCCGTATAATATTTTTCCATGCCCGGGATATCGTTGCCTTCCGGCTTAACACGCGCGGAACCGAAAAAAACCACCGTGTGTTCAATATGATGCTCTCTGAACCTTTTCTCCGGCTCAAGATATTCAGCGAGAATCCTGATTGTCCGCGCGTCCCTGGAATTCAAAAAATCCAGGTTCTTATATGCCTTGTCCGTCATTTTCATTTGGATTGCCTCTTTAAATTCCTGTCGGTACTATTTTCGGTAAGAAAATTTTGAAAACCCTCATATTTTCCCTTTGTCATGCCGGACTTGCCTGTCCCGCACCTGATGCGGGAATCCGGCATCTTCTCCCCCCTACCCCCCTCACTGAGGGGGGTAGGGGGGAGTGCCATCACTGAGGGGGGCGCAAGGGGGAGCTGTCTTTCCCTCAGATAAGGAATGCTCTCCATTTCCGGCTCTTCGGCCGGAATGACTGAGTTATGGTTTTCCAAAGACCCCAGTATATACATAAGCAAGCTGCTATTATATCATCTTGGAAGATTCACTCTAATATTTGATTTCAAACGGGGGGAACGAATGAATCTCAAAGATATTTTTAAAATAACGAGGAGCTACAGGAGATTTCACCAGGACTACGAGGTCGCCGCTGATATTTTAACCGATGTTGTTGAAAATGTCCGTTATTCCGCTTCCGCCGCGAACCTTCAGCCGCTGAAATTCATCATCGTCAATGACAAGGACACTAATGCCGCTTTGTTTCAACATTTGAGGTGGGCGGCATACCTGAAGGACTGGGACGGCCCGGAAGAAGGGGAACAGCCATCGGCATATATTGTAATGCTCGGCGATCGCGGTCTAAGCCGCTATGTGGATTGGGATTGCGGCATCGCCCTGCAGACGATTCTCATCAGTCTTACCGAAAAGGGTCTCGGGGCATGCGCAATCGCTTCATTTAACAAGGATGCGGTTAGGGATATGTTCAAGGTTCCGGACAGTCTCGAGATCGCCCTGGTGATCGCAACCGGAAAAGCGAAAGAAACTGTAGTGATAAATGATGTCAAAGACGGGGACGTCAGGTATTGGAGGGATGAGCATAATACCCACCACGTGCCTAAAAGAAAATTGGATGATATGATTTTCAAAGAGAAGTGAAATAAATATCATATACGAACGTAAATAATTACGTGAAGTCAAGATAAAATCAGAAGCGCACAGTAGCTGTACCTATCAACTATATTTGACTTGACTTTGAAGAGGGTTATGTTAAAATATGACATGATCAAGATTCCAATATTTTAGGGGATCAAAACACTTAGGAGGAATTTATGAAAATTAGATTAGGTATTGTTGTGGCATTGATTGCAATGGCGTTGTTGTCCGGCGGAATTTTCGCCAAAGAGGGCAAAATAGCCATCACTCCGTTTGCCGGGATTATGACAAACGGTAGCTCTTCCTTTACTGTAGGTGCAATCGTTGATTATCCTCTCGGAAAAGGCCTGTTCCTTGAAGGCGACGCTGGTATTGTATTCGATAATACCTGGCTTTACATCGGCGGTGGAGTTATGTATCAGTTCGATCTGAAAAACAGCCCCATCATCCCGTTTGTGGTCGGCGGTGCCGGCATCCACTACGTCTCGGTTGCCATCGGAGATTTGGGCAGCGTAAGCTCGACGGATCTTAAGCTGAACGCCGGCGGTGGAGTCAAATTCGAAATTTCGAAGGGCGTTATGTTCAGAACCGAATTCCGCTTCTATTTCCTTGACGGCTCATTCGAAAGAATCTCTGCCGGTATCGAATTCTAACTGTAAAAAATACCAAAGCAGATTATAAGGGGATATGACTCATATCCCCTTTTTCATTTTCCCACCCCGCCTCCATTTTTAAAAAAATGGCGCAAGGTTTTTTACGTCTGCCGTAGCTTCGAATAATCCATCCCTTTTCGAACCCCCCGGAAATGGGTGATTTGCCCTTTAATTTCTATTTTGATATACTTGTTTCCCTTTTGCGGTAAAAAAAACTGATCGAAGGAGCTTTGATAATGACCGAATTTAAAGATATCCGGGAACTCATTGAAAAAGAGGAAATAAAGTTTGTTGACCTGAAGACCCTCGACCTTGCCGGCAGGCTTCATCATATTACTTTTCCTGCCGACGAATTCAACGAATGGATTTTGAAGGAAGGGATCGGATTCGACGGATCGAGCTTCGGTTTTATGAAGGTGGAAAACAGCGATATGATCCAGATACCGGACCTCGATACCGGGCATATTGACCATTTCCGCGATGAGAAAACCTTGAGTTTCTTCGTCAAGGTCTATCAAACGGACGCCGAACGCACCCGCTTCCAGCAGGATGTGCGCTTCATCGCCGAGAAGGCTGAAAAGTTGCTCAAGGATCAGGGCATTGCCGATAATTCCTTCTGGGCGCCCGAATATGAATTTTATGTCTTTGAGGAGGTGGATTACGATGCCCGAAAGTCCGCTTCGTATTACTTCATTGAATCCACGGAAAAGATTATGGGCAACGCCTATCACGCCTGCAACCCGCAGGACGAGTTCGACGATTTCCGCGATGAAGCGGTTTCGATCCTGAAAAATCATGGGGTCCCGGTCCGCTACCACCATCACGAGGTGGGCGCGAGAGGACAACAGGAAATCGAGATGCTCTATAGCCCGCTGCTGAAAACCTGCGACCAGTCGGTTCTGACGAAATATGTTCTATTCAACCTCGCCGAGGAGTACGGCATCCGGGTTACGTTTATGCCTAAACCGATTTACGACCAGGCGGGCAGCGGCTGGCATCTGCATATGTATTTAAAGAAAGCTGACAAAAACGCATTTTATAAAAAGGGCGAGTACGGCAATATGAACGAGCTCGGACATTACTTCATCGGCGGAGTCCTCAAACATTCGAAGGCCCTTTCGGCGCTGACGAACCCGAGTACCAATTCATATAAAAGGCTCGTCCCTGGCTTCGAGGCTCCCGTTGCTGTGACCTATGCCCAGTCCAATCGCTCCTCCGCGATCCGCATTCCCGCTTATATCTACGACCCCGAAAAGACGAATTTCGAGTACCGCCCGCCGGACGCTACCTGCAATCCGTACCTCGCCATAAGCGCGATCCTGATGGCTGGAATAGACGGCGTCATAAACAAGATCGATCCGCGCAAAGAGGAATTCGGGCCTTATGATTGCAATATCTTCGAGGACGAGAAGGTGAAGGAAAAGATCAAGTACCTTCCGAGGGACCTCGAGGAAGCGCTCGATGCGCTGGAAATGGATCACGATTTCCTTCTCCGCGGCGACGTGTTTCCCCGGCAGTTGATTGATCAATGGATCAAGATAAAGAGGCAGGATGTTCGGGACATCGCCACCAGGCCGCATCCTTATGAATACCTCAGGTATTTTAATTTTTAAAAAGTTTCAGGCGTGCATATGAACGATGATTTGTATAAAGGCTATAAGGGACAGGCGAGGCAGAAACTGATGGACCAGAATGTCAGGGTCTGGTCGGATGTGAAATTAAAGACCAACAAGGGCGAATTCGAAGGAATCATCCTCCCCCGCGTCGAGACAGCGGACGACGAACATATAGTTATAAAAATGCCGACCGGATACAACACCGGTTTTCACGTGAACAACATCGTCTCCATCACGCAGGTGGGCTTCAAGGAGGCGCATTACAAAATCCCCGAGAAGGAATTCCCCTACTCGCCTGAAAAGAAAAATGTCACGCTCCTTGGGACGGGTGGAACCATCGCTTCTCGCCTGGATTACCGCACCGGCGCCGTCATCCCAGCATTCACGCCCGGCGAGCTCTACGGCGCAGTGCCGGAGCTTGCGGATATATGCAACCTTAAAACCCTCAAACTGTTCGGAATCTTCAGCGAAAATATGGGAGCGGAGCAGTATATTACGCTCGCCAAGGCGATAGGAACGGAGATCGAAAACGGGGTGGATGGTATAATCATCGGGCACGGGACGGACACGATGCACCATACCGCGGCGGCGCTGTCGTTTATGGTTCAGGACCCGCCTATTCCCATCGTTATGGTCGGCTCGCAGCGCTCCAGCGACCGGCCGTCTTCGGACGCGGCGCTCAATCTGCGATGCGCGGCGAATACCGCGGCAAATTCGGACATTGCCGAGGTGATGGTCTGTATGTTCGGCCCCACGAGCGACATCTACAACCTGCTTCACCGCGGAACGCGCGTGCGGAAGATGCACTCCAGCTACCGCGATACATTCCGCACCATAGGCGACGTTCCAATCGCAAGGGTAACGCCGGACAGCATCATTCCCATTAAGAAGGATTACCGGAAGAGGGATATATCCCGAAAACCGGTCATCAAACCGTTCTTCAATCCACGCGTCACGATACTTTATTATTATCCTAATATGCACCCGGACCTTGTCGAGGCGATCATAGAAAAGGGTTACGAAGGTATTATAATCGCCGGCACGGGACTGGGACACGTCAACCGCCCGCTCTACGAACCGCTGAAGAGGGCGATAGACAGCGGGATACAGGTTTATATGACCGTCCAGACGCTCTGGGGTTATACACAAATGTATGTTTACGACACCGGCAGGGACCTGATGCATCTTGGAATTGTCCCGCTGGATAATATGCTGCCCGAGGTGGCGTATATCAAGCTGGCATGGGTGCTGGGGCAGACGAAAGACCGTGAAGAGGCGGAGCGCATGATGAAAACGCCTATTGCGGGCGAGACCACTCCGCGCGAACCGTTCGACGGCTATCTTATCTACCAGGGGGGTCTGCCGGAGATTGAAGATTTTTTATTCAAAAAGGCGCTTTAAATGACACCGAAGTCGCTCGTTCTGGGGGGAGCCGGATTCATCGGCTCGCACCTTGTCGAAGCGCTTCTCAGAGAAGGACATAAGGTTACCGTCTTCGACAAGATCGGGATAAAAACCGATAACCTCGAAAAGGTTCTGAGAGACATCGAACTCATCGAGGGGGATTTCCTCGACGAACATTTCCTAGAGGAATTGCCGAAGGGGATGGATTACGTCTTTCATCTCGTCAGCACGACGCTGCCTGCGACCTCGAACCTGAACCCAGTTTACGACGTTCAATCCAACCTCGCCCCCAGCGTCAAGCTGATCGAACAGTGCGCGGCGCATAAAATTAAAAAGTTCTTCTTCATCTCATCCGGCGGGACGATATACGGCATTCCCGAAAAGACACCGATACCGGAAACCCATCCCAAAAATCCAATAAATTCATACGCCATCACCAAGCTGGGAGTCGAAAAATTCCTTCATCTCTATTATCACCTTCACGGGCTCGATTACGTGGTCCTGCGTTTCTCGAATCCATACGGACCCCGCCAGCCGTTCGACAAGGGTCAGGGGGTCATCGCCGTCTTCATCCATAACATCCTCTCCGGCAAACCGCTCGAGGTCTGGGGAGACGGCACGCAGCTCAGAGATTACCTCTACATAGAAGACGCGATAGATGCATTCATCACAGTACTGAAAAAAGAAACGCCATCGAGAATATATAACTTCGGCAGCGGGGAACCTACAAGCGTTAACGACATAATCCGAATCCTCCACGAGGTAAGCGGCCGCGATTTCAAGGTTGTCTACAAACCCTCACGTTCCACGGACGTGCAGGAAAACTACCTCGACATCTCCCGCGCGAAGAACCAACTCGGCTGGGAGCCGAAAAACAGCCTGATAGATGGAATCAATCTCACCTGGGACTGGTACAATAAAGACAAAACCCGCACTAATACGTAGCGAACGATTGTGCTGAGTCATAAAAGATTCAGTTTTTCGACAATAATCTTAGCGATTTGCCTTTAATTTAGGACCTCGAAAAACTATCAAAACCTGCCAATTTCAAGAACTATCTAATTCATCTTCTCCCCAATAAAAAAATCCCGCTTCAAAAAGCGGTGTCAAAACGCATATTCGAATCTATTTTAGAAGGCCTTGATCAGCCCTGCAATAAATCTCGAATAATCACCGTTCAATCCTTCATCGAAGACAAATGTATATTCGGCAACGAGACGCATATTTCTTCGGATCAAATAAACAAAAGTCATCTGATACTTACGGGAGAAAGCTGGTATTGAAGACGGTTTATGATTCATGAAAACGAAGAAATTTATCCAAACTTTCCTCGTATTAAAAATTGTGGTATTTGAACTTATTTTATTAGAGGAGAGTAATTATGATAAAAAATGTGGGTGGATTTGACAGGATCTTCAGGATTGTCGTCGGTTTGGCGATAATCGCCGTAGGTATTATTTACAAGAGCTGGTGGGGGGCGATAGGACTTATTCCCCTCGTTACCGGCTTGACATCCAGATGTCCCATGTATCTGCCATTCGGATTAAGAACCTGCAAGGTTAAGGGTAAATGATTTAACAATAGAGAACTTTGAAAAACATACAAATATGTTATTCTGAGGTATGCATCGGAGGGAAGCAGAGGAAGAATCTGTCTGGATTCCTTCCCTTGCAGCCCGCTGATGAATCCCTCAGGACTTTGTCTTCAGGGGTTTCCCTTCGCGGGTTTTCTTCAGAATGACCTGTTGTTATATTTTTTCAATGTTCTCCAATGGCATAATAATCTCACCATACCTGTTGGGGATAAAAAAGGCGGGCTTCTTGGAAGCCCGCACTTTTTTTAAAAGGTTGATTTTTATTTTGTCTGCAAGTATTCGTTGATACTTCTTGCTGCCCTTTTCCCTGCGCCCATTGCAAGAATGACGGTTGCTCCACCGGTTACTATGTCTCCGCCCGCCCAGACGCCCTCCATAGTTGTTTTGCCTGTCTGTTCATCCGCCACGATATAACCCCACTTGTTGATGGGGAGTTCTGGCGTTGTCTGGCTTAAAAGCGGGTTGGCTTTCGTTCCGATTGCGACTACCACGACATCCACATCCATCTCGAACTCCGATCCCTCTTTCGGAATCGGCCGGCGCCTTCCGGAATCATCGGGTTCACCGAGCTCCATTTTAATGCAGCGGACCTTTTTCACCCAGCCCTTATCGTCGCCGAAGTATTCGATCGGATTCGTCAAAAGATGAAATTCGATCCCTTCCTCTTCGGCATGGTGTATTTCCTCGATCCTCGCCGGCATCTCCTCAGGCGATCTTCGATAGATGATCATCGCCCTTTCAGCTCCCAGGCGTTTGGCAGTTCTGACCGAATCCATCGCGGTGTTTCCGCCGCCGACGACGGCGACGCTGTTGCCCTTGATTATAGGTGTATCGTATTTCGGGAACGCATATGCCTTCATTAAATTGGAACGGGTGAGATACTCGTTAGATGAATAAATCCCGTTCAGATTCTCTCCGGGGATGTTCATAAACATCGGCAAGCCGGCGCCGTTTGCTATAAAGACGGCATCGAATTCACCGTCAAGCATTTCGTTAATGGTCATTGTTTTGCCGACGAGCGAGTTATTTTTAATTTCCACCCCGAGCGAACTTACGAAATCCACTTCCTTCTGAAGAATCGCCTTCGGAAGACGAAATTCGGGGATTCCGTAAACAAGAACACCGCCCGAAATATGCAGAGCCTCGAAAATGGTGACTTTATGCCCCATTTTTGCAAGGTCGCCCGCACAAGTAAGCCCGGCAGGACCAGCTCCGACCACTGCCACTGCTTTACCGGTCTGCTTTGGAACTGCCGGTTTTTTCACCAGATCTTTCTCTCTTTCGTAGTCTGCGACAAATCTTTCGAGGTTGCCGATGGCTACTGGTTTGTCTTTGATTCCAAGAATACATTCTTTCTCGCATTGATCTTCCTGGGGGCATACCCTTCCGCAAACCGCAGGCAGCCCGTTAGCTTCTTTTATCTTGAGAACCGACCCGATGTAATCATGCTCACATATCTTTTTTATGAATGCCGGTATGTCTATTTCAACAGGACAGCCTTTGACGCAACGAGGATTCTTGCATTGAATACAACGTTTCGCCTCAAGCAGAGCCATTTCCTCCGTATAACCGAGGTTAACCTCGTTAAAATTCTTGCTTCGAATCGCGGGATTCTGTTCGGGAATTTTCTGACGAGGCGTTTTTTCCTTTTTAGTCCCTTCTGTCACTTAAGACCTCCTTTATCCCTATTTCCGTATTATTCTTAATAGCCCCTTAAGCTTTTTTAAAAGATTCGTAAGATTCTTTTTCTTGCGAGAGGTATATCCTCTGACGCTGCTGAAGCAAATCGAAATCCACTTCATGTGCGTCGAATTCCGGTCCGTCCACGCAAACGAACCTTGTTTCGCCGCCGACGGTCACCCTGCATCCGCCGCACATTCCCGTTCCGTCAATCATGATCGAGTTCAGGCTGATCTCGGTTTTAATACTCCAGGGTTTTGTCATGTTTGAAACAGCGCGCATCATCGGCAGGGGTCCCACGGCCAGAACGTAATCAATATGGATTTTTTCATCCTCCTTCAGCTGTCTCAATGCTTCGGTTACGAAGCCTTTGACACCCTTGCTGCCGTCGTCGGTGCAGACGATGAGGCGATGGCTGTACTCAGCCATTTTCTCAAGACCGACCAACAATCCCGCCTCTCTGGCGCCGACGATAGCTATTACATTGTTTCCGGCATTCTTAAATTCCTGCGCAATCGGAAGCGCCTCGGCGGTTCCGACGCCTCCGCCAATGATCACAACAGTCCCGAACTTTTTAATATGAGTAGGCCTGCCGAGCGGTCCGAGAACATCGGAAATGCTGTCTCCTGTTTTAAGAGAGTTCACAAGCGCGCTGGATTTTCCGATTTCCTGGACGTAAATTGTTATGGTTCCCTTTTCGGGATCGGAGTCGGCGATTGTGATGGGGATTCTTTCGCCGGTATCGTTTACTCTCAAAATAACGAACTGACCAGCTTTTCTCTTCCGTGCGATCAATGGGGCTTCGATTTCGAGTTTTGCAATGGAAGGATGCAGCTGTTCTTTATTTATAATCTTGAACATAATCACTCCTTTCAAACTTGCCGATAATTTGAGTACCGTTTGGTGAAAATCCGAAAATATTTATTGAAAAGCAACAAGTACTTTAATAATCATCTTCATCCAAATTCGGCACATTTAGCACTTCGAAAGTGCATTCAGATAATAATTCGACTCTCATGTAAATTCAAGATAGAAAGTAATACTCTCTTTGCGATAATTGAATTACCAGTTGATTTCTGATGCGCCGTAAACATGCGAACATCCTGCCTGTTTATACAGGTGCGCTGAGCAAGTTATTTGAGTTTATGGAAACCATAAGTTTTCAAAAAACTGTAACGAGCGAATCATACTGGGTTCAGAAGCGAAAGGATATCGGTCTGCAGAGCGGATTTGTTTTTATGCATGCTGAAGAAATTTTTTTTATTCAGATTATTGAATTCAAGTTGTTTTGTGCTATAATTTCAATATATAGTTGAAAATGACCATTCGATGGAAGGGAATAACCTCCCCAAAAGAATCCCTTCCATCCTCCCTTTTAAATAATGAAGGGAAGTCCCGATTAATATTTTAGCTAAAACGATTTGACAATTGCAGTTCCGCGTGGAAGATAAACCTTAGTGCAGCAATCCGGGATTAAGAGTTTTGAAAAACATGCAGTGTCATCATTTTGATGTATAGCTCGAAGGATGATCTGGGAAGAATCTCCATGATTCTTTGGAAAGACGGCCGATCGGAGTTTTTCAAATCTATTGAACTAAAAATTATTGGAGGAATCTATATGAAAAAAAGAAATTCACTGATCATTTCCATTTTGTTCCTATTATTTATCGGTTTCATTTTAAGCAATAACATCATTGCTTCGGGGGGTTCGGCGGCGCTCGAGCGCGCTGTCTCCGGAGGCAGTGGTCATTACTTCATCTCTGCTGTTATGAATGGATCGGAAGTCGTGAAGATGAAGGTTGGCGGGAACGCCGGATTATCCAACAAATCCGGGAGGCTGCAGCTGGACAAGGCCGTTTATGCGCCGATGGAGGAAATATCAGTATCCTTCCTCGCAGGTAAAGATTTTGCGGAAAATGCCTGGATTGGAATCGTTCCTTCGTCAGTCCCCCATGGTAGCGAAGTGGAGGCGGACAAAGAGGATCTGAGTTATCAATACATTCAAAAGAGGGTTGAAGGCGTATTTCTTTTCACTGCCCCAGCTGTGCCTGGAACATATGATATGAGGATGTTCGATACCGACAATAATGGAAAGGAAATCGCATATGTGACGTTCACCGTGACGGGCGGGCAAACCCAGCCGATGTTGAAATTGAATAAAACGGTGTTCAGTCCGGGAGAAGAGATACATGTTCAATTCACCGCTTCCGGCCTTTACGACGAGAGCGCCTGGGTTGGGGTCATCCCATCGGGTGTGCCTCATGGAGAAGAAGAGGTTTGCGACAAGGAGGATCTGGCGTATATTTATATCCGCAAACTTCCGTCAGGAACGATTGTCTTTGCCGCGCCCGCCGTTCCTGGAAAGTATGACATCAGAATGTTCGATTCCGATAATAATGGGAAGGAATCCGCGTATGTAAATTTTGTGGTGACGGGAGGTGAGGGCCAGCCGGCATTAAGAATACAAAAGACTGTGTTCAGCCCCGGAGAGAAAATAAACGTCTTCTTCACCGCGCCTGTGTCATATGCGGAAAATGCCTGGGTGGGGATAATTCCCTCGAACGTCCCGCACGGGGATGAAGTGGTCTGTGACGGGGCGGACTTGGCATATCTTTACATCAGCAAGCAATCATCCGGGACGATGGTCTTCACCGCGCCGAATACCCTGGGATATTACGACCTGAGGATGTTCGATACGGATAATGGGGGGAAAGAAACCGCCTCGATCAGCTTTATTGTTAAATAAGCGGACTTCAGCCTGATATCTATGTGCGTTAAGCAGCTGCGTGGCTGAACCCGTTCAGTCCCCATGCGAGTTCCCGCGGCGCGAAGGATTTATATCGTTGCCGCGGGAATTCAAGCCGGGGAATCCGAAGGCTATTTTGCGCTCAGCGCCTCTTCAGCCTTCTTCGCCAGGTTCATCATCGTCATCCTGGGTTGACATAAAACATCATGAACAGCTCCGCGGAACATCTCCGGGGTTATCGGACCCGCATCATGACTGCCGGTGATAATCTTTGTTTCCGGGAAGTTCTTCTCTAAAGGATTGTCGTTAAATTGTCCATGTATAGTCCTCCTCCTAATGTCTAATAATGCTGTTTGGCATTAATATTGAGATCTAAGAGAAGGAGGACAAAATGAAGCAATATGATTATTACATTTCTTTGGATTGGTCGCAAGCTAAAATGGCAATAGCCGTCTCAAAAAAAGTTCAGAGGAACTACTACGATTCGCTTGTTTCGAGAGGGATGGCTCCGTGGGATGCCCGTAATAAGGTCGCGAGGAAGATCGCCGAGTTGGCGCTGTCAATCATGGCCAGCGGGAAACTTTATCAATCGGGGAGGTTCGAAAAATGTAAAGCAGTTTCAGGGAATTGATGCCGCCGCATCCGCTTTGCTATGCATCGGGAAGGCCGGCGGGAGGCCTGTGAGAAATCAGTGAGAATGATTACCCCGGCATCTTTTAGATGCTGGAGAGTACAAAGTGTCGAATATCCCCAGGCAAATTCCCTGA
>Ga0315293_10003149_pt1 | contig 15896 bp, 10 predicted proteins | sample YL17G13_20_MG_FD_203071 | JGI IMG/M metagenome (GOLD analysis project Ga0315293, IMG submission 203071) | Sediment microbial communities from Yellowstone Lake, YNP, Wyoming, USA - YL17G13_20 | ecosystem: Environmental > Aquatic > Freshwater > Lake > Sediment | place: USA: Wyoming | collected...
TTCATGCTTGCAGTGAAATCAGGAATTGTTGAAACAAAAAGCTTTGGCTTGCCTATGTCAATCCTATGCTCTGTTTCCACATCATCAAAATCCCCATAGACGCAGTTTATTTTCTGGGCAGAGAGGCTTTTGATTATGTCCGGGTTGAAGTCAACAACAACAAACCTGTATTTCAGTTTTCTCAATGTTGAAAGTATGCTGTATCCTATCCTGTCGCAGCCGAAAAGTATTGCATCAAAATGGTCCTTTGGCGCATTTGAAAGAGTGTAGATTTCCTTTTTCCTGAACTCAAACAGCGATAGCATCCCTGCAATTCCTTTGTAAATCTGCCTGTCATATTTTATCAGGTAAGATGACACTACAAAAGTTATTGCTGTTATCAGAGCAACAACAGAAAGCGCGTTCTGGCTTATTCTTCCAATAATAAATGCCTGGGTTGCTATTATCAGTGAAAATTCGCTTGCCTGGCCTATTCCTATCCCTGTCAGGAATCCCGGCTTCTTGCTGAATCCGAGAAGCCCCATTATCAGCATAACTATGAGGGGGTTTCCTACGATAACAAATACTGAAAGCAGGACAATTGGAATTGCGCCATTGGCAGGTATTGAAGGCATAATCATCATGCCGAGTGATACAAAGAATATGATTGAAAAAAAGTCCCTGAGTGATTTTACCTTTGAGAATATTTCAAAGCGGTAATCCAGCTGGGCAAGGCTTATTCCTGCAAGGAATGCTCCTATGGCAATGCTGAATCCCAGATAGTGGGCAAACATTGAGACTATGAAAAGCCACGCAACCGATGAGATGAAAAGTATTTCCTGGGATTTTGCCGCAATCCTGAAAAGCGGGGGGATTACAAACATTGAAACAAAGAATGTTGCTGAAAAAAGAAGGATTCCTTTTACAATGGATGCAATTGCAAAATATGCAGACAGGTTGCCGGACTGGAGAAACGAGAGCGCAAAAATTGCAACCACATCCTGGATTATGAGGATTCCGATGGCTATCCTGCCGTGAAGTGTATCAATTTCCCCCTTGTCAGAAAGAAGCTTGACAACAAGCATTGTGCTGCTGAATGTCAATGCAAGGGAAACGATGATTGCTGTGGTTGAATCAAACATCAGCCTTGCAACCAGGAATCCAAGCACGAATGTGAATATTATCTGCCCTATTCCAGCAAGAAGAATCGGCTTTCCAAGGTTTCTCATCTTTGAAAGGTTCATCTCCAGCCCCACGATGAAAAGGAAGAACGCAATTCCTATTTCCGCCAAGGTCATGATTAAATCAGAATTGTTTATCAGCTTCAGCCCAAGGGGGCCTATGATTATTCCTCCTATGAGATATGCGAGAACAAGCGGCTGCTTTATCAGCCCTGCAATGTAGGCAAGGAAAGTCGCTACAATGATAATCAGCCCAATGTCAAAGAATATGTTCTGCATGCATATTGCTTTTTATTCCAAGTTTTTAAAGGTTTTGATGATATTTTAGGTTAAGAAACCCTGATATTGGTTTTTAATTTTGGAATGAAAAAATCAACGAAATAAAATCAGTCTTTCTTTATCAGGTAGAAAACCTCATTCTTAAAATCAATTACTTCATAGAAATATCCCAGCCTTCTGCACATCTGCTCAATCCATCCGCGGTAGGGGTGGTTCATGGGCTTGCCAGACAAAGTTTTCTTTGAAAAACTGGCAGCAATCCAGTTGCAGGGAACTTCTTTTACCAGCTTCTCAGCAATTTTGTGGCCTTTTTCCATCTCAATCGAATCCAGAAGCTTGAACATGAAGCAGATGTCTGCCTTCGGAAGATTTAGCTTTTTGTTTTTTATTTCTCTCAGGTTCAGAATTTCTGCTTTCCCGTTTATCTTGTTTTTACTGAAAAAATCATTGACAATTCCTGTTATTGTGGAGGAAATGTCTATGGCAAAATATTCAGGGCTGATTTTAAGAAATTTGTATGAAAGCGGATTTAATCCGCAGCCAAGGTCAAGGATTGATTTTGGATTTCCTGTGATGTGAAAAATATCTGCATAGAGCTCAGGATAAAAATCAGACCTTTCCCTTGTTGACTCGTGCTTCATAAGAAGCTCGCTGAAGTTCTTTTCATTTCCAACCCTTATGAAGACTCCGACGGATTTTCTCAGCACAGCCCTTGTTTTTTTCAGGATTTCCCTGTATCCGGAAGATTTCCCTGTTTTTTTGAAATCCTGGGCAGAAGAAAGAAAATCAATAAGTTTTTTATCCCCTGAAATTATATTTTCCATCTCAGAGCTGACAAGGGAGTCATCAATCTGTGAAAGCTCTTTCTTTTTTTTAATTCCCCTTAACAAATCAAAGAAAATTTTGTCAGGGATGTTTTTGCCTGCAATTATCATTTGAGAATTTCCCTTGCAGAGGATGTTCCTATTCTTGTTGCCCCCGCTTCAATCAGGGTCATTGCCTGCTGGTTTGTTTTTATTCCCCCTGCAGGCTTTATTCCTATTTTTTCTCTCACGACGCTCTTTATAAGCCTGACTTGTTCCACGGTTGCAGGACTTGCAAATCCTGTGCCTGTCTTTACAAAATCTGCTCCTGATTTAAGCACAAGGAGTGATGCTTTTTTGATTTCCTGCCTTGAGAGATAGCTTGCTTCAATAATCACCTTGGATTTCTTATTCAGGTTTTTTGCAACATCAACAATTTCTGCAAGTTCTTTCAATACAAAATCATATTTTTTTGACAAAAATTCGCCAACATTCATGACAATGTCTATTTCATCAGCACCGTCAATGAAGCATTTCCTTGCCTCAAAAACCTTTGTCTCTGTCAGGTTCTGGCCAAGGGGATAGCCAACCACTCCGATTACAGAAATATTCGAATCTCTCAGAAGATTTTTGCACAGGCTTACATAGCAAGGAGTTACGCAGACAGCATGAACATCAAGCTTTTTTGCATCCCTGCAGAGCTCTTTTATGTCTGATTCTGTGGCATTTGCCTTCAAAAGAGAATAATCAATATACTTTGAAAGCTTCATGGAGAAAAAATGGATTTTAGGTTTATAAATCTAACGAAGTTTTGATATGGGCTTTTTCTCTGTGAAATCCTCATCAATGTTATGCCAGTATTTTATGTGCCTGTCCCCTATTCTCCAGCACAATATAACCGGCTTTCCATTGTGTATGCTGAAGAATTTTACAGTTCCAAAATCCAGATTGTCAAGATATGCCCCTCTTTTCATCAATGATTCAAGATGGGAAAACATGGAATAGCACAGGCTGTGGAATTTCCTGTTGAATTTTATCTCGCTGAACATTGACTCCATCTCATCATCATAGACTATTTCTATCTCGCTTATCATCTCTATTGCCTTGTTCAGCTTGATTACATTGAGAATTCTCCTGCGTACTTCAGGAACAAGCCTCTGGGCCTCTTCAATGGTTAGATATTTTTTTACATCCATTTATGCTGCCTGTAATAGCAATAATTATTTAAATCTTTGTAAAGGAAATGTTTTTAAATAGTTACAGTTCATTTATTTCCGTCGGAAAATTTAGAAAAAACTATATTTTCATGGCTTCTTTTATCTTTTTGCTTTTCATGCAGTCCAAAAAAGTGTCAGGGCTTTCGTTTATTATCCTTATTGATATTTCATATTTTTTCAGGTAGGAAAGAAGCTCTTTTATGTCGGAGTCTTTTGTTATCAAATGCCTTCTTTCACCCGCTTCCGTGTATTCAATGCCTGAAAAATGGGCCGTCTTTATTTTTATGCCTTTTACTTTTCTGCAGACCTTATCATAGTCAATTTTTCCGTTGTATCTTGCCTTAAGATGCGCAAAATCTATGCAGATTCCGCACCCTGTTTCCTTTGAAAGCTTGATTAATTCATCCAAATCTCCGAACTGCTTTCCTTTTCCTGTTGTTTCAGGGCATAAAATAACATCCCATTTGTTTTTTGATATTTTTTTCTGCATGTCAAGAATTGCTTCTTTTACTATTTTGTATGTTTCTTCCCTTGATTTCTTGCCATAATAAGCTGCATGGAAAACAACGTATTTTGCCCCAAGATAATAGGCCCTTTCGCAGGAATCAAGGATTCTTTTTTTAGAAGCAGATATTTTTTCCTTTTCCTCGGAATTAAGGTTTATGTAATAGGGGCCGTGGACGCTCAGGGAGATTTTCAGTTTTTTTGCAAGCTCGCCTATTCTTTTCGCCTCTTCGTTTTTCATCCGGACGCCATAGGTGAATTCAACTTCCATGGCCTCGAGCCCAAGCTCGCTGCATTTCTTCAGTCCTTCCTCGTTTCCAAGCCCTGAAGAGCCGGCAGGCCCGAGAAGTATTTTTGTCATGGCAGTAAAATAATTTTCAGGGTTTAAAATTGTTTCTTTTTACAGATGCAATATTATCGCTGAAGAAGCTGTACTTGTATTCCTTATAAGCAAACAAAAGCTCATAGTTCTTGACGGTTTTTTCAAATTTTGATTTGAGATCCTGTATGAATGTGTGAAGCTGATAATTGTCGTCTGCGATTAAATATACCAGATACTGCCAATCCCCGAATGTTCTCGCTGCCCACAGGACAGATTCGGAATTTTTCAGGAAAACTTCAAGCTCCTCGCTTTTTCCGCCCTCTGTTTTTATCAGAATTGAATGAATCGAAAGGCCAAGGGCAGAGTAATTTATTGCCGGCCTGAACTGGAGAATTATCTGGTTAGAAATCATTTTGTTTATCCTGTATTTTATGATATCCTTTGTTATGCTGAGCTCTTTCGCAAGCTGGATAATGTTGAAATCTGCATTGTTGCTTATTCTTTTGAGAATTGCGATATCTGTTTCATCAACAGATGCTTCCTTTGCAGATGCAGGAGTATGCACTTCTTTTATTTCAGAGATTTCAATATCCTTGAAAAATCTTTTAGGCAGGATCAAAGAATGTACTGTGCTGAGAAGCATTAAAGGAGTGCTGTAATTGATATTGAGATTTTCAAACAATTTCTCGCAGTGGAGCATGAAATCCGCAGGGCTTTTTGCAATTATTGAGATTTCCATTCCAAATCTTCCACTGTAGCTTATGATTGCATTTACAGACTGGCTATTGACTGCCCTGTCCAAAAGCATTTTTTCATCTTCCAGTTTCAGCGGTTCAACAAAAACATGATATGAATTGTAGCCGATTTTAGGCAGATTAACAACTGTCCTTGAACCCACTATTAATTCATTGTCTTCCATTTTTTTGATTCTGTATTCAACAGATGTTCTTGAAAGCCTGACTTTTTTTGCGATGACACTCAAAGGGGTCCTTGAATTATTTACAAGGACAGCAAGAATCTTCAGGTCGTTCTTGTCAAGGGATACCTGTTCAGGAATTTCTTTCTGGGTTAAAACCTTCATATTTGTGCATTAAGTGGATTTTATATATAAATTTTACTAAAATTTACTAATTTTTAGTCATTATATATTAAATATTAGCAAATCATAGTAATTGATAGATGATGGTCAAACGAAGCGAGGAGGAAGATTAAAATGAACGCAGAAACAGGCAAAAAAACAGCAGGGGCAGATGGCGAGAATACCAAATTCTTGGAATTAGTGGTTGATGAACTGGCAAGAATAGAGGAAGGAAAATTCAGAAACGCAAAGGTAAGGATAAGCGAGCATCTTGGAGGCCACAAATACATGGTTGAAGTCATAGGCAGGGGAAGAGTCCTTGAAAAAATATCTTTCCTTGGGAACTACGCCTATAACCAGGCAGCAGAGTATGCGCAAAAATGGCAGGACAGAGGATTGAGAATAGAGGACATGACTGCCCTCCCAAAATACGTGCTTAGGCTAATGAGTCAGGCAGCATAAAAAGGTGAAAAAAATGGAACAAAAACAAGAAGAGCAGGTATCAATGATTGTGAAATACTGGGGAGTTAGAGGAAGCATCCCGTCTCCTTTAACAATAAAGCTGATAAGAGAAAAAGAAACTGCGCTGATTAAGAAAATAATTCAGGACGGAGGAACAGAAAAGTTCAAGAATGCTGATGACAAGGAAATAATGAGCTATCTTGAGCAGCAGCCATTATCCTTGTCAGGAACTTACGGAGGGAATACAACATGCATTGAAGTAAGGGCAAAGAATTCGCCTCTGATTGCAATTGATGCTGGCTCAGGCGCAAGGGATTTTGGAAATTCCCTCTTTGGGAGATTATTTTCAGGACAGCATCTGAACCCCCTGAGCAATGATGAGAGCACAAAACGCGAGATGCACATATTGTTCTCGCATTACCACTGGGACCACCTTCAGGGATTCCCTTTTTTCGGTCCGGCTTTCATAGGAATTTCTGATAAGAAACTGGACATGCATTTCTACGGAAGAAAGGACACTCCAAAAACATTGTCAAAGGTTCTTGCAGGACAGCAGCAAAACAGAAATTTTCCTGTTATCTGGGGAGACATGCCCTGCAGGAAGAATTACAGGGAGCTTGGAAGAATGGAGGGAGAGATAATAAAAATCGGGGATGCAGAGGTAAGATACCAGGAATTGACTCACCCAGGTTCTATTTTTGCATATAAAATCAGCGTCGATGGAAAATCCTTTGTCTGCGCAACAGACACAGAGCACAAGGACAGCGCTGACCCAAGACTGGTAAACCTTGCAAAGGGAGCAGAAATATTGTACTATGACGGGCAGTATACCTCTGAAGAGTATATTGGAAACAAAGGACCAACCAAATTTGACTGGGGACACAGCACCCCTGAGTGGGGAATTAAAAACGCGCTTGAAGCAGGAGTAAAAATTGTTGTCATAGGGCATCACGAGCCAACAAGAGATGACTTCGGAATTGAACAGGTGCTTGAAAGGGCAAATGATTTCAAGGAAGCGCAGTTGAAACTCCCTGGAAATGAGGGCAAGAAGCTAAGGGTTATTATGGCCTATGAGGGGCTGGAGCAGAAAATTTAATTTTTTATTTTTAATTTTCTTTTAAAAACAAAAATATTTTAAATAGGAAAGTAAAAAGCACCTTATGGCAAAATCTCCAGGAAGCGCAGAGGGCTCGTTTGCAAAAATCCTTGGAGTGCTGATAATTATAGCCGGAGCTTACACTTTTCTGAAAATTTACAGCAAGATACAGCTCCAGATATTCAGCAATGAGCAGCTTTTAATCATTTGCGCAGCAGCGGCAATAATCGGCGGGCTGTACATGATTGCAAGTTCGCACAGAAAAAGGCTGTATCAGCTAAGGTAAATTTAGAAAAATTATTTGTCAGACATTCCGACTATGCCGCTTCCATCAACATCAGGGAGGTCTATTATCTCGCCTGCGAGAAGCGTCTTTGCATGCTCTGGATTTTTTTCTTCTACAAATCTAACATACTCATCAAGATTGTCAAAAGGCCAAACTCTTGAAATTCTCTCATTGACTCCATAGCCATATATTGTTTCTCCAGGTTTAACATAATGCGGAATCATTCGTGAACTCTCTAATTGGCTTCTGAAAGCCTGATTTTGCCTTGCGCAATAGCCAGCAACCTTGTTGCAAGAACCAGCTAAAGTAACAAGCGCAGCAATTCCCCCAACTCCAAGAACTATTTTTTTCCACAAAGGCATTTGAAGATCCTGGTCTCTAAGCGTATCTGGTTTATGTTCTGGAAGATGTTGTTCTATCATTTTTAACCTCTTGAATTATTACCACTTATTAGTTACAAATCATATATAAATCTTTCGGTTTTAGAATTATTTACAATATTGAAACTATTTCTTGACTTTAGAACTTGAATTTATCTCCCTATCCAGTACTTCCTCTACCAATTCCTTAATGGTTTTATCCTCTTCAGCACATATTACTTTCAGCTTCCTGTGAAGCTCTTCCGGCAGTTCTATGTTTATACGTGTAATTTTTGCATCACCTTGTCATTTTTTGTTTTCTTTCATCATTGTTCGGTTTATGTCAACTTTTGTAAAGCTGTCATTAAACAAAAAGCTCTTTACGCTGCTCCACAATCTTTTGTCCTTGTATTTTTGCCCTGCAAGCGCAGCAGCCAGTTTCCCGTATTCAACAGAAATGTCCTTTCCTGGCGCATGCAAAACAACAGGCTTTGTTTCTGAAACTGACTCAAGTACTTTTTCCTCTTCAGGCATCAGTCCTATTATTGGAACTTCTGCAGCAGATTCGATTTCTTCAAGTGTAAGCTCATATTTTTTGTTTCTCACCCTGTTAAGCACAAGCCCTGCAATTGGCACCTTCTTTTCCCTTGCAGCCTTCACAGCCCTCATAGTGCAGCTTAATGTCGGAAAATCAGGAGAGCTTACAACAATCAGCTCATCAGAGGCTGCCATGGTCGCTGCCATCTCCTCATTGAGATTCGGCGAAGAATCTATCAGGATAAAATCATAGGAGTTTTTTAGCGGGCTTATCTTCCTCTTCAGCCTGAGCGGATCTATTTTTATTGGCAGAAGCCTTGCCGGCATGATGTCAAACCCAGCTTCGCTTTTATAGACTGCTTCTGAAGCATCTATTTTTCCTGCAATGACTTCATGGACTGTTTTGTCCTTGTTTACAATTCCCACATGCAGCCCTAAATTAGGGGCGCTGAAATTTGCGTCAATTGCCAATACTTTCCTGCCCTGCTTTGCCATTGCAGCTGCAATGTTTGAAACCACTGTTGTTTTTCCAACTCCACCTTTTATGGAGATTACTCCTATTATTTTTCCGCTCATTTGTATGCCTCCTTAAGCTCATCAAGCATTTTTTGCCTATTTGCATCGGTCTCGCTCTTTACTAGCTCAACCTTTCTCTCAACAATCCTTGCTGCTGCCATTCTCCTTTCCGGAGCCCTGGCTTTTATTTTTGGGGCCTGAACCCCTTTTACTTTTTCAGGAATCCTCTTGCCCCTTGCATCAACTTTTACCTTCTCGTCCCTTCTGCCAATCTGATAGGCAAAATGCCTGGCAAAAAAGAACAGGATTCCTGCAGATAAAACAGCAATTAGTATTTTGACAATCCCCAATCCTGCGCCAGTGGCATTCATAAATGAAACCGCATTTCCGACAACCGGCGAATCCCTAAACAGCAATATCAGCGCCACGAGAAGAATTACCGAAACAAAGTATTTTGCAAGACCGCTGTAGGCGCTCACTACTGTTTTCCTGGCTTTCCTGTAGTCCTTCTTTATTTCTTTTGCAGCGGATTTTTCATAAGCTCTTGCTTTTCCGTACAATTTTGAAGCCAGCATTCCCTGCTGGGCTTTGGCTAAATCCATCTGCTCTGCCAGCCTTGAAGCAAATGCGCTCTCTTTTTTCTTCAATTCTTCTAGGCGGGACATCAATTCTTCAGCCACTCTCCCTTCGTATTTGCCCAGCTTTCTTATTTCAGAGCGTATGCCTGAAGCAATTAACTTTTCATAATGCTCAAGCCTCTTTCTACTCTCAGATAATCTTGAAGCCAGACTTCTTTCATATTTCTTAAGTCTTTCAATGCTTTTTGTAATATTAGATGAAACCATTTTTTCTTCAGAAATAGCTGTTCTGGCCAGCGCTTTTTCCTCCTTCTTTGCAGATTTGAACAGAGATGATAAAGCATTTCTTAATGCAGCCCAAATCCTCGAGAATAACCCTGCCTTCCTGATTGCAGCAGCAGACAATTCATTTGCATAAACTCTTTCGTGCCCCTTCAGATTCTCAAATTCCCTTGTCAGCTTGGAAGCCCAGATTTTTTCAAGCTCTTTTAATCTCTCAAGCTTTTCAGTTATTTTTGATAAAATTAACCTTTCGTAGCCTTTCAGATTGTCTATACCTTCATGCAATTTGGCTTCTGCTGCAGCTCTTCCAAATCCCATCTGGGCAGCAATCTTTGAAACCATGATTATCTCTTCTGTGTCTGCCCTTGCCTTCAAATCGCTTAGCTTTTCTTTTTCAGCCGCAATCTTTGCAGCCAGAATCTTTTCTTCTGCTATAACCTTTCCAGCAATAAGATGCTCCTCTGCCTTTATTTTTGCTGCAACATACTTTTCTTCAGCTCCAATGCTTGAGAACAATCCTGCAAAGAATGCCCAGATGCTGGCAAGCAAGCGCCTTGACTTCATTCCTGCTGCTTTTTCAAGCTCTTTTGCCTTTTCAATCTCTCCAAACAGCTTTGAAGACATTATTTTCTGCTGAACTTGCTTCTCGCCGGCAACAAGGCCCGCTGCAATTGCCTTTTCATAAACTCTTGCCTGCCTTGCCATCTGCTTTTCTTTCTTCCTTGCTTTCAGCATGAAGCCGAATAAGAAGCGCCATATTTTTGCAAGCACTCCTTCTGCCTTTATGGCTGCGCCTCTCTCAGCCTCTCTTGCCCTGTCAAGCTCGTAGAATAATTTTGAAGCCAGAATCTTTTCCTGCTCCCTTACTTTTGCAGCCATCTGAGGCAGCCTGGACTTTTCAATAAGCATCCTCTCTTCTGCGCTTATCTGCCTTACCAGCTTGCGCTCTTTCTTTTCAACTATGAAGAAAAATCCCGCCAATGCAAGCCAGATTCTTTCTGATATTGTTTTTGATTTTTCAGCAATCCTTCCCTCGAATTCTTTTGCCCTGTCAATATCATACATTAATTTTGAAGCAATTACTATCTTCTCTATCTTTGCCATCTCAGCCAGTTCGCGCAGCTTCATCTGCCGAGCAATCCTTTCTGCCCAGATTTTCTCTTCAGCGCTGACTATTCTTGCAATTTTCTTTTCTTTTCTTAGAACTTTTTTGAAAATTAATGCGAAAAACAATCCAATTTTGAACGATAAGCCTTTCTTCCTTGAAGGCATTGAAGCCTTAAGAGTTTCAGGCGCTTGGAACAATTGCCTGGAAGTGATTCTTACCGGATGCTGCTCTGCTGCCTGAACTGTCCTGTAAATTAGTCTCCTCTGCTCCTTTTCCCCTTTTTTCCTTTTCTTTATTATAATAAACCAGAGCTTTTTTACCCTTCTCCTGAGAAGCCATAGCAGAACGGCTATAACAATTATAATTATTATAAATATGAGCAGGCAGTTAATTGCTTTCCTGCCTTCGAGAGTGACTCCGAAAAGATGCGCCGGCTTCGTTTCCTCTGGAGGCGCTTCCTGAGGAGGGGTTATGTTGACTACTGTCACATTTTCAGGCAGGGTTATATTTGCAGTAACATTTTTCACAATATAAGGAGGCACGTCTACGCTTGTTCCAGTGCCATGCTTCTTCGCAGGCTGTGATGGAACAGCCGCCTGTTTTATTGAGTATGCTGAGAATGACGCGCCTGTTATTGTAAATGTGTTTCTCGCCTTGTCCTGTGAAGCTGAAACAATAGTCCATGAGCTCGAGCAGTTCCTTCCAGTGAAGTTCCAGTTTGAGCACCTGTAAACCTCAAGGTAGTTTTCATCGGAGTAGCCTGAGGAGGAATAATTAATTATTAAAACTGCGCTGGAGAAAGTGTAATTGGCGAATATTCCATATGTTACCAGGAATCCGCTTGCAGCTGCCTTGTCAACGCCCAAAGTCTTGTTCTGGTCTATTGAGAGATTAACCCTGTTTAATCTTACTGAAATTTGATTTGTATACAACCTGAACAGCAGATCGTAAAGTATGTCTGTGTGCAAATCAGTGATGTTTCCTACAAATGTATGGTTATGCACAGTGTCATTTGTATTGTCAAAGTATATTGAAAGATTTACGGGGATTCCTGCGAACAGGTTATTTACAACATTGAATTGTACCAAGTAAGGGGCATTTCCTGCTATGAAGTAAGAGCTTATCTTTGCAATATTTCCTGAAGTGTCATTCGCAAATATTGTAACATTGTACCTTCCAGGCACAGGAGGGGAGTAATTCGCCTCGAGAGGCACCAGCACAATTGTTCCGTTAGGCAAAGTTATGTTTGCAAATATTCCGCTGATATTAACATTATCAGTTGCTGATGCATTTATGAAAGTGAAGTTTCCGGCAGCAGGGTCTCTGGGGTTTATTGTTAAGTTTGAAATCACAGGAAGAACAGAGTCCACTGCGTTCGCAAGGGTCCTTGCAGTGTCGTTTACCCAAGTTGTGTTTATGTTGCCTAAATTGTCAGCAGTCCTTGTCTCAATCCTATAAGTAGTGTTGGGCAGCAGGCCTGTTGCATTGTAATAATTTACTGAAACATTTTGCAGGAATGTCCCGTTCAGCCAGACTTCAACATGGTTGAAATCAGGATTGGAAGGATTCGTCCACTGCCAGAGTATTGAAACATTAGTCCTGTCAATTTCACCTAAACCTGTCACAGTTTTTGGAGGCGTTGTGTCGGGAGCATTGATATTTGTAGTGAAATTGTAAACACCGGATGTGTTGCAGTTGCCCTTGTTGTCGCAGCTCGTGATATTGTAATAGTAAGTGGTGTTTGGCAAAAGCGGCGACAGGGTTGCTGAATGCGGCAAAATGAAGCTGCCGTTGTATTTTAAAGTCCCGAGAGCTGCTGTTGTCCCGTAATTTATAGTTGAGTTTGCGGGCTCGTCACTATTCCATACTATAATGGCAGACTGGTTTGTTATGCTTGTTGCATTCGCCCCCGAAATTACAGGAGGTGTTGTGTCGGGGATTGTTGAGTTGGTGGCATTCACAAATATTATCCCGGAATTGTTGTTGTTCAGCGTGTCATTTACTTTTATTGTGAGCCAGTAAGTTCTTATTGAAAGCCCCGTCTTATTCTCGAGGTATCCTGAGCAGTTTATTTTGAAGTTTGTTGTGTCATTTACAGAGAAGCAAGAAATTCCGCTTGCATCTGTTGCATCAATATCATAGGCAAGGGATTGGTTATTGAGGACTGTAAGGTTAACAAGATTTGTGAACACCGGCCCTGTTGTGTCTGCTACATTCGGCAGGGTTGTGAAATTGTAAACTCCTGAAGTGTTGCAGTTATTGTAAATATCGCAGCTTGTGACATTGTAATAATAAGTTGTGTTTGGCTGCAGGCTCGTTAACAATACTCCATGGGATGCTGCGAAGCTATTATTATAGGCAAAGCTTCCCAAAGCAGTTGTTGTCCCGTAAGTTACTGTTGAATTTGAACTCTCATCAGTGGCCCAGCTTATTTGCGCAGTCTCATTTGTTACAGAGCCGCTGCTTACAGAAGAAATAACAGGAGGATTTACATCGGGAATCGTTGAATTGGTGACATTCACAAATATTATCCCGGAATTGTTGTTGTTCAGCGTGTCATTTACAGTTATGTCAAGCCAATATGTCCCTATGCTCAATCCTGTTGCATTTGTAAGCAAACCATTGCAGCCAATATTGAAGTTGGCAGTGTCATTCACAGAGAAACAAGAAACTCCGCTGGGGTCTGTTGCATCAATATCATACACAAAAGTTTCATTATCGGGGATTGTCTGGTTGGCAAGATTAGTGAAAGTTGGGCCTATTGTGTCAGGATTGGTGCTTGTGGTGAAATTATAAACCCCCGTTGTATTGCAATTGCCTAAAGCATCACAACTGGTAATATTATAATAGTACAATGTGTTATTCTCCAATCCTGCAAATAAGATTGAATGAGCCGCAACCAAGCTGGAATTGCTAATCGAACTGCTCAAGGACAAATCAGTGCCGTAGCTTAAAGTTGAATTGGCCGGCTCGCTGGTTGTCCAGTTAATGGTTGCAGTGTCATTAGTTTTTGTTACAGTTATTCCAGAAATCTCGGGGCCCAAACTGTCAACAAAGAAGAATATTGTCGATGAATTGATATTATTTGCAGTGTCATTGGCATAAAACGTAATATTATTGCTGCCCTGCAAAGCTGTAAATGATGCATTGCTGCAGTTGGCAAGGGCAATGTCCTGGCCTGTAACATTAGTGTACCAGCAGCTAGCAATATGCGGGTCCGAAGCAGTGTAATTTAATTCTATTGGCGTTGCTGTATAATTGCTTCCATCTACTGGAGACTGAACAGCAATTGCCGGCTCAGTGTTATCTATTGAGAAATTCCCTTCAATGGTATAGCTAGTGGAGAGCAGCTCCGGAGTTTCATTTTCAAATACAGTCAAAATCATGGAGTACTCCCCTTCAAGGTAAAGCAGCGTGTTCAGCGGGTATGATGTTGTGTTGCTGTTCCCATAGTATGAATCTACCGATATGGGGCTGCTGTGGTCTGGATTCATCAGTGTTATGTTAAACAACACACGGTCATTCTCCTCGTCAATCACAGGGCTCCATGTTACATTGTACGTTCCTCTTATAACTGCCCCGGGATAAGGAGCAAGAATGAAAGGAACTGACGGCGGGTCGTTGATGAACATTATGGTGAAATTGGTTTTTTCTGTGCTGTTCACTGCCCCAAGATTGTCTGTGGAAATTATGCTGACATTGTAAGTGCCGATTAGGGAGGTTTGGTTAAACATCGCAAAGCTGAAATTATTATCCTGCACCCCCAGGTCATCCCAGCTTATTTCAAGCGAGCCATAGTTGGGATATGCCGATTCTGCATTGATTATGATGTACAGGGCTTTGTTAAAATCAAAGCTGTTTTGGGAAATCTTTTCCTCTATCCACTGGCCGTCGCTGTTGTTGAATGTGAAAAATGTGAAATTGTTTCCTTCTCTTTTTATCCTGAATTTCCCGAATGAATCTGATGTCATCTTGAACGTCTCATTGGTCTCATTGAATATGAGATATTCAGAGATGTTATCGTCATCTACGTATATCTCATATTCCCTCTGGTATCCGGACCAGTTTGCAAGGGCCATGAGCTCCATTTTCTTCGCAGTGGCGTATAAAGGAGTCTCTGCAAGCACAAAGTTCAGCGCTGTGTCTGTTCCTGTGGAATTCAGAATCTCAAAGGATATGTTTATGTCAAAGTCGCCAACAACGGGCTTGGTTGAAACCAAACTGCAATATGTGTCTGTAACAGGCGAACCGTCTCCGCTGAGGGATATGTACGCCTTGCCCGGAATTGTGCTGTTTATGTCTATTGTGCAATTTTGCAATGGTCCCAGCTGGTCTGCTTCAATAAACCAGTTGGACCCGATTGTATCTGAGTCAAAATTATCATTTTCAAAGCCTTTTTGAAGAGTCAGATTCTCAACCGAGCTGTCAGGGAAAGTTACAAATGCCTGTGAGGAGTTAATCCCTTCAGCATCAGTGGCATTTACAACTATTGCTACTAAGCCATCATCACCATAGGACTCTCCTTGAGGGCTCTCTATGAAAACAACAGGAGGGATGTTCACTGCAAATTCCCCGAATGCTGATGCAGAATTTCCTATTGTGTCATTGCAATAGAAAGATGCATTATGATTTCCTTCTGTGACATTTGTGTTCAGGCTGTAGAAATGAGTTCCTGAATCATTGGACATGTTAAGGTTTGGCGCACCATCAAGGGAGTAGGCGCACCAGGCACCGTTATTGTTTAGAGTTACATTGAACCAGACTGAAGGTGAATAATATGTCTGGTTAAGAGGGGATTCTATTGTAACAACAAAAATCGTTGTGTCTATTGTTATGTTTCTTGTCTCTGTTGCATTAAGATTTCCAGCCAGATCATAGGCAGTGGCATTGAAGAAATACAATCCGTCTGCTAGTCCGGTGAAATTGGCAAGCAAAGCTGTTGAATTGCTAAATGACTCATTAATCATGCTGCCAGTAGAATTGAACAGGAAAATCGTAACATTTGCAAAATTAGCATCAATCACGCTTGCATTAGCCTGGACATAAGGCCTTCCAACAGAAATTCCAGAGACATCGGTAGGGGAAACAAATTCAACAGAAGGCTTTATGGTGTCTATTGTTATGTTCCTTGTCTCGCTGAAATTCCACAATCCTGCGGAGTCATTTGCATAGACTCTGTAAAAGTACAATCCATCTAAGATATTTGTTTTATTAACCCAGCAAGATACATTTGTTCCTGTTCCAACTTTTGCCATTGACTCGTTTGTGCCGTTCCACTCAAGCAGGCAGTAATCAACAGCAACATTATT
>Ga0315293_10003150_pt1 | contig 15894 bp, 25 predicted proteins | sample YL17G13_20_MG_FD_203071 | JGI IMG/M metagenome (GOLD analysis project Ga0315293, IMG submission 203071) | Sediment microbial communities from Yellowstone Lake, YNP, Wyoming, USA - YL17G13_20 | ecosystem: Environmental > Aquatic > Freshwater > Lake > Sediment | place: USA: Wyoming | collected...
TGTTAATTACAATAAAGATGCTTGATACATAATCATTTTTAATCTTTCTTCAAGAATTTTTATTTCATGTAGTTGTTTTCCGTTCATTTCAAATGATTCTCCTTTAATGGATGAAATTTGATTTTGGGTTCTTGTATAATCAATCATCATTTGATTATACTTTTTGGCTTTTTCTTCGTTTGTCATAATTAAGAGTTTAATACAAAATAAACAATATCTCCTTTTTTTGTAGTGTGTTTTATTTCTTTAGATCCAAAACCATTTTTTAATAAATTATGCATTTCATCTTTTGAAAAGTTTTTTGCACTACTAATACCAGCAAGACTTATTGTAATAGTTTCAGAATTGATTGAATTAACATATACGGTTTTTCTAAAACCTAATATTTTAGTTTCTAAACTATAGATAAAAGTTTTTCCTGTTTTGGAGTTATTAATTTTAACATTTCCTCCAACAGCTTTTAATTTATAAGGAGCTATTTCAAGATCCTCTTTTATAATTTTTTTTATTAGTGAAACTAATTCAGATTCGTTAAGTCTTATTATCTTTTTCATATTATTTAACGGAATATGTGATCCGTCCTTTATATACTTCTTTAATTTTATTAAACACATCTACGGGTAATTTGATGTCAAAAGTTTCATTTAATCCCCAATATAATATAAATGCCAAGGTTCAGGAATTCTTAATTGATTTAATTTTGTATATGTGACCTTAAACCCATAAGTTTTACAATTATTGGCGACCCAATCTTTAACCTTTGGGTGGTCCCTCCACCAACTAGTTTCAGTACTAAATATATCAAATGCCTTTCCCGTATGGTGTTGAGTAAATCCGGGTAAACAGTTTGAGGCTTGTGCGTCTTCAATACCTCTTTTTTTAGCTTTTCCTCCAAAATTTTTAACTTGATCAATATAACTTCTATATCCTGATTTAATGTCTGCGGGGTAAGTTACCTCAGAGTTTGCCGATTTACAGTCCTTTATTAATTTTGTTATTTTTGTTAGGGCTTCTGAATTAACACTACCAGCATCTGGTCTAAAATTTCCTTCTTGTTTAAATTCAGCATCAATATGTTTTTGAGTAATTTTAACCGTGTAATCGTTTTCTAATTTATCCATTAACTTTTGAATCTGTGGTGGCAATTTATTACCTTCAGATTTTGTAGGATTTTCATTGTCGGTTTTTAAATCTTCAACTTTATTTTTTTGAATTTTATTAATGTCTTCATTTTCAAAATCGCCTTCATCCATTTTTTCTATAATTTTACCCATAGTTTCTTGATCAACAATTCCTGTAACATCTAATGAATATTTTTCTTGGAAGTCTGTCACCGCTTTTTCTGTTTCAGGTCCAAATTTACCATCAACACCCCATTTAGGCAACGAAAATTTTAAAAACTGTAATGCTGTTTGTAAAAGTTCAACACCCTTTTCAACAGGACGAGGTTTTTGTTGTTTTTCAAAAGTTTCTTTTTTATTATATATTTTTTCTAAGTCATTAATTAAATTAACATCACTTTTAGTTTCTTCACCTTCTTGTTTTGTTTCATCTTCAGAAATTAACGGTTTAACATTACCCATAGTTGATTCCAAAAGAATTTTAAATCTAGTGGTATCAATAGACATACCACCTCTGTGTTGTTCAAGAATTCTGTTCTTCTCCTCTTGGGGGATATTGTTTAATAAATGTTTCATAGTTTTTTTATGAAAAATTTTTATCTACACTTGTATTTGTACTAGCATAACCTTGATTAGAACCACACTTAGATTTAAGTGTGTCCACTCTTTTATCTGAAATGTATGCATATCCTGATAATGGTTTTCCATCAAAATGCATAGTATTTGTAGAATTACAATCAAAAGTACCTGTACCCTCTACATTTTTACCAGCAATTACATAAGTAAACTTAACATTATTACCTTCGAGACCAATCAGTCCAGGATTAATTTCAATATTAGTAAGTGCTTGAGTGGTGGCTTCATCACTGAATGCAATGACTTTAATCCAATTTGAAAAATCATTGACAACCCCAGTAACGGGATTTTTGTACACTTCCACCCCCTGTTGGGTGTTAGGTTTGGTCCCAGTTGTTTGAGTTCTTGTAGGGGCAAGAGTTGTTGTTTGAGTTGTTACATCATCTTCAGAAATTAATGGTTTAACATTACCCATTGACGATTCTAAAAGAGCTTTAAATCTAGTAGTATCAATAGATTTACCGCCTCTGTGTTGTTCAAGAATTCTGTTCTTCTCCTCTTGGGGGATATTGTTTAATAAATGTTTCATAGTTTTTTTATTATAAATATATCAATAAACAAAAAACCCCACTGATGAGGTGGGGCTTTATTTAAATTTTTAATCTCGAATTATATTTATTTCATCCACTTCATCACTAGTCGATTCTGAATCGTCCACATTTTCATAAATAATTTTACCATCCCAATAATCATATAACTCTATTGACCTTAAATCAGTAATCATATTTTCATCCAACTCAATATATGATGGTATTACGGTTCTATATGTGGTAGTTTGCCAAACTCTAGATGTCTCACTATGAATAACTTCATACTTGTTTAATTTAGGTCTTTGTATTGGGGTATTCTTATCTAAATAATTGGGATTTAAAAGACATAAAGAAATAAAATATGAGTATAACTCAATATCCTGACCTCCAATACCAAAATATTCCAATGTTTTATCAATAAGATTAACAGTATCTTCTTCAAAAATATCATTTCCCTCAATATCAATATTGTTTTCGTCAAATTCTTTATTTAGGGTCAATATTATAACCCTAAGAGATTTATCCGGTAAATTTACATAATTACTCATATTCTATAAATAGTTTAGATAATTGATAATATTAAAAAATTTATTTATAAATAGTAAATAAAACCGACCCTTTTTTCTGAGAGACCAATTAAGTAAGATACAATATAAATTATAAAAAAACCCGAAGGGTTCGGTCGGTCGATTTTTTCCGACGAAGTCGGGATTCGTTTCGGCACCCAATAAGAAAGGCAGAAAAACAAAACACTTGTTGTTTATGTTCTAATCTTTTTATTCTTTTTCACATTAAAGTTATATCTATCTTCGTGATCAGGATTATTATCTAAACCTGTTGTGTGATACCAAAACTCAATACAATCAATATCAAGTCCCGTTTTTTCATTAACATAAGAAATAACAGTTTTAGCAAATAATTTTTTTCTTGTTGCGGCTCTTGGTATAAAATCTTCTATTTCTTCTCCTGTCTCAGAAGTAACATACATATCTTTTTTACATCCTTTACCCTTACCACTACCCGTATAAACTCTAAATGTCGCATCACCTTCTCCAATCGACTCATCTTCAGAAGGATCATTATCATTTGAATATATGTAAATTATATCTTTTTTTCTTTCATATGAAAGTTTTGGACCATACAATGTATCTAATAAATTATAAATGATTTTCTGATATTGTAATTTTGTTATTTCTATTTTCATATAAGATAAATATTCAATAAACAAAACCCTTATTTGTATAAAAGAGAAATTTACTGACTGTATGTTTTTTTATTTTTTTTAACATTAAATCTATATCTTTCTTCGTTATCATTTGCGCGATACGAAAAATCAATACAGTCAATATTAAGACCAGTTTTTTTATTAACATAAGAAAGAATTGTTTTAGAGAATAATTTTTTTCTTAATACCACTGGTGGTATATACGATTCAATGTCCTCCATTGTCCTTGAAAGAACTAACAAATCTTGTTTACATCCGATAGATCTTCCCTCATTTGTATAAACTCTAAAAATTTCTTCATCGTCATCCGATAAAATCTCAATTATATCATCATCTTGTGTAAATGAAATTTTGGGCCCATACAATGTATCTAATAAATCATAAATGATTTTCTGATACTGCGATTTAGTTATGATTACTTTCATATTTTATCCTCCTAATTAAAATATATATTAACCAAATCTTTAATTGTTAAACCAATTACATCAACTCCAAGATTTTCTAAAAAAGTAGATTCGGCTTTATTATACCCATCTTGGTCTATTAAAAAACTAGATCCGTCAACTCGAGCTCGATATAAATAAAGTTTGTTTACATATGTATTACCAATTTTATAACCTTTAGTAATGTTTATTGTATAAAACGGACCACCAACATTTAACATTTTGTTAAAATCTTCTGGATACCAATGGGACGCAAGCGTAAGTGGAAGATCTTCATAACTTTGAACCATTTTAATTTTTCCGTCAAGGTCAATTCCAAACTTATCTTTAAGAAAAATTTTATTTTTTTCATTTGATTCATTAATTTGATTTACAGCATCATAATCCCCCGAAACAATTTGGTTTTGACTTGGGAAGGAGTCCGTTTTACCGTTTGGAAAAACGGATTTAACTGAAAAATATGCTGTAACATTATCTGAATATATATGAGGGTCACCGGTTAAATGAGGAAAAAACATATTGTGAATAAAACTTATTTCATCAAATAGCTCAAACTGTGTCGTCATTCGAATTTTTTGATAGTTTTTAAAATAAACTGATACTTTTAATAGTGGTTTACTATCTTCATTTCTCCATCCACCTGCAGCCTCGGTAGAACTTATTTTAACATCAATTTTAGATACCCAATCAAATGTTTCTGTTAGTTCATTTAAAAGTTTTGAATATGTTTTATATCTTTTTTCTATATCATTTGATGCGGATTCATTAATGTTTTTAAACACTACCGTTTTAAGTTGGTTTTCAGTTATGATTATTTTCATATTTGGTCCTCCTCATAAAAATACATATCAATAATATCTGAGAACCTTAACCCCAATACACCAATACCAAGTTTTTCAGGGATCTCATCTTTATTCCAATATCCATCCTCATCAATAAACATTTCAAAATCACCCCTATCTTGATATAAATAATTTTCACCATCAATTTTAACAAGATACATCGGCCCCCAATGATTCAAATATGTTCTGATAGTTGATGGAGCAATACCATCATCAAAACTTGTTGGAACATCATATGTGGAAGTTATTTGTTGGATCTTGTCGCTAAAATCAACCCCCATGATCTTAGTCAAAAACTTTTTATTTTTTTCAGATGCTGATATGTTTTCAGAAATACGGTTTTTTTTTCTTTCCCACCACCCTTTAAATTCTTCATAAAAATGATTTTTAATAAATCGAATGATTTGGTTTCTAAGGGTAACATTTGATCTATCAACAACCTTAATTGCAATATTCCAACACAATGATTGAAAGTATCCCTCAAACGAATCCTGAGGGGTTACATTATTAGATAATAAATAATCGTGGAACAGTTCCTCAATTCTTTCCTGTCTTCTAAGTACGGCCGTATTGGATTCTTTTATAATTCTGAATCTCAATAATGGTTTACCGTTAATTGTAATATCTCCCTTATCATTTTTTTCTATTGTTTTTACAACAACCTTCTTATTTTTAAACTTACCACCCATTATGGTATCACCCACCTTGATGTCGAGTTTAATCATTTCAGTTAATTGTTCATACTGACCTTCTGTAAGAATGATTTTCATATATGATAAATATAATGGAAAACAAAAAACCCCCACTCTTATTAGGAATAGGGGTTTGTTATATATTTTTTATAAGTTATTATTTCATAACACAGTCAAATAATTTTTCGACATCTTTCGATAATCTGTCACCACTGAGTAATCCCATTTCGGCGGCTATTATAGCTGTTATTCCTGCTATGGCCGCCCCTCCAGCAGCAAAAAGATTAACCCCTGGTATTGCAAAAGCAATTGCGATAATTCCAAGTATCGTCAACCCTGCACTTGTTGTCAAAAATACCAAACTAGTTAATCCATTATCTTTAATACAATCTTTGATTTCTTTTTCCATACTTGGGTCCCTAGCACCTGCCGCATATTTTTGTTTTGCGGTCTGAATCAATGAGGTAATGTTGCTAGAATCTTCACTTTCTCTTATAACTCGTTTAACTAATCTTGTTAAATCTCTTTCTGTTAATCTTACTGTTCTTCTCATAATATTTTAATTTATTAATAAATAGTACGATAATCAAAAAAAAACCCACTCTTATTAAAAAGTGGGGGATTAATTTAAATTATATGATTTTATTAACTTCTTTTATTTAATGTTACATAACATACACCGCTAATTCCTGAAATTTCTCCCTCACCTTGTGCAACTATTTTTGTATTTCCTGATTTCATTTCTCCCGCTAATCTTTTAGATTGGTCTAACGGGATAGTAAATATTTTCCCTGTATTATCCACTCCCGCAATACCATTATCTTTTTTATTGTTCCATAATTTTGATATCACCACATGTCCTTTATATGCTGACATAAATTTTCCAAAAACATTCTTGCCACAGTTAACACTTACTTTATAATTATTTAACAAGTTTTTTACACTTTTTGTATTTAACATACCATCTGCTGATGAATTAATGGTAATACCATTAATGACAGCTCCCTCATTTATATTATTTTTTTCTTCACTTAGAACTCTTCTAACAATTCTTGTTAAATCTGATTCCGTTAATCTTACAATTCTTCTCATAGTATTTTATTTATAAAAATTACAACAAACCAATTTCTGGATCATCAATTATTGCATTTCCTACATCTGAAGCTGCCGATGATATAGATTCTCCAATGGCATCACCATTATCTGCCCAATCTGTTCTATCTTGGGCTTTTGTTTGATGTTTATTTTCTCTTGCCTCTTTTTTAGAGTCTCCATCCTGAATATCAGTTTTTTTCTCTTCTCTGGCGGTTTCTCTATCTGCTCTACGTGTTTGTGCACCTTTTCCCATAATTAATTTTGTTTAATAAAAAATACTCTATAAAACAAAAAACCCCACCTATTATGGATGGGGTTTAAAATAGTTAAAAATATTTTTTTATTATTTAATATCTGAACTTTCAATTAATGTGTAGGTAAAATGATTGCCGTGTACTTTAGCCGCTTTTTTACAAATAGACATAAATTCATTAAAATCTTTTACTCGTTTAAACACCTGACAACCTTCTGACCAATTTTCTACCCAAGTAGAATCAACGCCCGATTTATGTATATTAATACCAAACATTCCTGTATCTTGCTTAACTTCATCAAATGTTAAATCTTTATTACCATCTCTCCACACAGTAACTTCTTGTAATCTTTGACAAACCGCTTCATATTTTCCTTGATGTAAGGATAATGCGTAGGCTCCTCTATATTGTCCCGGCACTAATCTTGCAACACCATTTTTATTATGGAATTGTTTAACTCCTTTTTTTCCTGGGTCACAGGTTGCTTTCCAACAATAAAATTGTTCTACTAATTTAGCGTCTTTAAAAGATACCGTTAAACAATCATCAAATACATTAGTCACTTTTTTATATATACCAGGTGTGTTATTTCTTACACCCACTATATTTACATCGTAAGTTTTATTTGATGCATCCTCAAACCATTTATATCCTTTTGATTTTACTGCCGTTTTGATTTGTTCTTTTGTATAACACATATTTTTGTTTAATAATAAATAGTTTAATAATTCAAAAAATTAAGATTTTAAATATATGTGCCAAGGTTCTGCCATTCTGAATGATGTTTCTGTTGGATATGGAAGTATAAAATTATGTTTTTGTAATATGTTAGATTTTAATCGTGAAACACCACTTGATATATCTAAAGCCTTTCCTGTATGGTGTTGACTAAATCCAGGTAATGCCGCTTGATATAACCCCCCTGAAATAGTACCTCCATGATCATAAGCACTATCTAAAAACACATCTTTTTGAAGTTCATAACTACGATAACTTTTTTTTCCATAGCTAATACCGGAAACTTCTTTTTTTAGGTTATTAAAATTTTCAATAGTGCTTGATAAAATACCCCCACTTAGTTCTTTTAATCCTCCCGAATATTTTATTTCGTCGGTAAAATGTTTTTCAGTAAATTTATCACCAAGAACTCTTTCAATCTCTTGATATAACGGTATTAACTCTGGTTTAGACTTTAAGTATTTGTTTAATATAGAATTTTTGGTTGACTCTATAAATTCTTCTGATATAATTTTTTTAATTATCATAACAAGATTGGACTCCGTTAATCTTATAATTCTTTTCATAATATTTTAATTTATTTATAAATACAATTTTATTATATCAATAAGGTCCAACCCTATTTCACTAATATTAAATAGTTCGTTTAAACGATCTCCTGTTAAAGAGGAAGTACGATTGATGGGGTGATTCAGGGAATCAAAATAAATTATTTCCAAAGCAAATCCACCATTTTTTTTACTATCCACAAATAAAAAGGTTCTATCCTTAAATTTAAAAAGATACAAAGGACCAAATGCATTTATTTGAGACTTAAACCACTTAAGGGATACCAAATCACGAATCTTAGTTGGTATATCTTCATACGTTTCAATAGTCCTAACTTCCAATTCAAAATCAAACTTATCTTTCAAAAACTTTTTAAATTTATCGTTTTTTGATTCAACCAATAAGTTATACTGAGATTCCGTTATAATGATTTTCATATAATGATAAATATATAATAAACAAAAAAACCCCCACTCTTATTAGAAAATGGGGTTATAATTTTTCTAATATTACTTTAATATCCAGTAATACATTTAGCAAAGGCTTTAGCTTCACTCATTAAACCACCATTTTTATCACTTTTAAACGCCAATACCGCTTTATGAATAGATTCTCCCCCACTCAAAAGAGTTGCTGTAGCAAAAATACCGGAAGAAACACCGGCTGTAACAGACACACTTGCAACGGTAAGAGCTGCTCCCGCAATAGCCATGATTCCTAATCCTGAAGACTCCATAAGTAGATTCAGATGAGGAAACCTCTTTTTATCAAAACAACTTGTAACCTTTGCTTGTAATTGTTGTTTTTGTGCTTCTTGGTCTTCGTTAATAACCCGTCTAACTAATCTTGTTAAATCTCTTTCTGTTAATCTTATAATTCTTTTCATATATAATTCTTTAGTAATAAATACTTTATAAAACAAAAAAAACCCACTCTTATTAGGAATGGGGGTTAAACTATTTTTTACAATAAGTATTACAATCTACATATCTAAAATCTTCGGAGTTCTCTGTTATTGAATATTTGGATTTCCAACCTTTATCCTTTGATTTAACACTACTTGAATCGTACATATAATCAATACATTTATATGGGGCCATATCTTGTTTTATAATTAATTGTTTATATGGGCTCGCGAACCCACTATTAATAACATTGCAAACTGTACCAGAAAAAGTTAATTTACCCGTTGTGAAATCTTCTACGTCATCAAACATAGAAATAGAATCACCAACTTTTGGGGGGTTTGCGTCTTTACCTGATTCATTAAGAACTCGTTTAACAATTCTTGTTAAATCTCTTTCTGTAAGTCTTATAATTCTTGACATAATATTTTAATTTATAAATACTTTGATATTCAAAAAAACCGCAAACTTATTAGAAAATGGGGATTATAAATCAAATGTGTGGTATTTGTGATAAAGACTTGAGTCTTTGAATACATCTACCTTTTCAGAATGTAACTCAGGAAATTGAGAAACCAATTCTCTAATCAAGTCTTCTTTATAGTTATTATAAAGGTTCATACTATTTTCATCAATTCTTGATTTAAAATGGTCATTAAAAAGTATAAGATTAGATCCCCAAAGAGATGAGGACTTTTCTAAAAGTGAAAGACCCCCATCCATTAAAAAAATACTACCCCCCATTTTTTCTAAAGTAAGGTTTTTAAATGAACTCAATAGATAATCAATAACATTCTTTTTTGATTTACCAATAATTGAAAGGAGGTTTTTGGTCCCCCCCACAAGTTCGGCAGTTTCCCTCCATCCGTTTTGTTTTATTTGATCAAATAATTTATCAGACAAAGATCCCTCTTTAATGATTCTATTTAATTGACTTTCTGTAATGATGATTTTCATATATGAATAAATATACTGTTATTCTATAATGGGGAAAAATATATAGAAAATAAAAAACCCCACTCTTAATTAAAAGATGGGGATTAAAATGTTTAATTTTTATTATAATCTTTCGTATCCGTTTTCTTTTAACCAATTAGATACAATACCTGGATACATCCTTAAATCGTCAGGTAATTCTACATCATAATTTTCTTCCACCCAAGCCCTTAATGTTTCATCATTCCACCCACGGCCAGAACTTGGATCATACGATGGGATGTGATGCTTTCTTTCTTCATCCTGTTGTCTCATTTCTTTATTAAATTTTTCATGATTTTTTTCATAGTTGGCATTCCCCATACTATACGGACCCTCAATATAGTTTCTTTCTCGGTCACTTCTATCCATTTCCATAATAGTTCTTTTAACAATCCTTGTTAAATCTGATTCTGTAAGTCTTATAATCTTTTTCATATGTAATTCTTTAGTAATAAATATGACACCACTATGTAATGGGGGAATAGTTTCAATTTTTTCCCAAAAATTTTTCCAGAATTTTTTTTACGAATACTTCACACGCGGGATTGAACCCCCCTACAGCCTGTCAGGATGTCATATATGGGGGGGATACGGAGGGGGGGAGGGGGCACTTTGATAGGGAGACCCCCATGCCACTATGTGAGGGAGGGGGTACATTGTTAATAACTTAATATGTAATTTAGTTGTCAACTTATTTGGTATTGTCATTAGGGTTTCGTATCTTTGTATAGACAATGAGAGATCGAGTCGGGCTGGCAGTCTTGGGGATGCTTGGAGTGTAGACTCCCACGTGCGTGGTCGGGTGAGACCACTCCCACCTACCTTATAAAAAAAATAAGGATCATTAATAATTAAGTGAGGGACACCCTTGTCCCTCTGTGAAATTTTACCTATCTTTGTATTATGAATAGTAACATAGATATCTTTGTTGTGTTATGGATAGTAATATTTGGGTTGGTAATATTTAATTGGATATATAATAATAATGATGACGATGATAATTAACATGTTAGGTAACATACTATTGTATTTGGTCATTGTGTCTATAATGTACCTACTATTACTTATACTCTGTGTCTCCATCTTAGTTAAGTTCCCCCGATCTAAATTGGGGAACTGGATCCGTAGGAATTTAATTACTGATGAAGACCTTGAACCCCCGATCTAATGGCGGTCATTTAAGTAGTTCTCAACTACCAACAACGAATGATCTCTGATTAGTTTATTCATAGATGAAAGATCCTCACTACTCAGTGGGGATTTTTTGTGTATATACTCTATCACATCCCCCATGTCCGTAGAAATTAATACCAAAAAGTTTTGAACAATAGGTTTATTTATTCCCTTTGTACTCATCTGTTCGTATATACAGGTACCTAAAAAGTCTTCGTGACAATATGTCAGGGTTATGGTACTACCACTTTTGTCGATAATTCTATTGAAAACTTCTAATAACTCTTTCATAATGGGGATTGTTAATAAATAAATATGTTAATTTTCTTGATTTTGTCAAAATGTCAGTCTCGGTTTCTTCACTACACAATCCCCTCACCACTATTTCCCACTTATTCCCCATAGTATTCTACCCACTTTCTCCCACCGATAATGGTCCTGTTGATATAGTGAGAGTGAAAAAACCCCCTCTAATGGTATCAAGAAGACCACTTTTTTGACTACTGATGTTTTCCAGCGAAAAATACATAGTTAAAGAACAAAGTGCGTGGACAGACATTTATGTCGTTAGAGTAGTATTAAATGATTATTTCAACGACTACTTTAGTGACCACTTATGACCAACTTAACCTTGACCCCCTAATGATAACGACACACTATAGACATGTAAACTACTTACCAATCGTATCTCTCTTGTCAGGTGAAACCTTATTCTAATGATATAAAACATAAGTCTCTAAATGATCTACTCTAATAAACCTGTGGTAAAAAGTGGTACACTTATATGAAAGGTTTACTTACCTGATCACTATACTGTTTACTAATTGTGTCACTTAGTGGGGTCTTGTAATGAATGGGGGAGAGGTCGAAGACCGATTAAATGGGGGATTGTACCCGATAGGGTATAATTGTTTACTAAAGGTATTATTTAGTACCCTATCGGGTATAAGTTGATCAGGTAAACTTTCTATACCTGAGAACCTCATCATGTAAACGAAATGTACATTACGGTAATCCCCATTACGATAAAGGATATGTGGTAAAATATAGGACAGATCCTTAATAGAAATGTAAAATAATACAATACAGGAATGAACGAAAAAGGAGACCCGATAGGAGTCTCCTTTTGTAGTGAGTGAGTGGAATGTATTATTTTATCTCTTTATTATTAATATCTCGTGTGAGTCTTTTGAATTTGTTATTCCCGCTTCTTCCCTATTCTTACCGATCCTTGTTTCACCATTACCCATAGAATAATTCCATGTTGGGAATACCTGTTCGAAATCTTTATAATACTCTCTTATGGTTTCACAATTATTATATGATAAAACAAATTTACCTTTGTGTTCTTTAAGTAAATCTCTTAGTTTTTCATGGTCGAATCCATTATGATGTATTGGAATATTTCTCATTGGGTATATCCCCGTAAACATCTTATTGTCTTTGTCTTTTTCTAAGTAATATGGTGGGTCGAGATATAATGTATCTTCAGTATGATTAGGTAGTACTTCTTCGAAACTTCCTTGTTTCACACTTAGAGTTGGTATAATAAATTTATCTATATTTTTAACCATGGTGTCCCACTTATCTTGTTTAAGATATACAGATGATCCCCACCCTAAATATCCAGGACCATATGATGTGTTATGATTAAAGTAGTAGTATGCCGCTGCCGTTACATCGTCTAAAGTAATAACCTCATTTCTCTTATAGTGGTCTGTCTTCCACCCTTTTAACATCTCCTGAGTGTTCTCCCACGTCATTAGTATCTCTTTAATTCTATTGTACTCCTGTGGTGTTGGTGATATCGTTTTTAACTTCTCTACCAATTCTTCTCTATTATTTAATAGTACGTTCCAGAAGTTAACTAATGCATCAAACAAATCATAACCGATTACTTCTATTCCTTTTTTTGCCCAATTAACTTCTAATGATCCTCCACCCATGAATGGTGATACAATCTTTGTTTCATTATCCAAGTATGGTGATATAATTTTAATTGCTCGGGTTTTCCCTCCTGCGTATCTAATAGGTGTTTTCATATATTATAAATATAATTGATTATTTTAAACAATCAATGATTCTGTGGATGTGAGAATGAAACAAAACTCGTTTATGTGACCCATTTCCTTTTCTTAATTCCATCTCAAAAAGTATAATATTTTTTTCCCCACCTGAGATTACAAGTTTACCTCCTTTGGTAGTATAAACATTCTTTATTGATTTTAAAATTTTATCCGAAAACTCACTCATTGTTGTTTCTGCCCATGTATTGTTTCTACTATCTAAAGTAACTAAAACATCAACTAAACTTACACCACAAAAGTATTTAACTAACTTGATTGGGTTGTTTTTAAATACTTCATATAACCCATGAACATTTTTATTAAACCTGTACATAGATCTGTTTATTTCCCACTCATTTTTATCATTAGGTAAAAAATTTACCCAACTTGATATTGCATTCATTTCTTGTTTGGAAAAAAAATTATCTGTTTGTATTCTGTTTAAACAATAAAGAGACCATTGAGTTTTTTTACCTCCTTTAACTGATTCTAATTTACCATCACTTCTAAGTATATCTCCCTTACCTGTACCAACAATAACTTGTGATCCTTCACCCAAAAGTTCGGATCTAAGTTGTTCCCTTTTGTGCCCACTTTTTTTCTTTTGTGATGCAACTTCGGATGTCATAGCGTGAATAGATGTTTTCATATTACAAATATAGTAAAAAATTTCCCACTATTTATACTTTCCTTAGTTTTAATAACTTACTTATATCCATAGTAACATTCTTTGGTACGTGTGTTGGTGATAATGTTTCTTTCACATCTAATTTTGTTTTCTTTGCCAAATCATATATTGTTTTCTCTTCCGTTCCTACATTATATATTCCTTTCACATCAGAATTAATTAATCCCACAACCAATGATGATATTACGTCCGTGTAGTCGGCATTTGTTTTTACATCTGTCCATGCGTAATCATAAGTAAATGGATTATCTTTATGTGACAATCTACAGATAAGATAATTGTTTGACATTAACTCTATATGTGAATCACCTAATAGTTTAGTATATTAATACCAATTATTATCGTGTACAGGAACGTCGGTTTCTTTTGCTGATTCTACTGAGTTTGCGTATACATAGTCCGTTGATATATGCACTAACTTTGATCCCATCTCATTACAATACTGTTTAAGATATGTGGTAATTAATGGGACATATCCTTTATAGGAAGGTAAAGATTACTCTTGTTTGTTATACGAAGGTAATTATTACTCTCGTTAAGAGTGTAGGATAAATTTGTGAGGTGAATTCCGTAGTGATAACGGAGGACTATGAACCGAATGAATTGATCGTATACTCTTATTAATCTAAGGTTTCCCACCATTCTGTTATTCTATCTTTGAAGTGTTTTTTTACATTTGAAAACTCTTCATCATACCACGACCCTTTTATTGTTGGGTACATTAAATGTGATACTGAATCTAATAATAGCTCCACAACTTCCTTTGTAAAAAAATGTAATTTGTAATCATCATTTAACACAGGTAGATATCTATAATACCTTATTGTTGCTTGTTCTAATGCGTGGCCAAAAGACTCCTCTAACTTCTCCATAGGAACTCTTCTAAGGAACCTTGGACTAAGTCCCGACTCTTCCCTTATTATTATTCTTCTTATGTGTTCTTGTAGGTTCATATTAATATTCTAAATCTCTCATTTCAGGATTATGTACATTAACTAACGCATCTTTATGTTGTGAAATATCTTTTTTGGTTAATTTCCTTCCCATTCTTTTTTCTAAACAACTCTTACATAAAGTTAATTTATCATTACCATGTTGGTCCCATATCTCATCATTAACCATGTACATACTATAATCTTTTTCTCCACAATCGGAGCAAGTAAATCTTTCTTCTTCAGATTTTAAAAAATCCTCATCGTCATTATTACTGTCGGATGATTTAAACCAATCTAAAAAAGATTCGTTAACCCCCATCATTTCTCTAATCCTTTGTATGTTCTCTTGTAGGTTCATATTAATAAATATATGTAGAAATAAAAAATCCCCCATTGTTAGTGGAGGATTACATTAATATATTTAAATAATTTTATTATATCTTTGGACTGTTATTTAATATTTGTTCATTAGGTGATGTTACTGTTAAACATTTACCTATATTTGTATTTGTTGTTGGTCCGTAATGCATAAAACCAACTGGTAGTGATGTAGTTGAAGACTGTGTTTCAAAATTTACATAACCAACTACTCCACCTGTTGTCATTTCCCATACAAAACCAAAGTTACTATTTGGGTTCCATGTTGTTGATGTAGAAACCCTAAAAGTTCCAACTACTACTCCTGTTCCCGTTGGTATGATAGGAGATGTTTCATTGGTAAAGATATTTGTTGCTGAAGAGAAATTTAATTTCCTTTGTCCTGAGATATATGGTAAGTTATCTGTTCCTTTTTTAGGCCATCCTAACCATGATGGATCAGTATTGTCATTTAACGCCTTCCATGTTATAGTTCCTGTCGTTATCTTTGGGGAATGAACTCCACGAATAATCAAAGCATTTAATTTAATTACTGATGTACCAGTGTTTGTTAATCGGATCTGAAAGTCTGCGGTGTTTGTTGTTGAACTCAACCACTCCATATCCATTTTGACTGATACTGTTGGGGCAATCTTAGTTAATTCTT
>Ga0315293_10003151_pt1 | contig 15892 bp, 13 predicted proteins | sample YL17G13_20_MG_FD_203071 | JGI IMG/M metagenome (GOLD analysis project Ga0315293, IMG submission 203071) | Sediment microbial communities from Yellowstone Lake, YNP, Wyoming, USA - YL17G13_20 | ecosystem: Environmental > Aquatic > Freshwater > Lake > Sediment | place: USA: Wyoming | collected...
GAGCGCTATAATTATGTCTTTATTGCTGGCCGCGGGGTTCTGGAGAGGACAGGCATTTTATATCGCCATAATTTTTATTTGTGTTTATATTGTTTTAACCGGTTTGCCTCCTTCTGGAGTTAGGGCGGGAATTATGGGAGGAATTTACCTTTTATCTCAAAAAATTGGACGGCAGACAATGGGGTCAAGATTAATAACTTTAGCTTGCGCAATAATGCTTTTGATAAATCCTTTGCTTTTATTATATGATGTGGGATTTCAGCTTTCTTTTCTGGCTGTTTTAGGATTAATTTATTTGGAGCCGCTTATTAAAATGTTAGTTAAAACAAGTATTCTTTCAACAACTTTTGCAGCCCAAATTTTTACTATGCCAATTATGGTTTATAATTTCGGCAATATATCTTTTGTTTCTCCCATCACCAACCTTTTAATTCTGCCCATTGTATACTGGCTGATGATTTTTGGGTTTTTAACATCCATAGCAGGAATTTTTTCTAATATTATTGGGTGGATTCTGTCATTACCCTGCTGGTTTTTGTTGACATATTTTGTGGGAGTGATAAATTTTTTCTCTAAATCATGGATGGTAAAAACCATTGCAAATGTTTCCTGGATTTGGCTTTTAATTTCTTATCTAATTATTGGTTTCACTACTCGGATTTTAAACAAGAAGTTTGTTCAGAAAATAGTATAGAACAAGCTCTTGGACATCTCGCTCTTTTGATATTATAATAGATACAATATGAACGCAGAAAAACAAACGAAAAAAGCTTGGATTATAGCGGCGGATATGGGTTATGGCCACCAGCGGACAGCATATCCTTTAAGAGGCATTGCTTTCGGCGGGAAAGTTATCAACGCCAACAGTTATCAGGGCATTCCCAAAAAAGACAAAAGATTCTGGCAGCAGACGCGCTATTTTTATGAGCTCGTTTCGAGATTTAAAAGGATTCCTGTTTTAGGCAACCTGGTCTTTTCTGTTATGGATAAATTTCAGAAAATTTTAATTTATTATCCAAAAAGGGATTTATCCCGGCCAGACACTGCCTTAAAAAACATTTTTTATTTTATCAGAAGGGGCTGGGGCAAAGATTTAATTGAAAGATTTAAGAAAAATCCTCTGCCCTTGGTTTCCACTTTTTTTACCCCGGCTTTTATGGCGGAAGCCTTTAATTATCCAAACGATATTTATTGCGTCATATGCGACGCGGACATTTCAAGGGCATGGGCGGCCTTAGATCCTAAAAAAAGCAAAATAAAGTATTTTGCTCCCAATGCGTGGACGCGCGACAGGTTAAAACTTTATGGCGTAAATCCCGAGCACATTTTTCTGACAGGATACCCTTTGCCGAAAGAAAATATCGGAGAAAATTTGGAAATTGTAAAAGAAGATATGAAATACCGGCTTATAAATTTAGATCCAAATAAAAAGTACAGAAAATTATACGAGCCTTTAATTAAGGGTGTTTTGGGCAGATTGCCTGAAAAATCAGACCATCCCCTGACCATAATGTTTTCCATAGGAGGCGCCGGGGCGCAGAAGGAAATCCCGTTGAATGCGATAAATAGCCTGCGGGGAAAGATAAAAAATAGAAAATTAAGATTTATTATCGCCGTCGGAGTGAGAGAAGAATTAAGAAAATATTTCGTAGAAAATGTTAAGGATTTAAAATTGGACGGTTGGGTTCATATCCTTTCGGGGATGACAACGGACGAATATTTTAAAACTTTTAACGAGGCGTTGAGAGAAACGGACGTTTTATGGACAAAACCTTCGGAACTTTCTTTCTATGCGGGATTGGGTATTCCCATAATTATGGCTCCGACAATCGGTTCGCAGGAAGATTTTAATAAGAAGTGGCTGCTGCACACCGGAGCCGGCGTATGCCAGGAAAATCCAAGATACGCCGAGCAATGGTTTTATGATTCGCTGAATACAGGAGATTTGGCTGAGGACGCTATGCAGGGTTTTATGGAAATAGAAAAAATGGGAACATACAACATCGAGAAAATTATTGCAAGCAAAAATTTTCTCTAAATTTTCAATTTTCAATTATCAATTTTCAATGAAACACCGAATGTCTAAATTTATAAAAATATTAATTTGGGTTTTGTCGATAATTATAGTTATGGTGGCAATTGTTTTTTGTTATTTTTTTGTCGGCGAAGCGCCAGCCTCAAAAGATATTACATGGGGCGTTGATTTTTCCCAAATGCAGGCAGAATCTTTGGGACTAAATTGGAAAGGAGTCTATTTGGCGATAATTAATGATTTGGGAGTAAAAAATATAAAGCTTCATACGCAGTGGGACTGGGTTGAGGGCAGAAAGGGTGATTATTATTTTGATGATATTGATTGGCAATTAGCCCGCGCAAAAGCCAACGGAGTTAAGGTCGTATATGTGGTGGGAATGAAAAGCGGCCGATGGCCTGAATGTCATACTCCGACGTGGCTGTCCACTTTGTCTGTTGCCCAGCAACAAGAGGAATTATTAAAATACATAAAAGAAGTTGTTTTAAGATATAAAAATAATGATGCAATTATTAATTGGCAGGTGGAGAACGAGCCGCTTTTTAAGTTCGGCCAATGCCCTTTGTGGTATTACGACGGCGGTAATTTTTTGGAAAAAGAAATCCAGCTCGTTAAGTTTTTAGACCCATCAAGGCCCGTTATTGTCTCTGACTCGGGCGAGCAGTCAAGCTGGTTTGAGGCAGCTAAAGTAGCAGACATTGTCGGAATCACTATGTATCGGGAGGTATGGGCGCATATAACAGACGGTTTTGGATTTAATTTCAGTTCATTTTTGTCGCCGGTAACTTATTGGAGGAAAGCCTTAATTATTAAAAAAATATTCGGTAAAGATGTGATTTGCATAGAATTGCAGGCAGAGCCGTGGGCGTCAAAGCCGTTTTATGATGTTCCGCTGGCAGAACAAGCAAAAACCATGAACCCGGAGATATTTAAAAAAAATATTGAGTACGCAAAAAATACAGGATTGGACAAATTTTACCTTTGGGGAGTAGAATGGTGGTATTGGATGAAAACTACACAAAATCAGCCTCAAATCTGGGACGAAGCGAAAATTTTATTTTAATAATTAAAAATATATTTATGGAAAGAGAGTCGAATTTTGATAACTCAGAAATCCTGCCGAAATATGCGGTGGAGGGGCGAGAAATTCCGGAATGGATTGTGAGCGAGGCCTTTTTGATTAATGAGGCTTTGGACAAAAAGGTTGTCACAAAAGAAGAAGCGGAAAAAGGCCTTGAAGGAGATAGAGAAATTCTTGATATGATGCGCAAGATGGTTGATGTGCGTTATTTTGTTGAATATCCTGTTGAAAATGTTGAACCGGAAAAACGAGGGGAAAAAATTCTTGAACTTTTCAAGCAAAAAGTAAATGTCGGCGGGAAGGAAAAGGAATTAGCAGATTTTTTAGCAGAGCACAGGCAGGGCGTTTCGCTTGCGATGAGCACGTTGGATGATGAAACCGCGAAGGCTGTCCGTCACCTTAATAAAAAAGGGGTTCCGGTTGTCGGTTGGGTAGTAGTAGATGATATAGAGGGCTATTGGACTAATCCCGCCAATGTAAGCGAAACTGCGCAGAAGACAGAAGCAATCAGACAATGGGCAAAAGAAAATGATTTGCAATTAACCGCACTTGGGTTTGATCTAGAAAAACCCCTTCCTTACATAAAAGCCCTATCAAGGGGAAATATTATAGAGACCGTAAAACAAATTCGCTCATATAGAGCAAAAGTGAGAGAGCGGTCAAAAGAAGGCGATCCTGAAAAACAATTTTATGATTTGCTTTTGGGTTTGAAGGAAGAAGGAGTGGAAACAGAAATATACGCGGAGCCGAAAGGTACTAAATGGCTCTTGGGAGGAATGGATGTGCGTTGCGCGGACCGATTTGTAGAAATGGTTTATACGTCTACTCTGCCCGGTGTTATAAGAAAAGGAGGCGCGAATTCGATGAGGTCTAGAGGCGCTATTCCTGCTTTGGGAATTGTTTCCGGCAAAGAAACAGAAACTCCCGGCAGAGATTTATTAGGTAAGCTCCCGCGCCATTTGACGCAAGAAGAATTAGAGAATGATATTGGGCGGGTTTTAGACCGAGAATTGAATCTTGGAAACAGAGAATTTTCTTTAAGAAATTTGTATCTTTATGCGCTTAACGATGCTCGAGTAGCGCTTATGATGGAACAAGCTATGGAAAAATCATTTTCGTCTCGCCTCGAAAAATAATTTTCATAAAATTTATGATAAGCATTATAATACCGGCGCTAAATGAGGAAAAATATTTGTCGCTGCTTTTAGAATCAATAAAAAAGCAGGGGTTTTCTGATTACGAAATAATTTTGGCTGACGCCGGCTCATTGGATAAAACTTTAGAAATTGCAAAACAGTACGGTTGTATAGTTACACCAGGGGGGTTGCCTGCGAAAGGAAGAAACAATGGGGCCAAAATCGCCAAGGGAGACACTTTATTCTTTTTAGACGCGGATGCTGTTTTGCCCGATAATTTTTTTAAAAAAGCTTTGCCAGAATTTGAAAATCGAAAACTTGAAATCGCCAGTTTTTGTTTAATTCCACTTCCAATAAGCAGGATTTCCTCATTTTTTTTAAACATTTTTTATAACCAGCCGATTATTTTGTTGGAAAGCGCATTGCCTCACGCTGCCATGGGTATTCTTATTAAGAAAGAGCTTTTTGAAAAATCGGGCGGATTTGACGAAGATATAAAATTGGCCGAGGACCATTATCTGGCGAGGCGCGTTATAAAATTATTTAAAGCCAGGTTTGGGATTATAAAATCCACAAAGATTTTTATTTCGGATAGAAGATTTAAAACAGACGGCTGGTTTTCTGTGGGTCTAAAATATCTGCTTTGTGAACTGCACCTTATTTTTATTGGACCCGTAAAATCTGATATTTTTAAGTATAAATTAGGGCACTACGAAAAAAATACCAAAGAATAACTTTTATCCGTATTATTTGAAATAAGAGAAAACTTCTTGATTTTTTTGCCTTGTTAATTATAATAAAAATATATAAAATCAATTTTTTATATTTATGCAGTATAACAAAAATGAAATAGTAAAAATTTTTAAAAATAAAAAAATCTGGGCAGGGGCAGGTTTGATTCTGGCAGGATGCGTCATCGGCATAGCTATTTTTCACTATTTTCCTTCTCAAACGCAAGCATTTTTGGATTACTTTAAGGTGCCCGCTGAGCAAATTATTAAAACCGAAAACACGCAGACGGAGAGCTCATATGTGTCCAATATTTCTTATGAACAGGCAATAATTGATGTGGCAAAAAAAGTTTCTCCATCTGTGGTAAGTATTGTAATTTCAAAAAATATTCCAGTATACGAACAGCAATTTATAAATCCTTTTGGAGATTCATTTCCCGGGTTTAATTTTCAAATTCCGCAACAGGTGCAAAATGGAACTAAATATCAAGAAATTGGCGCGGGGTCTGGTTTTATAGTTTCGGAAGATGGATTGGTTTTAACAAACAAGCACGTTGTGTCTGACAAAACAGCTGATTACGTGGTTTTTATGAATGATGAACAAAAATATCCTGCAAAAGTTTTGGCATTAGATCCGGCGCAAGATTTAGCTGTGATAAAAATTGAGTCTGATAAAAAATTTCAACCTGTAACATTAGGAGATTCTTCTGGTATACAAATTGGTCAGACAGCCATTGCCATTGGAAACGCCTTGGGGCAATTCAGCAATACGGTTTCTGTTGGCGTGGTCTCCGGGCTTGAAAGGACAATTTCCGCTTCCGACCAAGTTGGTTCGTTTTTAGAAACACTAGAGGATATAATCCAGACTGACGCGGCGATTAACGCCGGAAATTCCGGCGGACCATTGTTAAATTTAAAAGGAGAAGTCATTGGAATTAATACGGCTATGGCGCAAGGGGCAGAAGCTATTGGTTTTGCAATTCCGATTAATATGGCAAAAAAAGATATTGAACAGGTTGTAAAGACAAATAAAATTGTTTATCCGTTTTTGGGAGTCAGGTATGTTTTAGTTGACGCTGAGGTTAAGCAAAAATATAATTTAACATTTGACTACGGGGTATTGGTTTTAAGGGGTGACAAAGGCGAGCCGGCAATAACTTCGGATTCCGCGGCAGAAAAAGCAGGCATAAAAGAAAAAGATGTTGTTCTAGAAATCAACGGGCAAAAAATTACAAAAGACAACTCTTTGGCAAAATTAATTTTAAATTACAATCCGGGCGATAAAATTACTCTAAAAATATTGCGCGTGACCCAAGGGGTGCCCCAAGAAACGGATACGGAAGTTGTTTTAGGGGAAAGAAGCTGATAATTGTTTTAAAAACCCGAAAAACAGGCTCTTGTCGGCGAGCCTGTTTGTTTTTGCTTGGCATATTATTATCACTCTTGACTTGAGAGTGCTATTTGATATATACTTAAAAATAGACTAAAATAAAATATATGAATGGAAATAATTTTACAAATAAAGCCCAGGACGCATTAATGCAGGCTCAACAATTAGCTCAGGAAAAAGGACAATCTCAAATTGATGCTTTGCATTTGCTGTTTGTTTTACTTACGCAGGAAGGCAGCATCATAATAACGATTTTGCAGAAGCTTGGCATTGATGGAGACTCTTTAAAGAAAAAAGTTGAATCTCAAATAGCAAAAATTCCAACAACCTTGGCGCCGCAGGCGTTCGGGCAGTTTTATCTTACGCAGGATATGGCAAAGGTTTTAGACAGGGCCAGGCAGGAGGCGATAAAAATGAACGATGAATTTATTTCTGTCGAGCATTTGTTTTTGGCTCTATTAGACACAAAATCGGGCGCTAAGGATATTTTGGAAAAAATTAATTTTTTAGGTGGAGACGCCCTCGGCCGTAGCCCCTTAGGGCGTAGCCCAACGGGCGAGCCTACGGGCGAGGCAAACAGCTTGAAAAATTCAAAATTAGATTATGAAGCGGTAATAAAAATTTTGTCGCAGATAAGAGGCGGGCAAAGAATTACTGACCCGGAGCCGGAATCAAAATACCAAGTAATCGAAAAATATACCAGAAATTTAACCAATTTGGCCTCGGCAGGAAAAATTGACCCGATAGTTGGCAGAGACAACGAAATCAGGAGATTAATGCAGATAATTTCCAGACGCACAAAAAATAATCCGGTGCTGATTGGAGAAGCCGGAGTTGGGAAAACAGCAATTGTTGAAGGTTTTGCGCAAAGGATTGCAAGGGGAAACGTGCCGGACTTTTTGAAAGACAAGGAAATAATTTCTTTGGATTTGGGTTCTATAATTGCAGGAACCAAATACAGAGGAGAATTTGAAACAAGAATTAAAGCGCTATTAAAAGAGCTATCGAGAGCAGCCGGAAAATATATTTTGTTTATTGACGAACTGCATACTTTGGTTGGAGCAGGAGCCGCCGAAGGCGCAATTGACGCTTCAAATCTTTTAAAGCCGGCATTGTCGCGCGGAGAATTGAGGGCAATTGGAGCTACAACTACAAGAGAATATCAAAAATATATTGAACAAGACCCGGCATTAGAAAGAAGATTTCAGCCGATTTATGTCCAGGAGCCAAGTGTGGACGATGCCACGGCAATGTTGCGCGGAATAAAAGAAAAATACGAAGTTCATCACGGAGTGAAAATAAAAGATTCTGCCATAAAAGCAGCTGTTGAATTGGCGAACAGATATATTGCCGACAGATTTTTGCCGGATAAAGCAGTTGACTTAATGGACGAGGCGGCTTCCGCTTTGAGGCTGGAAATTGAGTCAGACCCGCAGGAATTGGAAAAATTTGACGAGGCGATTATGAAACTGGAAATTGAAAAGCAGGCCTTAAAAAAAGAGCAGGGTTCTGAAAGAAGGTTGAGAGTAATTGCCAGAGAACTGGCCGACTTAAATGAAAAAGCAAAAGCTTTGAGATTAAAATGGGGAGCTGAAAAAGAATTGATTAATAAAATAAAAGATATCAGGGAAAAACTGGACAATCTTTCTTATCAGACAGAAATCGCCCAAAGAGATGCGGACTTGGAAAAAGTTGCTGAAATAAAATACGGAAGAATTCCGGAATTATTGAAAGAATCATCGGCGATTGAGCAAAAACTGATAAAAATTCAAAAAGAGCACAGGTTTTTAAAAGAAGAAGTTACCGAAGAAGAAGTTGCCAAGGTTGTTTCGCGCTGGACAGGAATTCCGGTGATGCGTTTGATTACAGAGGAGGCAAAAAAATTGGAAACAATGGAAGACACTTTGAACAGGCGGGTAATCGGCCAGCAGGAAGCAATTTCAGCGATTTCCAGAGCTATTCGCAGGGCAAGAGCGGGAATTTCAGAGGAAGATAAACCCTTGGGTTCGTTTCTATTTTTAGGACCGACCGGAGTTGGAAAAACCGAAACAGCCAGGGCTTTGGCGGAATTTTTATTTGATGACGAAAAAGCCATGATAAGACTGGATATGTCAGAGTATATGGAGCGCCATACGGTTTCAAAAATTATCGGTTCTCCTCCGGGATATGTTGGCTACGAAGAGGCCGGCCAGCTTACAGAAAAAGTAAGGCGAAGGCCATATTCTGTCCTTTTACTGGATGAAGTTGAAAAAGCCCATCCGGACGTGTTTAACATTTTGTTGCAAATTTTTGAAGACGGCAGATTAACTGACTCAAGGGGGAGAATGGTATCGTTTAAAAACACAATTATCATAATGACCTCCAACCTGGGTTCTGATTATATCAACAAAATGTCATCAATCGGATTTAACACCAGAGAAGAATTAGAGCAGAGAGAATCAATGAAAGAAAAAATAACAGACTCGTTGAAAGAAGCATTCAGGCCAGAATTTTTAAACAGAATTGATGAAATTGTGATATTCAATTATCTGAAAAAAGAGCAGATTAAAACAATTGTTGATTTGGAATTGGCGAAAGTTGAAAAGCGATTAGCTGCAAAAGAGATTAAGATAGATATTTCTGAAAAAGCCAAAGAATTTTTGGTAAAAGAAGGATTTGACCCGAACTTGGGAGCCAGGCCGTTAAAAAGAGTTATTCAGCGCCTGATTTTAGACCCATTATCAATAAAAATTGTCACCAATGAAATTGCAGAAGGCTCGCGAATTTTAATTGACGAAGCCGGCGGCAAAATGGTTTTTGACACGCCGAAAGCTCTACCCAGAATAGTTGATAGAAGAAAGCTGGCAACCTCAAAGAAATAGGAACTACAATAAAAAATCGTCCCGAGACCCAAGGGGTACCCCGTCGGGCGGTTTTTTGGTAAAATTAAATAATATGAATGATTTTTGGGGAAACCCTCCTTCGCCAAAGGCTACGGACGGGCACAGCAAAACTTTTTGGGCGATAATAATTGGGGCTGTGATAATTGGCGGGTTTGTTTACTTTGGAATAAGCGATAATAAAGGAAACAAACAAAGCGAGATTGCTTCGCCTTCGTCTGCTGACTCGGCTCGCAATGACGAATCTGCGAATGCCGGGCTTTCGCAAAATACAGCCGTGTGCGGCACGGAGGATAACACAATTGTGACGAAAGTAATTGATGGCGATACGGTTGTGGTTGAGGGCGGATATCATGTCCGTCTTATTGGTATGGATGCTGACGAAAATGGCTACCCCTGCTATTTGCAGGCAAAAACATATCTTGAAAATTTAGTTTTAGGAAAGCAAGTTGTTTTAGAAAAAGATAAAACAGACTTGGACCAGTACGGCAGATGTTTGCGGTATATTTTTATCGGCAATATAAATGTTGATGCGCAATTAGTGCGGGAAGGTTTAGCAATTGCCCGTTTTTACGAACCGGATGTAAAATACAAAACCGAAATTACAGAGGCAGAAAAATACGCTCAGCAAAACCACCTTGGTTGCAAGTGGGCGCAATAAATTGTAAAATATATAAACTATTGTAACCGAACCAATGCTTAAAAAAAGCCCCTCGGCCGTAGCCCTACGGGCGAGGCGAATTTTTTATTTTTTTTCCAGTTTAATTATCACTGTTATTGTGGGATATTTTGCCTGGAATGCAATAATAAGCGTCGGAGGAGGTTTCATTAATAAAGTTTTAAATTATACAGATAAAATTAGCGCAAGTCTTTTCACGGCCTCCAATTTGCCGCAAGAATCTCAAATCGGTGAAATAATGACCGCCGCGAGCCTTGTCTCCGATGATGAGCCCGATGTATCACCCACAGAAGATGAAACTCAAAATGCGCCAGTTATTGCAGAAGAAAGCACACAGGATTTATTGGATGATATCCAGGAAAAATTAGATATAATCCAAAGCCAGGTTAATGAACTTATCGCCGAGCAAAATCAGAACGACCAAGCGGAAAAATTAGACGAGGATTTAAAAGACCAAGATTTAAAAGAGTACGAAAAAACCGAAGAAGCAGTTGTTTGTACCGGGCAAATAAATATAAACACCGCTTCAATAGAAGATTTAGATAAAATAATAGGCGTCGGTCCGGCAACAGCTCAAAAAATAATACAAGCCAGGCCATTTTATTCACTTAGTGATTTGTTAAAAGTGACCGGTATAGGAGAAAAAACTTTGCAAAAGATAATGGAGCAAGGTTGTGCTTATGTTGATCCAGGTTTGGTACCGCCGGACCCAGGGGGTACCCCGGGCGGCGGAGGAGGCGTTGTTGTGCCCTCACCGCAAATTGATATTTTTGCCCCCTTGGAAAGTCCGGCAAACAAAGAAATTGAAATTGGAATTTCAGCCTCTAATTTTAAAAACGCTGTTTATGACATAAAAATCTCCATTTTAAAAATTTCTGAAGAAAGCGAGCAAAAAAGAACCATTTCCGAAATTTATAACAGCCAAGAGTGGAAGTCTTCTTATAATTATCTTCTGGAAGCTTTTAATGAGCCATCTTTTTCTGGGAATTTTAAATTAAGGATAAAGGAAAGCGAGATTAATTTTATAGGAGAGGCAGATATTATGGTAAAAATAAGAGAAAATGGCAAAAGTTCATATATAAGCCAGTCTACTAAAATTGAAATAAAAGAGCCCGAATCCGAACCTCCACCAACGCTTGAGAGCATAGAAATAACAACTCCGGCAACTAAATTGGTTTATATTGTTGGAGAAGAATTAAATATTACTGGTTTGATAATAACCGGAAATTACAGCGACAACTCTATGCAGGTAGAAGCCATCACAGATGCAGATGTGGCAGGTTTTGATAGTTCGGTTCCGGTAATAGGTCAAGTTTTAATCATTACGATTGATGGACAATCTGTAACTTACACGGTTGATATTAATTCGGCGCCCACATTGCAAAGCATTGCGATAACAACTCAAGCAAATAAACTCGCATACACAGTTGGCGATTTATTAGATATTACCGGATTGGTTGTGGCTGGAACATACAGCGATGGCAGCACAGAAATTGAAACAATTGCACCAGCAGATATAACTGGTTTTAACAGTTCAGTTGAAGTAGCTAATCAAGTTTTAACAATTACATTCAACGGGCAGACAACAACTTATACAGTAAATATAACAGAACCAATTTTGCCAAAAAATCTTTTATTAAATGAATTTTTTGAAGATTGGACAGTAGGAAATTCGGCAGTTCCGCCAGATAATTGGGAGTGGGGCGGAACAATATCAAGAATTAATCAATTTTCTGACGGATTGGTAGGGGATTATTCAGTTGGATTAACTTTAACCACATTAGATAAAAAAGGATTTTACCAATATGGGAAAGTAATGGATTTTAACACGAGGTATTATGTTGAGATTTGGGTGAAGGGAGTAGGTATGATAGATTTTGGCTTTAAAAATCCTCATGTAAACTCATGGCGTACAAGTGAAGAAATTATTGTAAATACTACTAGTTGGAAAAATTTCGTTTTTAATCATACTACTACCGGTACTGGAGATGACGGGGGCATAAGAATTCGTGCTTGGTATGATGACACTAAAGAGGTTTTTTCTGGTTCAAAGCTACTTATTGGTGCGGCTTGGCTTGGAACAACAGAGCCACCAGAGGGTTGGCCCCCGTAATGAAGAACCGAAAATTTATTAGGTTGCCCTAGGGCAACCTGGAATGATATAATAAATGTGGTATGATAGGCCAAGAAATATAGAAAACTATGCGGGAGAAGGATTTTTATACAACTAAAGAATTAATAAAGATACTTGGAATAAGCAAGCAGTCGGTTTTAAAGCGCATAGGTCGTGGTAACATTAAGGCGGTAAAAACAGGCCGGGATTATATAATTTTTAAAAAAGATATTGATTTAGGCAAACTGAAAGCCGATATAAAATAAAATTAGTCAGGTTGCCCTGGGGCAACATGGGAGAAAGATTATAAATAAGACATGGATTTAAGCAATTTAGAAAAAGTTTTGGGTAATGAGCCGAAATACCGATTGAAGCAGGCGAGGGAAGCGGTTTTTAAGAACTTTATTTCCGATTGGTCAGAGGCGACTTTTTTTTCTAAAGATTTGCGAGATAAATTAAATAAAGAATGTCCGCTAAAAATCGAGGCTGATTTACTAATCTCGAAAAAAGAGGACAGCGTAAAAGCAAAAATCACCCTGAAAGATGGAATACAAATTGAAACTGTTTTAATGCGTCACAAAGATGGCAGAAATACTGTTTGCGTTTCATGCCAAGTTGGATGCCCCTTGGGATGCCTTTTTTGCGCCACAGGAAAAATGGGATTTAAAAGAAATTTAACTTCTGAAGAAATTATAGAGCAAGTATTATTTTTTGCCCGTTATCTTGGCGCACCTATGTATAGGTGCATAGGTGCAAACAGGGTGACGAATGTTACTTATATGGGAATGGGCGAGCCATTTTTGAATTATGAAAATGTTTTAAAATCAATAAGAATCTTAAATGGGCCCAAGGGGCACCCCGAATATTTTAATATCGGAGCGCGGTCAATTTCAGTTTCAACAGCAGGAATTATTGAGGGCATAAAAAAATTCAGCGAAGAAGGACTGCAATTAAATTTGGCAATTTCTTTGCACGCGCCGAATGACGAATTGAGAAAAGAATTAATGCCAATAGACAAAAAATATCCGCTTGAAGCTGTTTTGAAAGCAGTTGATGACTATATAAAAAAAACCAAAAGAAAAGTGATGTTTGAGTATGTTTTGATAAAAGGGGTCAATGATTCTGATGAACAAGCCAAAGAACTGGCAAAATTAATGGGTAACCCTTCGGCTTCGCTCAGGGCAAGAAAATTATATTTTTTGAACCTTATTTTATATAACAAAACTGGAAATTTTGAACCATCGCCGACAAAAAGAGTGGAAGGCTTTAAAGCAATCTTATCAAAAGCAAAAATAAATTTTTCTCAAAGATACAGGTTCGGTGATGACATACAGGCGGCATGCGGCCAATTTATAACCTCAAAATAACATAAAAGCCCGACGTCCGACATCGGGCTTTTTTTATCCACAGATGAAGGATTTCTGTAATTGTGATATAATTACGGAACGCTTTTTGACTTTATGCGGTTTTTTTGATAGTTTTATATGAATGAATGAAGAATTTCTAAACCCCGTTAGAAAACCCTTTTCTAACGGGGTAAAATTAACAAACACGGTTTATAAGTTGCTGGAATTTTTTCCGGAATCAGACCCGTTGAAAAACAGAGCCAAAGACAGGGCTTTGCAAATACTTGAGAATCTTATGGAAGCCGCCCCGCGGGACGGGGCGAGCCTCGCCCTTTTAGGGCGGGATATAGATGTGCTTTTGGGCTATCTTTGGATAGGAAAATCGCAGGGATGGCTAAATTCGTCCAATTGTCTGATAATCGCCAACGAATATGAAAAAATAAAAAAGGAGATTGAGCCAATAATAGAACTAACTCAAAAGTTACCGGGCATAGAAAATCAGCCCGTTCTGCAAGAAGTTGGACAAGAACCCGCCTTCGTCAAGACTACGGCGCGGCAAAGAAAGATTCTTGAATTTTTAAGCCAAAACGAAAAAGCGCAGGTTATGGATTTGCGCGCAATATTACCGGACGTCACAAAGAGAACCATAAGAAGAGATTTAGACGAGCTACTTGAAGCCGGCAAAATAGTAAGATTGGGGGAGTTTAACCAGGTTTTTTACAAGATTAAGTAATAGGACAAGGTAGGACAAAGTTATATATAGATAGGACATTTAACTTAATATATTGTGTCCTATCTAAAATAGAGCTAAAAGACTTGTGTTTTTCTAATATTTGTGATAATATCTAAGCTTAGATGACAGATAGCTTAAACGAACAATTTAGCCAGATTTACGACCAATATATTGACAAGATATACAGGTTTGTTTATTTGAAGGTAAGCTCTCAAGAAATAGCCGAGGATATTACCTCTAAGGTGTTTTTAAGGGGCTGGGAAGCGTTTCAAGGAGGCCCAGAGGGCACCCCTTCCGACGTAAAAAACCCAGGCGCATTTCTATACCAAATAGCCAGAAACGCGGTTGTAGACCATTATAGAGATAAGGGGAGGTCAAAGATTGTGTCGGTTGACGATAGCCCGGAAATAACCGACCCCGGGACAAATGCCCAAGATAAGGCTATTTTAAGCGCTGATATCACTAATATTAAAAAGGCAATACAAAAGCTTAAAAAAGAGCACCAGGATATAATTATATGGCATTATTTAGAGGATATGCCAATACCCGAGATTGCTGAATTATTGGGCAAGCCGGCTGGGACAGTCAGGGTAATGTTGCACAGAGGATTAAAGGATTTGAAGGACATTATACAGGAAGCATAAGCCGCTCGGCAACAAACTTTTTTCGGCAAGCAGGAACTCGCTTTGCCTCTTCGGGCAAGTCGACCTGGGCCTTCAAAAAGTTCATTGCCTCGCTCTCATTTTGTAACAAAATAGGGTTGGTGAGCGTCATACTTATAAGGACACAAATGACACAAAAACAGCTTATAGCGTCAATACAGCAACTCAAAGAAATAAAACCCAGAAAAGAATGGGCTGTTTTGCTTAAATCCACTTTGTTAGAAAACAAAGTGCCCAGTCGAATGACTGGGGTAGTTTCTGCCCCAAAAGTCAGATTCACAGATGTTTTAAGATCTGTATTTTTTCAGAGAAAATTAGTATATGCTTTTTCGGTCATTCTTTTATTTGTTGTTGGAATTTTTGGCTTTGCCGGAAGCACAGTGCCGGGAGATATACTATTTCCTATTAAAAAGATAGCCGAGCAGTCGCAGGCGGCTTTAACCGGCCAGCCAGATTCGGTTGCAAACCTAAACAATAGTATAAAGGATTTGGCTAAATTGGCGAAAGAGGGCAGGACAAATAATATTCCATCGGCGATAAGCGAGGTTTCAGCAAACGCATCGCAGTTGGCAAAAAATTTGAAAGATAATCCCACCAAAGACCCGCAGATGCTTAAAGAGATTGCAGTCAGCTTGAAAACATTAGCTGATGTGCCCGGGACTGATTTAACCGGCAATCAGGATGTGAAAGATTTATACCGGGCAGTTGTACAGAATCAGATTGCTGATTTAGAAAAAACAACTTTAACAGATGAACAGAGCAATACATTAGCCGAAGTAAAAGACCTGTATGACCAAGAAAAGTATGCTGGCGCATTGGAAAAGATTTTATCAATAAATAATTAAAACTTGACTCAGCGGAAATTCGTACTTTTCGTTGATTATTACAAAATAAACATTTGACGAGTCGTGGTATGCAATAAGTTCGTGATTAGTACGTAAAGTCGCGAGCAAAAAATTGCAAACACATAACGGTCGACCGACGAGAAATACAAAACTTAACAATAACTTCTTGTCTGATTAAATATTTATATTCAATTAGACGAGGACAAAAAACAATAAAACACAAAATGAGTATTAAAAGAACAATTATAGTAACCGTAGCCATTGC
>Ga0315293_10003153_pt1 | contig 15889 bp, 11 predicted proteins | sample YL17G13_20_MG_FD_203071 | JGI IMG/M metagenome (GOLD analysis project Ga0315293, IMG submission 203071) | Sediment microbial communities from Yellowstone Lake, YNP, Wyoming, USA - YL17G13_20 | ecosystem: Environmental > Aquatic > Freshwater > Lake > Sediment | place: USA: Wyoming | collected...
CCCCCCGCCCCTATTAGTAGAGCGTCGTAGCGCGGAACCCCTTCGCGGTTCCGCGACTTCCGCCGTCTCAAACAATTGGAGGATATATGTCCGCATCAGAAAAGCAGATCGCCGCTAACCGCTTGAACGCCAAGAAATCAACCGGTCCCAATCTCTCTGGCCGAGCCCGAACGGGAGCCCTCTATTGATTTGCCCAAAACGAACCCAATTGTTGGTTGTGAGGCAACAACTTAGCGTGAAAAACGAACCCAATTCGAAGCCAATTTGAGCCATGACAAAGCCAATTCAAAGCCATTTGGGACACCCCGGTGCTCCACCTTGGTATGGGTTCCCCCGTCGGTTCGAGCGGAGTCGAAAACCACTTGACGGCGAACGCGCCTCGACTACTTCTCGGCGCAGCGGATTTGGAAAGCGTCAGGTCACGCGGTCCGCAGGCAGACCGCGAGACCTGACGCAACAGGAAAACCTAGATGATCACTCTGATTTCTTCTTGAACCCCTGCGGAACCTCAAACTCTGTTGCCGAAATATCCGACCCGGTGATTTGAGTGACCGTAGTGGTTATGTGGAACAAGTACGGAGATCCGCCCTGTTTTGGTTCGGCTTTCGCGGACTCTTTGTTTCCTTTGTCCTTCTTCTTTCCGAACAGGCCACCGAGTTTCTTCAACGCCATATCTTTGGAGGACTGTGTTTCCGGTTCCTGGACCTCTTGTTCGCCGGGTTTGGCCGCCTTCTCTGAATCCATAGCTTTCGCAACGAGCGTGTCAACGCCCTCAGGCATGATAGACACGACTGTCAGAAGCGGCATTCCTTCGACGCCCTTCATTTTCTCGTACACGACTTTGGCGTCAACGCCGAATCCCTTAAGCGCCTGGTCCATGCTCCCCTGCGCCTGCCCGCTGAAACCGAGTTTTTCGGCAAGCGTCTTATTGAAATTCTGGTACTCCTGGTATCCCGGCACGTCCTTGCTCATCCACATATCAATAATCATGTTCATCGTGCCGCTTTTGCCGGACTCTTTGTCGGTCCCCTTGAATGCCATGCTGATGATAACTTCGTCGGCCTTGTACCCGGCAATCGTCTGGCTCTTCCCTGTGGCGTCAACTTTGACGTCGGCTTTGAACTGTATGGAATCTTGGTCGTCCCCTTTGCCCTTCTCAGACTGCGCTTCCTGCAGACCTTTCTCGAACATCACCTTCATTTCGGCAAAGGTCAGCTCGGTGTATTTCTTATCATTCATGTCGAGATGCCAGCACAATTCCTTGTCCAGACGAGTGATGTCGGCCATCTCCTGCGGCTTACCGCCGCCGAGAAACCCGACCACCTTGTTGGTCATCTTCATTTGCGTGGCTGTCTTGGACTTCTCCCCGGAGACCATGACGGTCTGGGTGCCCTGCATATTCGTGAATCCCCCCATGCCTTCATTCTGGACGTCCGATTTGACGGTAATGTCGGCGTAAGCCGTCAGGGCCAGAGCCATTAAGACTCCTGATACGACGAAGATGAATTTGGATTTCATTCGTTCCTCCAAAGTATATGACTTGCGGTTTTGTCTCGGATAGTCAGCGCTGGACTGCGCGATAGTCCTTTCAATTGCGATCGTCTCATGACTGAGACGGCATCGGATACGTTATCAGATGTTCGCAGGGTCGTCAAGCTCCAAACGGCGAAAAGGGGGGCGACGCATGTCGACCCGCCCCGAATGTCGGCCACCGCCCGGGGAGTCAACACCTGACGCAACCGGGCAAGTCCCCTCACGCGCCCCGCCGGGGCGCCCGCGCCCGGTCTGACATTTGTCCAAGCTTGACATCGACCGTTTAATCCCTAACCATTCCAGTACTAACACAAAAGGAGATTGTCATGAGAGATCAGATAGGACTTATCGCCGGAAAGGTCTGGCGGACGCTTGAGACGAAAGGCGAAGTAAGCCTGCCGCAATTGCCGAAGCTGCTCAAGGAGAAGGAAGTAGCCGTTTACCAGGGGTTGGGCTGGCTGGCGTGTGAGGGAAAAGTGACTTATCGCGTCGAAGGGACGCGTACTTTCGTTTCGGTCGTGAAGTAACAAGCGCACACCTTTCAGGTGTGGTACGTAGTGAAGTAAGAGGTGCTCATCTCTTAGGTGTGGTGCGGTCCGGCATAGTGGTTTAAGCGGGGGTACGGAGTGTGCTCTGAGCGCACGAATCCGGGCAGCAATGTGCCTCATACTGGTCTCTTCTGTACATCCGTGTTGCTGTAACTCATTGGAGTTCAATGGGGACTGGTTCGATTCCGTGTTTTTTGTTTGCAGTCCGATATATCTTCGGCAGCGGGAAGCGGCCAGAATGGGTTTGGATTGGGTTTGGATTGGCTTTGCTTTAAACATTAAGTACTTGTCCCACAACGACTAATTGGGTTCGTTTTGGGCAAAACATAAAGGGGACCCAAGCCTTTCTCCGCGCGAGTCCGCCGAGTTGGCTAAACCGGATTAGTATTCGAGACGGGCGCATACAGGTTACTCCTTCTACATAAGGGCTGGGGCGGGGAAATCTCATTGGAATTGATTGCGATTTTGTTGGAAAGTGTAACGGGGAGAATCACAATGTATGGAGAGGCACCTGTCCAATCCGAGAAATGAGTTGACAAAACGACAAAATATTCATAAAGTGTCAACTGATAGATGACGATATTCGTATAAGTAGCCAAGGAGACAGGAGGTGATCGCATGATAGACAGGCGGTTGAAACAGCTTCGTTTGGCAAGAGGATTTTCGCTGGAAGAGCTTGTTGCGAAGACTGGGGGGATAGTGACAAAACAAGCACTTTCAAAATACGAAAAGGGACAAATGCACCCTAGCCCCACCGTTTTGAACAGGTTGGCAGAGGCTCTAAATACAAAGGCGGCGAATTTACTAAGGGAGCCGAAGGTGTCGATCGAGGTCATTGCATTCCGCAAAGCCTCGCGTCTTCCCAAGAAAGAACTGGCAAGAGTTGAATCGTATGTAAGGAATGCGCTTGAAGAGCGCGTAGAACTTCAGGAATTAACCGGTTCGACATTAAGCGAGGATATTGGCGGCCGTCTTCCAGTCCGAACTTTGGCCATCAGGAAATTAGAGGACGTTGAAATCGCTGCCGAGAAGCTTAGGAACAACTGGGGCTTAGGGCTGAACGAGATCTCTAGTATGACAGAGACACTAGAGAATCATTCTGTCCATGTCATCGAAATAAACACTCCGTACAAGCTGGACGGAGTTGCTGCTGTAGCATCTACTGGAAGGAACCGAGTAAAGGCGGCTGCAGTGGCCAATAAAGCAGGTGTACCTGGAGAACGACAACGATTGAATCTCGCCCATGAATTGGGTCACCTCGTGCTTGACATTTCAGGTAATGTGGATGAAGAGAAGGCTGCATTCCGCTTTGGTGCGGCATTCCTAGCTCCGGCGGAAGTGCTCCGCAAAGAGGTTGGTAGTAAGAGAGCCTTCATACAGTCGGAAGAGCTCTTTATGTTGAAGCAAAAATTCGGATTGAGTATAGCGGCACTACTGTACCGACTTCGCGACTTGGAGGTTATTTCCGAATCATATTATAGAGGTTGGTGTATGGACATTAACAATCTCGGCTGGAAGCAGCGGGAACCGAATGAAATCCAACCGGAGCAATCAAATTGGGTCCGAAGAATTGTGTTGAGAAGTCTCTCTGAGGGACTGTTGACGGCGGATGAAGCCACTGGTCTTCTCGGTACAACGGTCAAGTGCGACGAGCCATTGTCCCTAATGGAGAAGAAGGCCTTCTTAAGACTGCCGTTGGAGGAGCGGCGTAAACGACTGGCCGAGCAGGCAGCAAAGTTCGCTTCGATTTACGAGGGGAAGGAAGTTGAAGGGGTAGGCGGAGGCGACTTTGAATAGCGGTGGAGTCCCGCAACCAAGCCGCGGCGATATTTGGCTCGTCAATCTCGATCCAACAGTCGGCGACGAGATAAAGAAGATGCGTCCCTGTCTCATCGTGAATTCCGACTCACTTGGCAAGCTGCGATTGAGACTTGTAGCCCCCCTTACGGGCTGGAATAATTCTTTTCTACAGAATCTCTGGCACGTGCGAATTGAACCTGATAGGAACAATGGACTATCCAAGGCATCGGCAATCGATGTCCTTCAGTTGCGAGGCGTAGACACTCGGCGATTTGTCAAAAAGCTCGGCCACATTTCTGCCATGCAGATGGAAGAAGTTGCAGCTGCAATCGCAGTGGTCGTTGAATATCGATAACAGCAGTTGGCACGATAGGGGCGGGCGAATGAGAGTGGTTGAGGGGCGGATCAGCAAGTGACCCAACACTCAACTCGCAGTCAGGTCACATGTCACACCCTGTGACTCAAAACCTGACTGAACAAACCATCAGAATCCCTAAAATCAATAATTGCATTAGACAGCGTAATTGCTGAGATGGGAGACACTACATCCCCCCACTTGACATCCATCCCCCCGCCCCGTACCTTTCCGGCTCGACATGAGCAATTTCCACCATCCTCAACAAACGGCCGGTCAGGCCGATAATTGATTTAATGGCATAAAGTTAAGAGGATTTAGTGCCCCTATTCTCAGAAATCAAACGAACACATACCTGCGGTCAACTCAGAGCCTCTGACGCAGGCAAGACAGTCACTCTCAACGGCTGGGTCAACAGCTACCGGAATCTGGGCGGACTTCTCTTTCTGGACTTACGGGACCGCTACGGTATCACGCAAGTGATGATCGACCCCAACAGTTTCGACTCCCAACAATTAGCCGAAGCACAGCATGCCAGAGCGGAGTTCGTGGTGGCGGTAATTGGCAAAGTGCAGTTCCGGCCGGATGGGACGAAGAACACAAAGCTGCCGACAGGGGAGATCGAAGTGGCGGCGAGTGCGTTCTATACTTTAGCGGAATCGAAGACGCCGCCGTTTGAGATCACCGATGAAACCAATGCCAACGAACTGCTGAGGCTGGAATACCGGTATTTAGATTTGCGGCGGAAACCGCTTCAGGAGAAGATGCGGATACGTCACGAAACGACGATGGCGGTGCGGAATTATCTGTCGAGTGTCGGGTTTTATGAAATCGAGACGCCGCTTTTGATTCGCTCTACGCCGGAAGGGGCGCGGGACTACGTCGTGCCGAGCCGAGTGCAACATGGGAAGTTCTATGCCCTGCCGCAGTCGCCACAACTGCTCAAGCAGATTCTGATGATTTCCGGATTCGACAAGTATTTCCAGTTGGCGCGATGTCTGAGAGATGAGGATTTGCGGGCAGACCGCCAGCCGGAACATACGCAGGTCGATATGGAGATGTCCTTTGTGACGCCGGACGACGTGTTCACGGTTTGCGAAGGAATGATGAAGCACGTGTTCAAGACGGTGCTCAATGTCGATATCGCGACGCCGTTCGTGCGCTGTTCGTTCGCGGAAGTAATGGACCGCTGGGGAACCGACAAGCCGGATTTGCGATTCGGGATGGAGATAGTCGATCTCACCGAGTTGGTGCGCGGATGCGGGTTCAAGGTGTTTGCGGATACGGTCGATTCCGGCGGAGTCGTGAAAGGGATTGTGCTCAAGGGAGGCGCGAATTACTCGCGCAAGCAGATCGATGAACTGGCGGAGAAGGCGAAGGCGCTTGGCGCCGGTGGTTTGGCATACGTTCTGCGGACAGAGACGGAGGACAAGTCACCGATATTGAAGTTCATCGGCGAGGATTTGAAGAACCGGCTCTGCGAGAAGGCTGGGGCACAAAAAGGGGATGCGCTGTTTATCATCTCCGGTCCGAGGATGAAGGCGGAGGCGGTACTCGGTCAACTGAGATTGCAGCTTGGGCGGGAGCATAAGTTAGCGAAGCAAGGGGAGTACAAATTCCTCTGGGTGACGGCGTTTCCGCTGTTTGAGCATAACGAAGAGCATAACCGGATGGACGCGATGCACAATATCGTGTCGCACCCGATGTTCGAGGATTTGCATTTGATCGACGAGGGGTTTGAATCGAAACTGCCCTACAGCGACTTGAATCACCCGTGGCGCAAAGCGCGGGCGTTGCAGTATGATTTGGTGGTAAACGGGTGGGAGATTGCGTCGGGTGGCCAGAGAATCAACCGTCGGGATTTGCAGGAGAAAGTTCTCCAGATACTTGGCATCAATCAGGAGCGAGCGGAGCGGATGTTCGGATTTCTGCTTCGGGCGCTCGAATACGGCGCGCCACCGCATGCTGGGATAGCGCCGGGACTGGATAGATTGGTGACGCTGATGACCGGCTCGGAATCGATTCGGGATGTGATTGCATTTCCGAAGACGACCAACGCGCAGTCGTTGATGGATGGCGCGCCGACGCCGATTGAGCCGGAGCAGTTGGCGGAGCTAGGGATTATCGTTAAAGGAGAATGACTGGCGCAATGTTGAGAGAGCTCTTGTCGTCATCGCGAGGAGTGACGCGCTTCGCGGAACGACGTCGCGATCTGTCAGCCGCGTATGAAGTCGGCAGATTGCGACGCCCCGAAGCGGGGCTCGTAATGACTCGTTTGGGTCATCGGTGTATGGAGATTTCCAAGCGGTATGAATAATCAGTTTGAAGAGACGCGAACCAAGACGTTCAGTGTGGAGGGGATCGATCAACGGTTGTTGTTTGGGCAGAACGACGCGTTTCTGCGGATGATTGAGTCGCGCTTCTTCTGCAAAATCGTGGCACGCGGCGACAAGCTGGTGATCGAGGGGAGTGGGACGGACGTGGAGCAAGTGCTTCGATTGTTCGGCGATCTCGTAACGCGGCTGAAACAGGGGGATTATATCACCGAGCAGTATCTGACCTATGCGATCGCGATGGTGAAAGAAAACGGCCAAGGGCCGGCGGGCGAGATTTCCACGGAAGCGCTGCTGACGAGTTCACTCAAGAAAGCAATCAAGCCGAAGACAGTCGGGCAGACGCGGTATGTGGAGTCGGTGGCGAAGAACGACATGGTGTTTTCAATCGGTCCGGCCGGCACCGGCAAGACGTATCTGGCAGTCGCGATGGCGGTGGCAGAATTGAAGGCGAATCGGGTGACGCGAATTGTGTTCTGTCGGCCGGCGGTTGAGGCGGGGGAGTCACTCGGCTTTCTGCCGGGGGATATTCGGGCGAAGGTCGATCCGTATCTGAGACCGGTGTACGACGCGCTGTATGATATGCTTCAGCCGGACAAGATTCGGAAACTGCTGGAGATGGGGATAATCGAGATTGCGCCCTTGGCATTCATGCGGGGGCGGACCCTGAACGAAGCGTTTGTGGTGCTCGACGAAGCGCAGAATACGACGAACGCCCAGATGAAGATGTTCCTGACGCGAATCGGCGAGAAATCGAAAGCGGTAATCACCGGCGATATCACCCAGATCGATTTGCCGGAACATCAGGTGTCCGGCCTGGTGCGGGCGCAGAAGATTCTCAAAGGGATTGACGGAATCGAGTTCATATATCTGACGGAAAAGGATGTCATCCGCCATCGGCTCGTGCAGAGCATAATCAAGGCGTACGAGCGCCACGAGGGCGGTAAACACCGGGAGTAAGGCGATAACGGAAGATCGCCGTATGTTTTCGTTGTTGCTCAGACTGAAGCGCCGGATCAAGAAGCGGCTGCGGGTGCAGGCCGACACGCGGCAACTGCCGGTGTTGACGGTGCGCTCGCGGGTCCGCAAGGTGATCATTCTCCTGATCGGCTCGGCGCTGATCGCGCTGTTTTATCCGGGCGAGGACCTCTACAATCCGCTCGATATGCCGCGCAAGGGGGATATTGCGCAACGGGACATCGTGGCGCCGTTTCCGATTACGATTCTCAAATCAGAAAAGGAACTGGGGCAGGAGCAGCAGACGCGCCGGCTCACGGTGCCGTTTGTCCTTCGCTGTGACACCGGCATGGTACGGAATGTCTATGCCGGACTGGAATCCTATGTGGCGCTGGTCGATTCGCTCAGGAATCCGGGTTCGGCGCGCAGCCGGCTCGACTCGGCCGCAAAGGTGAATCTTATTTCCGAGCGATTCCCGATGATGAGTCAGACGGCAGGAGCAAAATCGCTGCAGCCGGAAGTGAATCTGGTGCTGTTGCAGCGTCGCCTGGCCCGGATTTATGACGACGAGATTTACAACGTTGGGGTTATTCAGGACCTTGGAGCGGTACCGGAGATGGGGCCCTCGATGGTTTCGGTCAGACGGGGCGACGCAGAGAATGTCTACGAGCGGCATCGAGTGCTCGATGTGGCCATGGCCAACGCTCGTCTCCTGGCGGCGCTAAACCGGCTGGCGGCCTCGGACTCGATTGATGTCGAGTATTATTATCTGATCGGTCGGCATTTTGTACAGCCGAGTCTGTTTGCCGATGTCACCGAATATAATCGCCGAGTGCGCGGGCAGGAAGCGCAGATTACGGCGGCCAAGGAGAAAGTAGAAGCCAACGATATCATTGTCCGGGCCGGGCGTAAGGTGGGCGACCGGGAAGAGGAGATTCTGAGCGAGATGGCGCGGATTCTCCGGACAAAGGCGGCGGAGCAAGGGATCTGGAGCGCACTACTTCCAGTGTTAGCCCGGATGCTGCTGGTGCTGCTCGTATTCTCGACGCTGTATCTTTTTCTTTTCTTCTTCCGGCGCGACATCTATCGGTCCAATCCCCGATTGGTGGCGCTGTTCCTGGTGTTTGTCCTGCAGCTTATACTGGTTTACGTGGCAGAGGCAGTGCCGGTGGAGCAGTCCATTTATCTGTATCCAATTGCCGTGCTGCCGATCATGGTGACGGTTTTGTTCGATGCCGAAGTCGGGATGATTGCAACCGTTGTGCAAGCGTTGCTCCTAGGGATCATGCACCGGTTTGATTTTTCACTGCTGCTCATGACGGTGTCGGTTGGGACGGTGGCCTGTCTGATGTCTCGTCAGGTGCAGAAGCGGTCGCATTTCTACCGCATTATGGGTTCAGTCATGCTGACCTATGCAGCCCTTATTTTTCTCGTGGAGAATCTCAAGCTGAGTCCTCCGGTGGATATTGGCGTGCTGGCGCTGTACGGCATGTCGACCGGGTTTCTCTCCTGTATTCTGGTGATCGGCGTACTACCATTCTTTGAATCGATGTTTTCGATAACGACCGACATCACATTGCTGGAGCTATCAGACCTGAACCATCCGGTGCTAAAGCGGCTGGCGCTGGAGGCGCCGGGGACCTATCACCACTCGATCAGCGTAGGGAATCTGAGCGAAGCGGCGGCGGAGGCGATCGGCGCCAATGCTCTGCTGGCGCGGGTCGGGTGTTATTATCACGATATCGGGAAGATCGAGGTGCCGGAGTATTTTATCGAGAACCAGCTGGGTGTGCACTCCCGGCACGAGCAATTGGCACCGTCGATGTCCTCACTCATACTCGCGGCCCATGTCAAGCGGGGGCGGACTATCGGCGAAGAAGCGGATGTGCCGGATGATGTCCTGAATTTTATCGAGGAACATCACGGCACGATGGTTATGACCTACTTCTACAACAAGGCCAAGGAACAAGCGGCTGACGAAGGTGAAGAGGTGGATATCGACAAGTTCCGGTACCCCGGTCCGAAACCGCAGGTGCGAGAGACCGGTATTGCGATGCTGGCAGACGCGGTCGAGGCTGCCAGTCGGACACTTGATGATCCGAAACCGGCGCGGATTTATGCGCTTATTCAACGGATTATCAACGACCGGTTTCAATCGGGTGAACTGGATGAGTGTCCGCTGACCCTTCGCGACCTGGCCAAGATCCGCGAGGCATTTGCGCAGATTCTGATCGGCGCTTTTCACCGCCGGGTCGATTACCCTCGAAAAGAGTAGGCGGACGGCATGAGATTGGAGATTCTGAACGACACCAAGAATCGCTTGCCGGGAAAGATGATTCGAGAATTGTTCGAGATCGTTGTCAAAAGCGAAGCGGACGCGGATTGGAAGACGACCGTCAATGTTGTATTTGTCGGCGACCGGCGAATGCAAAGTCTGAACAAGAGGCACCGGCGTTTGAACCGGCCGACGGATGTCCTGTCCTTCAATCTCGATCGTCCCGATATTGATGACGGCGTTTTTGGCGAGGTTTATATTTCATGTGATCAGGCTAAGAGGCAGGCGCGGGAGTGCGGCGTTTCGATAGTTGATGAATATGCGCGTCTTACGTGTCACGGCTTGTTGCATTTATTCGGTTATGATCATATGAAAGCGGCGGACACAACGGTCATGCGAAAGAAGGAGAACCAATGTCTCGATCAATTGATGGGAGTCTGACCGCATGAGTTGTTTCCTGTACATATTCGTGTGCATGGGCTCGTATCTGTCGGCGTATGTCGTCTCGCTGTATTCGCTGGCGGTCTATATTGACCCTCAGGAGATCGATTCGCTGATGCCGCACTTGTCGCCCGCCAGACGCAGGATTGTCCTGAAGCTGGCCGGCGATCCGCGAGCTCTGGTGCAGATTGCGACCGTCTACAAGTCATTTTCGCTGATACTTGTGACGGTGATGGCAACGCTATGTCTGCGGACCATCTCAGCCAAAGTTGAGATGCCGGCATCATATCTTTATCCGATCGGCTTCGCCATTGTCTGGTCGCTGTATCTCTGGCTGGTGGAATATCTTCCCCGCAGATCGTCAAGACGGGTCATTGATTCGACGTTTCCCCGCTATCTATGGATGGTGTCATCGATATACATTCTGTTCTTCCCCGTTGTCAGTCTCTATCGCGGCGCGCTGAAGCGGAACCGACCGGAAGATCAGCCGACCGAGGACGAAAAGGAAGAGATTGTCGAGCGGGCGATTGAGTCGCTGGCCGATGAAGCGGGGATCGGGGAAATGCTGGTGGAGGAGGATGAGAAGGAGATGATCGGCCAGATCTTTCAGCTCGACCGAACGGTGGTGCGGGAGATCATGGTGCCGCGAATAGCGATTGTGGGGATTGAGCGATCGATGAGTTTCCGCGAGATTCAGGAGCTAATTCGGCGTGATGGTTACTCGCGGTATCCGGTCTATGAAGAGACGATGGACCGGATCGCGGGCGTGCTTTACGTCAAGGACTTGTTTACTAACCTGCCGCAGCCGGGCGAGGAATTCCAGATCGGCAAGTACCTTCGCAAGCCGTATTTCGTGCCGGAATCAAAAGTGATCGGCGACTTGCTGCGGGAGTTCAAGTCGGCCAAATTGCACATCGCCGTGGCGATTGACGAATTCGGCGGCGTATCGGGCTTAGTCACGCTTGAGGATATCCTGGAGGAAATCGTGGGGGAGATTCAAGACGAGCACGACACGGAAGAAGCGCCATTCATGGATCTTGGAGACGGCAAGCACCTGGTCGATGCCGGACTGCTGGTGGATGAGCTCCAGGAGCATTTGGATACCGATTACGAGACCGGGGATTTCGATACGGTGGGGGGACTGCTGTACTTCCTCGCCGGCGCCGTGCCGAAAGCAGGCGCTATAATCCGCTGGCATGACCTTGAGTTCGAGGTCGTGCGGGTAGACGGCCAGCGACTGAAGAAGGTGCGGGTGACAAGGAAGAATCCGAAACGGAATTAGGTCAGCCTTTGTGTTAACCGAAGGCGAGGTCGCGAGCTTGTCCGAATCGTTCCGGAAAAGCGTAACGTGAACCCGCAGTTGCAGACTGTTGACATCAGGGGAACTTCAACTGGAATCCGCTTGCCAGAATCCTGCGCCGGTAGTATCAAGTCCTTGTGAAGTCTTCGGCCACAAACCCGCGTGTTGCTCTGGTCAGGGCGGAATCGTACGAGCGGGAATCACTTGATCAGGCAATAGGCCGGGCGCTGAGGTGTCTGGGCGGGCTGGAGCGATTTGTACGACCGGGAATGAGCGTGCTCCTCAAGCCCAACCTCTTGTCCGCAAAGGCTCCTGAGCGCGCGATAACTACTGATCCGGAATTTGTCGCGGCCGTTGGCCGGGCGGTAAAGGCACTCGGGGCACGAGTCATAATTGGCGATTCCCCGGCGGGCGCGGAGAAGGGGATTGATCGGCTATGGCAAAATTGCGGCATGACGGCCATTGCACAACGGGACGGGTTCGAACTTGTCAATTTCGAGTTGTCCGGTTCGCGACCGGTGACCATTGGGGGACAAGTATACCACATTGCCAAGCCGGTGTTGGACGCTGGCCTTGTCATCAGCCTGCCAAAGCTCAAGACGCACGTGCTCACTTTGATGACCGGTGGGGTGAAGAATACGTTCGGCTGCATCCCCGGATTTCGCAAAGGGCTGTATCACAAGGAAGCGCCCAAGCCTCAATTGTTCGCCAGAGTGTTGGTCGACATCTTTAGCGCAGTGCGTCCGGCACTTACTATCATGGATGCAATAGTGGCGATGGAAGGGGATGGACCATCGTCAGGAACGCCACGTCAGGTTGGCTTAGCGGCGGCAACGGAGGATGCGGTGGCACTTGATGCGGTAATGGCGGCGATAGTTGGGCTGAGTCCGGACAAGGTTCATACGACGCGCTTTGCCGGGGAAAGGGGTCTGGGAGAGAACCGGTTATCGCACATCGAGACTGTCGGAATGAGTATTAAGGACGCGCGGGTTGTGGGTTTCAAATTGACATCGAACACCAAGATGGAACTGATCCCAAAGTTCGCGTATGACGCTGTAAGCAGGTTTATCTGGCAGCGCCCAAAGATCGACGATGTGACGTGCACCCAATGCCACGCTTGTGTAGATTCGTGTCCGACAGGCGCGATGGTGGCTGTCGAATTGTGTGGCACTCCGGCCTTCAAAGAGGATCTCTGCATCAACTGCTGGTGCTGCCATGAGATTTGCCCAAGCAGAGCGATAGGGATTGAGAAGTCCTGGCTCGCACGCCGCATCGGGTTGTAGGCGCAGTTTCTGCGCCACTCAAATAATTGCTTGACATAGGCATAGGCCCGAGCTATTGTAATAGTAGCAAAAAGTGCGAAGCCGGCTCGATAGGTCATTTGCTTTGCGGGGTAGGGAGTCCGGCGCGTTGAGTCTGACCATTAGATGGAGGTAAGCCAATGCGAGGCAGAAAATTATCAGGGATTCCCTTGATGGTTGTTTCGCTGGTTCTCTGCTTGCTCTCTTCTTCGCTAATAGCTGGTGAACACCCTTGGGGCAGGGACAACAACGGTCCCGGATCGAGCAACGGCACCCTGCCTGTTGATTCGACCATTATGCTGGGGACTTCGGGTGGTAGTTGCGGTGTTGGCTCTAACGGAAGCGGTCCGATCACTGAGACGTCACGAGAGTCTTGGCAGTGGAGGCTGGTGATGCGGATCTCCTACTGGTTCATGGGTCACACCTTTGAGACGCCTATCCAGCGTGACCAAAAGAGAGTTCAGAGCACAGTGGAACGAAACTAGTTGCGTGGTTGAACATGAGTGTTGGAACGGATCGTAGACTGTAACTAAACAAGAAGCAGAGCGAGATCATGGGTCTTTCCTCACGCCAAATGGTCGTCGATAACCGACTTCTCGCAGTCGAGGAGTTGCTGCGTCAGCGCAAGCATAGCGCGGCATGCAAGGAGATCGAATCTCTTTCTGAGGAGGACCTTGGCCAGGACGCTCTGAATCTTGGTATATACCTCGCCTTACGAGCTGACTGTCTTCTTTCATCGGCCAATTACCGTTCGATTATTGAGTTCGGGTTGCGCGCGTATAAACTTCTTGCGGATTCGGCTGAGAACAGGCGGTTCGGTCGGCTTCAATTGGTGTTGTCTCAGGCCTATTCGGGGTTGGGTGATTTTCGGAATGCGGAGATTCGGGCTCGGGATGCCCTATCCACCTATCGCCGAGTCAGTGACGCCGATGGCCAGGTTGACGCTTTGAACGAATTGGCGTGGGTATCATTCGCGCGATCCGATTTTAAGGGATCGGTGGCCTACCTGGAAGAGGCGCTTACGAGTCAGAGCGGGAATTCCCGTAAAATCGCGAATTTGACGGGGAACCTTGGCCGCGTTCGCGTTCTGACCGGTCAATGGGCACAGGCGGAAGCTGATCTCAGGCATGCCCTGCAATACAATTTAGAACATAATGAAGAGAACCTTGAAGCCATCAATCTTCTGTCGCTTGGGTACCTGCACCTTCGCAAGCGGGATTTCGCCCAGGCCGGCCGCTTACTTGACAAGGCGGCCGTGCTCGTTGCCCGGCTGGACATGAAGCGAGAGCGAGTGATTCATCTCGAATATGCGGGAGAGCTCGCCTATGATCGTGGCGAGATTCTTAAGGCCAAGAATCTGTTCTTTGAAGCTTACCAGGGTGGGCGGCTGATAGCCCCCGAGTCGGCATTAGTATCTCAGGCCAGCCGTCGGCTGGCGGAGGCTGAGTTGGCGCTGGATAATATTGATGATGCCATGCGCTATGCCCAGAAGGGGTTGGAATTGGCAATTCAGTTGGGGGAACGGACCGAGGTTGCGATGTCGCATCGGGCAATAGCCCGGATATTCGAGGTTCGTGGGAATCACTCTGAAGCGGTGGAGAATATTCTTCGGGCAGTCGAAGTGACCCGGCAGGTCGGTGATCCGTATGACGTCGCGCAGACGCTTTTAGTGTTGGCGGATATTCTGGCGGCCGGTGAGGCTGTCGATCAGGAAGCGATTCGTTCGGCGCTGGATGAGGCATCCCGAATCTTCAAGAAGCTCAAACTTGAATTTTGGCAGGCGGACACGGACTATCGCGCGGGCGTCTCAGCGTGTCAGCGGGGGGATTTGGCGCGAGGTTTCCGAAAGCTCAGCCGCGCCGAGAAGGTGTTCGCGGCGCTGGATGAACGGCCGAAAGTTCGGGCTGTCCATCAGTTCCTGCAGTCGTTGACCGATCAGGCCGTGGCGCTGTCTATCTCCGAGGAGAACGAGTATGGGGCGTTCGGCAGCATGATGTCACCGGCGGAGGTGAAAGAGTTCCGGACCGGCCTGCTGGAGGAAACGCTGCAAATGCTGGTGAAGAAGACGCATGCTTCGCGGGCGCTCATCTTCGCTTCTGATTTCGAGGTAAGTCCGGTGATCGCCACGTTCCCGTTGACTCTGATTCAGATGAAGAAGTTCACCGAGGGTTTTCAGGCGTTGCTGGGCCAGGAGATATCGCAGTCCAAACCGACACTGTTACTGGACTGCCGCCGCGATCCGTACATCAACGGACTGTTTCCGGATCAGCCCGATATCATTGCCAGCGTGCTGGTGGTTCCATTCACGATGGCGGACCAGTGCGTGCGCTATCTGTACGCGGACAAACTGTCGGTGGACGGTCTGCTGAATCCGTTCAACCAGAATGAATTGAATTTTGCGGTCGGATTCTCAGGCGTGATCGCGTTCAAGGCGGCGGAGCTCCAGAAAATGAGACTTATCGAGGACAATCGCCGTCTCAAGGCGCAGCTTCAGCAGAAGGCAGCCTTCCCCAATATCATCACGCGCAACAGCCAATTGCTGGAGATGCTGACGCAACTGCGGCAAGTGATTGACTCGCCGATTTCGATTACGATTGAAGGGGAGACGGGTACGGGCAAAGATCTGGTAGCACGGGCGATTCATTACAACTCAGTACGCCGCAACAAGCGGTTCATCTCGGTGAATTGCGCGGCCCTTCCGGAGACGCTGCTGGAGTCAGAATTGTTTGGCTACCATCGGGGCGCCTTCACCGGCGCGGACCGCGACAAGCCGGGGCTCTTCGAGGAAGCGGATGGCGGGACATTTTTCCTTGATGAAATCGCCGACATGCCGCTTTCGATCCAGGCTAAAGTTCTCCGCTTGCTCGAAGAGAAAGAACTGGTTCGTCTCGGAGAGACGGTTCCACGGAAAGTCGACGTACGGATAATATCGGCGACCAACAAGGATTTGAAGGCGGAGATGGCTAAGGGTCTGTTCCGTCAGGACCTGTACTATCGGTTGTCGGCGCTTTCTTATCAGTTGCCGGCGTTGCGGGAGCGGAAAGAG
>Ga0315293_10003155_pt1 | contig 15888 bp, 28 predicted proteins | sample YL17G13_20_MG_FD_203071 | JGI IMG/M metagenome (GOLD analysis project Ga0315293, IMG submission 203071) | Sediment microbial communities from Yellowstone Lake, YNP, Wyoming, USA - YL17G13_20 | ecosystem: Environmental > Aquatic > Freshwater > Lake > Sediment | place: USA: Wyoming | collected...
ATTTGTTAGGGGGCAGATAGCATGTAAGTTTTGTAAACAAAGAGAATTAGGATGTCATGCTGAAGAATTGTTCAATAAAAAGAGGATAAAATGAAACTCATTAAAGTCAAGAATTACAAAGAGCTTTCAAAAAAAGCAGCTGAAATTATAATTAAAGAAATTAAGAAAAAACCAAATCTTGTTATTGGATTTGCAACTGGCTCTACTCCTCTTGGTTTATATAAAGAGCTGATAGACAGATACATAAAAAAGAAAATTGATTTTTCAAAAATTAAGGCATTTAATCTTGATGAATATTATCCAATAAAACAAAAAGATAAGAAAAGCTTTTATTATTACATATTTAAGAATCTTTTCAGTAAAGTTAATATTAAAAGAGAAAATATAAACCTTTTAAATGGAGAGGCAAAAAATCCTGGGGGGGAATGTTGGGATTATGAAAATAAAATTAAGAAAAATCCAATTGATCTGCAGATTTTAGGTGTTGGAGTTAATGGGCATATTGCATTTAATGAGCCTGGTTCTAAAATCGATTCTGTTACAAGAGTTGTTGAATTAACACCAGAAACAAAGAAAATTAATAAAATAAACAAAAAAGCATTGACAATTGGAGTTTCTACAATAATGAAAGCAAAAAAAATAATCTTGCTTGCATCTGGAAAAAATAAGGCAAAAGCCATTAGCTATTTATTGAAAGGGAAAATTGATAAAAATTTTCCTGTAAGTTATTTAAAAAATCATAAAAATCTTATTGTTATTGCTGATAAACAGGCTGGAAGATTGATTTAATAGGAGAAGATAAGTTTAAAATATCTTTTAACTTTATGAAAAGAAGCAAAATGGATATAAAAAAAGAGGCGTTTGAGAAAGCAAGAAGAGTCTTGGAAAAATGTTCTACTGTTAATGGATTATATGCTTCTGGGGGAGAAAAAGGATACCAAGGAGTTTGGGCGCGTGATTCTATGATAAGCCTGATTGGAGCAAGTGTTATTCCTGATAAGAATATAAAAGAACAGTTTGAAAAAAGCTTGGTTACACTTGCAGAATATCAAAGTGAAAAAGGGCAGATTCCAAATGCAATTCTTGAGCTTGAAAAAGTAAAACCTCAAGTTGATTATCTTTCTATTGATTCTTCACTCTGGTTTATAATCGGACATTATGTTTATAAAAAAAGATATAATGATAAGTTGTTTAAAAAATACAGAAAAAATATTAATAAAACTTTTGAGTGGTTGGGTTATCATGATTTAGGAGAAGATGGAATGTTAGAACAGTTGCCAACAACAGACTGGCAGGATGCTTTTCCTCATAGATATGGGAGGACAATAAATACACAAGCACTTTATTATTTTGTTTTAAATCTTTTTGGAAAAAAGAAAGAGACTGAAAAATTAAAATTTATGGTAAACGAAAATTCCGGCGCCTCTTTGTGGCAGGGGGATTATTATCTTGCTTACAGGTGGAAAAATCATGGAGCTTATATGGAAAAAGGAGAGTGGTTTGATTCTCTTGGAAATTTACTTGCGATTATTTTTGAGATTGCTGACAGAAAAAAAGCAGAGAAAATTTTATCTCATATTTACAAAAATAAGATTAATGAACCTTATCCTATTAAAGCTATTTATCCTCCAATAAGAAAAGAAAGCAAATACTGGCAGGATTATTATCTTAATTGCGATGCTGGAAAGCCTTATCATTATTTGAATGCAGGAGTATGGCTGTATGTTGGAAGCTTTTATGTTCTTGCTTTAATCAAGCTTGGAAAATTTACAGAAGCTGAAAAAGAGCTGAAAAAACTTGCAGAAGCTAATTTAAAAGGAGATTTTCCAGAATGGATAAATCCTCTGACAAGAACAATGCATGGAGAGTTGCAGGCATGGAATGCAGGAACATACATACTTGCTTATGAAAGTTTGATGAAGAAAAAATGTTTACTTTAAATTTAATTTTTCCTTTATAACATCAAGCATTTTCTTGCTTGTAATTCTATAATCAAGATTTTTAACAACATGTTCTCTTCCTGCTTTTCCCATTTGCTCGCATAATTTTTCATCTCTTAAAAGCTTTAATGTATATTCTTTTAAGTCATTTATATCTGCCCTGTAGGCAAATGTTTTTGGTTTGTCAAATTTAATTATTTGTTTTGTAACAAATCCCATAGAAGGATAAGCCCATTCTTCATTTAATTTAATTTCTTCTGCAACTTTAGCTAAGAAGCCTGTTTTATTGTGAATAATTGTTTCAGAAGGGCCACCAACATTTATTGAAATAACGGGTTTCCCACAAGCCATTGCCTCTACTTGTATCATCCCAAATCCTTCTATTCTTGAAGGAGCTGCATAAATATCACAGCAGTTTATAACTTCTGCCATAAACTCTTGAGGAAAAGCATCATCTATAAATGTGACTTTGTCTCTTATTCCAAGTTCATCTGCGAGCTCTTCTTCTTTTTCCCTCCATTCTTCTGAACAATCACTTGGCCAGGACTTACAAACATATCTCCAGTCTTTAAACTCTTTATCAACTTCTGCCAATGCTCTAAACATTTCTTGAGCTCCCTTACTTGTAACATCCCCTCCTATTGTTAAAATCATTTTTTCATTGTCTCTTACTCCAAGCATTCTTCTTAAAGCAAGTTTTTTCTTTTTATTTTCCTCATTATTTTCCATTGGCTTAAATAAATCAGTATCTATCCCAATAGGCATTGGAATTATCTTGCTTACATCCACACCATCTCTTTCATAGATGCTTCTAACCCACTTGCTTGTTGTAAACATTAACTTAAGACTGTTGAATTCTTCTTTATAATTTGCAACCCAGCCGTCTGCATTGAACCAAGGGATAGGGGTTATACCAAATTTTAATGGCTCTTGAATGATTTTAGGAACATTCCCCCAGAAACCTATTCCAATAACAAAATCTAAATTTAAATTTCTTAAATAAAACTCTTTTTGGATGCTTTCTCTAAAATGGCAGGGAATTGCTTCTACACCAGCTTTTAATAATCCTCGATAGAGCAAGTCTCCTTGCAGGCTTTGGCCATCTGCTTCTGTAGGATATGGAAAAAGTACTAAACATTTCATGTTATTTATTAGTAATGTATAAAACGCTTTTAATAAAAGGCATCTGTTCATTAAGCTTGATGTGAGATTGCTCCATATTATATTCGTATAACTTAATTATAAATTTCATTTTTATTAAGTTATCTTTTTTATTTTAAAAGATTCAACTTCATTGCAGCATTTGTTTTCAAAACTGTTTTCATTAAACCCATAAATTTCTTTTATCATATGTTTTTTCTTATTTAAAAGCAGTTTGTTTAATTTTATAAACTTATCTGAGTTTTCATCTACGATGGAGATGCTGTCTTTTTTGATGTAAGAAAAGAAAAAAACTTTTTTTGCTGATAATAATTTTTTATCTAACATTTCATTAACAGCATTATGAACTTCTATATGTCTTATATGCCCATATTCTCCGTTTTCACCATGACTAAAAATATAATCATAATTTTTGTTTTTATCTTCGATGAATTGTTTTAGCTTATTGATTACATCTTCGGAAGAAATTTTTTTATATTCTTCTGTTTCTGAGTCATCTAAATCAGAAATAAAGCATTTTGCATTAAACTCTTTGCATGCTTTTTCAAATCTTGGCTCTCTTTCCTTATCATCTCTTCTGCATAAAGAAATAATTGTTATCCGCCAGCTGCTTTTATTTTTTAACAAAGTTCCACCCATCCAGATTGTTTCATCATCTGGATGTGCGATAATTACTAAGATTTTCTTTAATTTTTTGTTTGTTTTTTCCATTTTTTTTGTCTTAAATCCATAAAAGTATAAGTATCCCTAAAGTATTAAGAATAAAGCTTATTACAGATAGCTTATTTACTTTAATTTTTGTTAATCCAGCTAGCATTATCACTCCTATCTCATCAGGAAGAGGAGAGGCTATCATAATCCCTGCAATAGCATACATTAAATAAACTTTTATCTTTTTTCCAAAATCTTGTTCAATTTCTTTTTTAATATCTTTAATAATTTTTGTTTTTTCTAATCTTTCAAATTCATCTTTAAACGAGAGTTTTATAAGACTAAAAATAAGTAAGTCAGAGAGCAATGCACCCACACCACCTATTATTCCAGTTAATAAAATATTTTCTGGATTTAATGTTATGAAAAACCCTGCTGCAAACGGCGATGTAAAGCCAAAAGAAAAGAGCATTCCTGCAATGAAAATTCCAAGATACTTTAAATTTCCTAACCCAGAAACAAAAGACTGGATATTTGGATTTCTAAAAATTATATAAGCTAAGATTATTGCTATAAATAACAGAAAAATCTTAGGATATCTTAATTTAAATAAGTTCCATCTTTTTAATTTCATGAAAATGCAAAGGTTTTTAATTAAATAAACCTTTTTATTGGGAGAAAAAGAAGAAAAAATGAGATTTGATGTTGTAACATTTGGGGGCGCAGTTATTGATGTATTTGTGAATACAGAGGTTGGTGAGAAACATGGATTTATGCATTATCCAATTGGAGAGAAAATTCTTATTAAAGAACTAAAGTTTGACTGGGGGGGAGGAGGAACAAACACTGCTGTTGCTTTTGCAAGACTTGGATTTAAAACAGGGTGTATTAGCGAGCTTGGAGGAGATGAAAATGGAAAAAAAATTTTTAATTCATTAAAAAAAGAAAAAGTTGAATTTTTAGGTAAAGTTGTAAAAAATGAATTATCTGGATATTCTGTTATTCTTGATAGTCGAGGAGGAGAAAGAACAATTTTAACTTATAAAGGAGCTAATAATGAAATAAGTTTAAGTGATATTAAAAAATTTAAAACAAAATGGCTTTATCTTAGTTCTCTTCTTGGAAAAAGTTTTGAGACTCAAAAAAAATTAGCTTTAATTTTGAAAAAAAGAGGAACAAAAATTGCTTTTAATCCAAGCTCTTATCTTATAAAAAAAGAAAATTTATCTCCAATACTAAAAATAACAGATATTCTTGTATTAAATAAACAAGAAGCTCAGATGTTAACTAGAAGTAAATTAAATTTGTTGGAAAACTTAAGAAAATTAGGGCCTAAACTTATTGTAATAACAGACAAAGACAAGATGATAACTTGTTATGATGGGCATAATAGATATCTTTTATTTCCTAATAAAGTTAAAGTTGTTGAAAGGACAGGAGCAGGAGATGCTTTTGCTTCTGGATTTGTTGCAGGGCAGATTGCTAAAAAATCAATCAAATATAGTTTAAGGCTTGGTTTAGCTGAAAGTGAGAGTGTAATAAAATATTTTGGAGCTAAAAATAAATTGTTGAGGATGAAACTAAGATGAATAAACTGAAAATTGAAAAATTTGCATCTAAAATGGACTTAGCAGAAGTTTTTGCTTTTCTGTATGTTGTAATTTATGCTATCTTGGCACTAATTAAAGAAGCAAGTTTTATGAGTTGGATTTTATTATTAGTTGGGGTGGGAGGTTTTTTAGTTGATTTATATGTAGTTATTAATACTCATTTAAAATAAAGTAAATTTTAATAAACTAATAAAAAATGAAACAAATATCTTTAAAGAAAATAACAAAAAAGGGCAAAGCTCTGTTTTTGGCTTATGACCAGGGATTAGAGCATGGACCAACCGATTTTAATGACGAAAATGTTGATCCTAATTATATAATTGACATAGCTAAAAAAGGGGGATATACTGGAGTTGTTTTTCAGAAAGGAATTGCTGAAAAATATAATAAGGAAATTCGAAAATCTAAAGTTCCACTTATTTTGAAGCTAAACGGAAAAACTAATCTGTTTAAAGGAGAGCCAATGTCAAGGCAGTTATGCACTGTTGAAGAAGCAATTAAGTTAGGAGCTAAGGCTGTTGGTTATACAATTTATATTGGAAGTGATTATGAAGATGAAATGTTGCAGGAATTTTCAAAAATTGAAAAAGAAGCTCATTCTAAAGGATTGCCTATAATTACTTGGATTTATCCAAGAGGGAAATCAATTGAGGGAAAATCAGAAAAAGAGCTTATGGCATATGCTGCAAGAACTGGTTTGGAGATAGGAGCAGATATTATTAAAATACAGTATAATAGAAATTTTGAAGATTTAAAATGGGCTGTCAAAAGTGCTGGAAAAACAAAAGTTGTAATTGCAGGAGGAGTTAAAAAAGGAGAAGAAGAATTCTTGAAACAAGTTAAAGATATTATGTCAACGGGGTGTATTGGCTTGGCAATCGGTAGAAACATCTGGCAAGCTAAGAATCCTCTAGAAATCACGAGAAAAATTAAAAAGGTGATTTGGGGATGAAAAAATGAACCCAATAATCATAATTAACTTTAAAACATATAAGCAGGGAAAAGAGGCAGTAGAGTTAGCTAAAGCAATTGAAAAAATAGACAAGGAGATTATTATTGGTGTTCAGGCTTCTGATATTTATGAAATTACTAAGGCGACAGGATTGAAAGTTTATTCACAGCATGTTGATTATCTTGAAAAAGGGAGAGCAACTGGTTTTGTTTTGCCCGAAGCTGTTAAAAAAGATAGGGCTACTGGAAGTTTTTTAAATCATTCTGAGCATAAGCTTTCTTTTGGGGTTTTGAAAAAAACAATAAAGAGATGCAAGGAAGTTGGATTAAAAACACTTGTTTTTGCTTCTTCTATTAAAGAAGCAACTAGAGTTGAGAAACTTAATCCTAATTATTTAGTTTATGAGCCTCCTGAATTAGTTGGAGGAAAAATTTCTGTAAGTGAGGCAAAACCAGAAATAATTGAAAAATTAAGAAAACAAATTAAAATGCCTTTCCTTATTGGGGCTGGGATTCATAATAAAGAAGATGTTAAAATTGCTTTAAGATTGGGTGCAAGCGGGATTGCTGTTTCATCTGCAATATGCGAAGCAAAAAATCCTGAAGAGAAGTTAAAAGATATGATAAGCTAGTTAAGTGTTAATATACTTTATTTTTTCTTTTTTTCTTTTTTTCCAAATAATCTCACAAAAAAACCAGTATTTCTTTCCTTTTTTTCTAATATTTTTTCTTTTTTTGGTGTTCTTTTCAACAATTCATCTATCTTTTTATCTATTTCCAGAACTTTCTCATAAGTTATATCGATTTTCTTGTTTCTTTTATAAGCAAAAATTCCCTTAATAATAAGATAAATAATATAAATAAGAAGAGCAATCCCAACAACCTTAAAGATTGTTATTACAGGAGAAAGTGCCTTTGATACCAATGGCCATAACGCGTTAGAAATATCACTTGCATTAACAACCCCTTCTATTGCCATAAAATAAATAATAATGATAAGTTTTTAAATCTCCCTATTTTTGTAATTTTATGGCTCTGTAGCTTAGTGGTAGAGCGCGGCTCTCATAAGGCCGAGGTCACGAGTTCAATTCTCGTCAGAGCCATAGAACACTTTAGCTCCTATGTAAGAGAGTTTAATTTTATTTTAAATCTTTATAAACAATTCTTCCATTCCAATTTCTTCTTGCAATTCTATAAGTTAATCCCTATTTCTTTGCTTGATGTGAAAATATCATTTCTTGTTGTGAAAATGAAGCTTTATTGCATTTGCATTCTATAGCATATTTTTTCTTTCCTCTGGTTGCCAACCAATCATAATGCATATTTTGGGCTTTTGAAACCTTAAATCCTTTTTTGATTAATTCCCTCCTTACTCTTAATTCAAATTCTTTCCCTGTTTCCCTAAATGACTTTCCAAAAATTTGAGGATTTCTCTTTATTTTAATAGGTTGTATTTTAATTGGTTTTATTCTTATGGGTTTGGGAGAAAAATTAGGGGTTCTAAAATTTCCAAAATTAAAATTATTTGCCATTTTATCTCTTATCAAAAATTTCTCTTGCTATAATACCCCCACTCAAAACAAATGCCCCTATTGCAATGCCCCCAAGAACATCTGAAAACCAATGCACATTAAGATAAACTCTTGCAAAACAAATTAATAAAATCATAAATATTGAAATTAAAAGTACAGTTAATTTTAAACTTCTTGATTCCTTTTTCTTTGAAATTAAATAAATCAAAAGCCCAAAAAATACAATAGCTATTGCTGCATGGGCACTTGGAAAAGAAAACCCTGTTTCAGAAATAAGTGCATTCAAAGGCCTTGCTCTTTGTATCAAATATTTTAGAGTATAAACAAATAATCCTGCAATTGCCATTGTAAATGCAAAAAATAGGGCTTCTTTTTTTGAAAATTTTATCAATAAATAAACTGATAAAATCAATGAAATAACAATAATACTTTTTATATCAAAGATAAAACCAATAATAATTGAAAGAGTTGTTAAAAAATAATTTTGGATATGAAAAGTTGAAGAATTTATTAAAAAATCAAGTTTCACTAAAAAGCTATTATATGAAATCTCGATTAATAGAAATATAAAAACTAATAATGAAATTATGTTTGCCCAAATAAGATTTTTAAAATATTTTGAAGTCTTCATGTTTTTTAAAATGTTTAGAGCCCCATTTTTTTAATTTTTCAAAAAGGAACAAACTTTATCTAAAATTTCATTAAACTTTTCTTGCTTTAATGAGCCTATTTTATATTCTACTAATGATTTTTCAATAGAAGCAATTTTATCTATTCTTATATAACTGTCTCTTTTAAGACTGCCTTGCCTAAAATCTTCTTTTTTTATTGGAATTTCAGCTGATTTTTCATATGAAGAGCTAGTTATTTGCAAAACAATAACATCTTCTCCTTTAGGAACCTTTAAGATCAAAACAGGTCTTCGTTTAGCTTCTTTCAAATGAGAATAAGGAAATTCAATTACTACAATCTCCCCTTTTACAAATCCTTCCATGCTTCATCCTCTTCTTTATTAAGCCAGGTTTTAGCAAATGACTTCTCAGATAAAAGTGCATCCTCTGGAATAGACTTTTTCAAAATTATCTCATTATCTTTTCTTATGACAATTAACTTATCTCCTTCATTTATACCTACACGTAAATCTAAAGGTATAACTACTTGCCCTCTTGAACTCATTTTAGTTGTATCAATCATCATCTTAAAAATTTTGTTTGTTTAGTTTAATTTTTAATGAGCCAGAAAATCAAGATTTTCTGGATAAATAAGATTAATCTTATTTCTATTTAAATCTTTCTATATCATAAAACAATTTGGATTCTTAACATTTATAAATAAACAAAACTTATAATGAACATGGCAAACAGATTAGCATTAACAATAATCGTAAGCATTATTTTAACAGCAATTATAGTTTCATTAGTGAATGTAGGAACTGCTCTTTTCTTGCCTGCTCCTGAATATAATAATTTTTGCGGAAAAATAATTGAACCTCAATTAAGCCAAAATCAGGTAATCACTCAAGAGCTTTGTGAATCAAGTAATGGAACTTGGACTTCGCAAGATATGAAATGCACAACTGCTCCTTGCCCTCAAGGATATTGTGATTATTATTCAAAATGCCAAAAAGAATATGAAATTGCAATGAAGCCCTACAATCAAGTAAGATATTATATCTTTGCAGGAATTGGTTTTATCTTGTTATTAATAGGATTATTCGCACTTGAAAATATGATTCAATTAACAGGATTAGCAACAGGCGGAATACTTGTTGTTCAGGGGATAGTAATGAACTTCCAAAATAAAACAATTGTATTTATTTCTTTAATTGCAATTTTAATAATATTCGGAGTAATTGCTTGGAGAATTATTAGAAAAAAGAAATAATTTTATTCTTCCTCAACCTTATCAACTCTGTAAAAACTTAATTTAGCAGTTTTCCAAGCATCTTTGTCAAGTCCTGCTTTTAAAGAAAGCTGTTCTAAAAATTGTTTTTTATCAGGAATCTGTCCCCAAACTTGCGGAAGAAAAGTAGAACTTGAACGCGTTTTTTCCAAGACTATCCCCATTTTATTATCAATTTTATTAAAAACCTCTTCTCCTATCCCAAGTTTTTCAGGAATAGAAAGAACAGAAACTTCAATTTTTATTTTTTCCACTTCTCTTTCACTTACTGGCCTGAACCTATAGTCATGAAAAGCAGCATGAACCGCATTTTCAACAACATCTTTCCAAAGTTCTTGATTTGCATATAAACTTCCAATACATCCTCTTAATATATTATCTTCAGTTAAAGTAACAAAACATGCTTGTTTTTTTGAAAAATTCTTTTTAATTTCTTCATTTACATAAACTTCCTTGCCATAAAACTTAGATTCAATTGCATCTCTTGCAATTTTCAAAAGTTCTTTGTATTTTTGCTTTCCCATATTTTATCAGTAATCTAATAAATGATTTAAGGTTTATTTAAGTAGCTTAAGTTTTGATTAATTAGATTTTGTTGATTGTTACTTATTATTTAATTTTAAATATTACCAATATTGTTTAAGTCTTGATAAAATTTATAATGATTTTTCTTTTTCTTGGACCATCAAATTCACAAAGAAAAATATCCTGCCATCTGCCAAGTAGCATTTTATTATTTTCAATAGGAATGCTTACAGAACTTCCAATTAAACTTGCCTTTATATGTGCATTAGCATTGCCGTCTATCTTATCATGCACCCAAACTCCTTTTTTTACTAATTTATTAAGAAATTCATTTATATCTCTTGGCAGATTAGGGTCTGCATTTTCATTAATTGTAATTGCTGCTGTTGCATGCGGAATAAAAATATGAAGAATCCCATTTTCAATATTATTTTTTCTTAATTCTATTTCAATTAAATTAGTTATATCAATTAACTCTTCTCTCTTCTTTGTATCAACTGAAATTTCCATTTTTAAAAACTTCTTTCTCAGCAATTTTTTTCTTTGGCATATATTTTCTTAGTTCTTCTTTTGTAATCCTTCCATCTTTAATAAGCTTTTCAATAAACTTATTTAGCAATTTAATCTGGTGCTTTCTTAGCATGTTCATCCTAGTCTGGCTTTCAGCAACTTTTCTAATCCTGTTTATATCTTTCATAAGCGTGGAATGAATTTTTGCTGATTCTGATTTTAATTTTGACATTTTTTATTATTATTTAGTAATTTATTAAATGAATTTGATATGGGGCAACTATTCATTAAGCTTTGTTTGAGTAGCTTATTCTTCTCTAATTCATCTTAGCTCGTTTTTTACATTACTGATTTCGTATTATTTTATACATTCCCAATATAAACATTTTTTAAATGTTTTTTTCCTATTTTGTATGCTTTTTCTAAAATATCAATAGGAGTTACAAGTTTGTCTAGCATTTTATACATTGGAAAAAATCTTGAAATATGCCATGGAATTTTTTTATCAACAGAAGCAATAAATTTAGCAATTTTTTCTAATTCCTTTTCATTATCATTTAATCCAGGAATTATTAAAGTAGTTATTTCTATATGAATCCCAGCATCATAAAACCTTTTTATACTCTCAAGAACAGGTTTTAATCTCCCCCCACAATACTTATTATAAAACTCTTCTTTAAATGATTTTAAATCTATGTTTGCTACATCAATATAATCTTTAATATAATTAAAACTTTCTTTGCTAAAATACCCGTTTGTCACCAAAATATTTTTCAAGCCCTCTTTTCTTGCTAATTCTGCAGTATCTTTCACAAATTCTATAAATATAGCAGGCTCATTATATGTGTAAGATATGCTCTTGCACCTTGTTTCAAGTGCCTGTTCAACAATTTCTTCTGGAGTAATCTCCTTGCCGAAAATATTTCCTTGTTTGGATGACTGTGAAATCTCAAAATTCTGGCAAAAATCACATTTAAAATTACATCCAACAGTCCCTATTGAAAAGCTTCTTGTACCAGGAAGAAAATGATATAATGGCTTTTTCTCAATAGGATCAGGGTTCATGCTTGCTACTTTTCCATAAACCAATAAATAGAGTTTATTGTTAATGTTTTTTCTAACCCCACAAATCCCTGTTTTTTCTTTCTCAATAAGGCATTTATGGCTACATGCTAAACATCTTACCTTGCCTTTCTCTAATTTATACAAGTCACATTCTCTCATGTTTATATTAACTAAGATTACTCATAATAAATAACTTGCTATTTTAAATAATTTTAGACTCAACTCACAATCAAACTCAAACAACACTTAAAATCGTTTATTAAATTAACAATATAAAAAACCAATAAAGATTTATATTAGAAAGTATTATATATTTTATGGGAACCTGGTATCCAGATAATAAAGAAGAGTTAGAAGGTGTTTTAAAAAAATATCTAAAATCAAATATAAAAATAACTAAAAAAATCAATGGTTTAATTGTTCCTCATGCAGGCTATGAATATTCAGGAGCAGTTGCAGGAAAAGCTTTTTCTTTATTAAAAAATAAGAGAACTAAAAAAGCAGTTATAATTGGCCCTTCTCATTATGTTTATTTAAATGATGCAATCACAACTAATAGAGAATATTGGGAAACTCCTTTAGGAAAAATCAAAACCTTTAACACAGGCTTTCTGCATGCAGATATTTATTATGAACATTCAATAAAAAACCAGCTGCCTTTTTTGCAATATCTAAATTTCAAAGAAATAATGCCTTTGATGGTAGGTGAAATAAACTTGGAAAAAGCACAAGAAGTAGCTAAAAAAATATCAAAGATTCCTGCGGTTTACATATTTTCAACAGACCTCTCTCATTTTTTTCCTTATGATGAAGCATTAAAAAAAGACAAAAACACAATAAATTTAATTGAAAATCTTGATTTTAATAATTTAAAAGAAATAGATGCTTGTGGGATTTATCCATTAATGATTTTGTTTTGCCTTTGCAAAATAAAGAAGACAAAGCCTCATTTAATAATTTATAAAAATTCTGGAGATGTTACAGGAGATAAAGAAAGTGTAGTTGGATATGCTGGATTGTATTTCTAATCAAGCAGAATATTTTTTTGCAATCTGTTCCAATGCTCTTTGTGTCAGCAGATAACCGCCCACAGCCCTTCTTAAATGTCCACATTTAATCATAAGATCCACCCTTCCTTTGTCGATCATTTCAGAAAGTTTATATAGTTCTTTGCTACTAACAGGCTTCCAGAACCCTTTTTCTTTACTTGTCTTAATTATATATTCTGCAATTGTTTCAAACTCACATTTACCTAGAACTTCTGCATAACCAAACTTATCAGGTAACCTAAAATCACTTGGCTTGAAAACTCGCGCCTCAATACTTTTGCTTTTCATAAATATATTTTTCAAAGAAGCTATATAAAGATTTATTTACAGAAAAAGATATATTATTTTTATCTCTTATCCTTAATCTTCCCCCACTTAATCTTCTTCCATATCCTCTCATGAAAAAAGAAAATAGAAGATTTAATTAAAGTTAATGCAAAACTAAAAACAACTGAGGTTTTAAAATCTCCATAAATAAGATAAACTATAAATAATGTTATTAAAAATGAGATAAATTCCCAGCTAAATCCTTTTACAAAGCTTCTTACATATGTTGAGCCCATTTTTATCACCTCTTTTTATTTATTACTTATCTTTTCTTTTTATCCTAACACCATTAATCATTTTAAACATTCATCCTGAAACCATCCTGTTTTTTTCTAGGAAGAATATGCAAATGAACATGAGGCACAAGTTGCCCTGCAACTTCATAATTATTAATAACAAGATTAAATCCTTCAGCTTTTTCCTCTTTTAATAGCTTTAAAGCAAGTTCTTTTCCAGCTTCAAGAAATTCTCCAAGAATAGAAGAAGGCATATCTAAAAGCGTCTGATAATGCTTCTTGCTTATAATTAAAGAATGTCCTTTTGTCTTGGGCTTAATATCCTTTATTGCGAAAAAATTGTCTGTTTCTAAAATTCTTTCTGCAGGTATTTCTCCTCTTACTACTTTACAAAATATACAATTTTTATCTTCCATTATAAAATTAAGCAGCCAGTAATTTTAATAATCCAATTTCGCCAGTAGTCCTCACAACTCCCGCGTTTAGCTCATTGGGCTCTCCACTCAAAGGAACAGTTTGAACACTCCATGATTCATTTAAAAAATTATAAGCAGTAATATAAAAATCTCTAACCCTTTTCTCTATTATAACATTCCCTAATGGATTTAAATTAGAATCTACAGCAACCCCATATTCCTTGCCTTCATATCTAGTCCAAGTAACCTGCTTTACTGTCATCTCTAATTAAGAACTCATACATTTTTAAACATTATCATCTAAAGATATTTCTAAGCATGCCCTTAACCCAGGCCCAGTTTAAAATTAAATGTATAATCAAAAGCAAAATAAGAAAAACAGCAGCTTGAGAATGAAAAGATAATCCTGCAAATCCAGAAATAGCAACTATAATAAGATCTATGAACATTAAAATATTTATCCAAAAAAGTAATTTGTTTCTATCCATAACCATAAAATATTAAAAGTATTATAGTTTAAAAATCTAATTGAGCCTGTTATATAATAAATTCAAGAAAATAAATCTAACTTGAATTTCTTTTTCTCCTCAATATCTTGCTATCCCATATTAAACTATTTATACTTAAAGCAAGAAAGACTTATAGATTATTAATTAACAAAAAATCTGTTTTTAGAGTAAACAATGTCTTATAATTATTATTTATCCAAAAATGATTTGGCATCCTCCCATAACTAAAGTCATTGGCTTCCTCAATCTCTCTTTTTTATTCTAAGTTATGCATAACCTCATCAAGCTTAATCTTCTAATTGCAAAACTAATAATTTTTATACATTACCAGAACTACATTATAAAGAATGTAGATTTCCTATGATTTTTAATAAACTATCCAATAACCTAGTAAAAGGATTATACCTAATCTCAGTGCTTTAGCAAGCATTCCAAAAACAAAAAAATCCTTGAATCTCATATTAAATGCTCCTGAAAGCCAGACAAAAGTTACATAAGGAACCGGGGTTAAAGCAGCAATAAGAAGAGATAATTTCCCGTATTTCTGAAACATACTGCAATACTTTGCATATTTTTTTGATGTACACAAATTTTCTATTTTTTTGCTAAAAACAATTCTCCCCACATTAAAATTAATAATCCCAATTAAAGAAACTCCTAAAGCAGCAACTAAAAAAACATATAATATATTTAGACCATAAATAACCCCTAAAGTTGCAGGAACTTCCACAACAATTGGCTGGTCAATTGCATCTGTAAAAAAGCCAAATAAAAAAATAGCAGGATATCCATAATCCTGGATATTTTGTTCAATAAAATAATTGATAGAATTATAATTTAAACTTATTATAGATATTAAAACAAGTATAATCCCAATAAATAAAACCCAAAATATTTTAGTCTTCTTATCCATATAAAAATAAGAAACTTAAAGTTAATATATTTTTGTGTGAACCTCTCCGCAGCAAGCTGCGGAGCATCTAGATAAAATCCACTAGCTTCAATTGCTCTGCTTTTCTTCCTTGCTGTTGAATATATCTTCTTATAATCTCTGCATTTATTCCTTCACCAACACTTCCAACAAATCCTCCATCACTCCAAAATTCTCCACCCCATAATTCTTTTTTTAAATTTGGAAAATTCTCAAAGAGTTTTATTGCAGTTATGCTTTTAACAATCTGAAATATTTTTGAGGCAGAATAATTTGGAATAGATTGAAGCATTAAATGCACATGAGTTTCATCAAAACCTAATGTCTCAAATTTTATATGATATCTTTCTTGAATGCCTTCGCAAATTTCTTTTAATTTATTTTGATAGATTTGCTCAGCAAAAAAATCTTTTCTATATTTAATACAGAACACAAAATGATATTTTAGTTTGAAAACTTTATGAGCAGTTTTGCAGAGTTCATCTACCATAAAAGATTCAGACGAGATTAGTTTAATAGTTTATCTTAAGCTTTCATCCCCACAGCAAGCTGTGGGGTATTCACGAGAATAAA
>Ga0315293_10003156_pt1 | contig 15886 bp, 12 predicted proteins | sample YL17G13_20_MG_FD_203071 | JGI IMG/M metagenome (GOLD analysis project Ga0315293, IMG submission 203071) | Sediment microbial communities from Yellowstone Lake, YNP, Wyoming, USA - YL17G13_20 | ecosystem: Environmental > Aquatic > Freshwater > Lake > Sediment | place: USA: Wyoming | collected...
GGGGAGCAGGAATCGTTAGGGATGATCTGATGACCATTTGCCACGAAGTCGGAAACGATGGATACACTGGAAGTCATTGATCTGCTCCTATGCGCGCCTGCTCTCTACTCGACGGTTTCATATGTTCACCTGTTTTTCATCTCTCGATTGTATAGGAAATTGCTTTTTGGCCACGGATGAATTCCGATTATCAGGATAGGCGAAAGAAAATGATTATCTGTGTTCATCTGCGAAAATCTGCGTCCTATTAAATTTATTGTATAGGAAATTCCTTTTTTGGACACGGATGAATACAGATTATCAGGATAAACGAAAAAGAAAATAATTATCTGTGGTTATCGGCGAAAATCTTCGTCCTATTAAATTTATTGTATAGGAAATTCCTTTTTGACCCTATGATCAAAGATTCATTGGGACATCCTGGGAGCAATTGGCTTGAAATTTTTATCTGCGAATATCTGCGAAAATCTGCGTCCCAATTAATTTAATTCCCAGCCGTCCCGGCCTGGAAAGCCTCCTCCAGGGCATATCGGGTCCAGACCCTGATCATTTCTTTCCGGTAGGACGCGGAAGCGCGCTGGTCGGAAATCGGCTGGGATTCCTCGGCCGCAATCCGGGCTGCTTCGAAAAACAAATCCTTCGTGGTAGGTTTGCCGGAAAGCATCTCCTCTGCCTTCCGACTTCTCAGGGGTGTCGGTCCGACCGCCCCTAAAACGACCCGAGCCTCTTTGATATAATGGCCAGCGCCCCCCAAAACCAGACTCGCGGCCACTCCCACGATGGCCAGGTCAACCTCGCCCCGTATAGCGAACTTTTTGTAACTACCCCCGCTACGGGGAGGCCGAGCCGGCACCCGGAACCCGGTCAGAATTTCATCCTTCTGCAGGGCGGTCTGCCCCGGGCCCAAAAAAAATTCCTCCAGGGGGAGCATTCGTTCTGCTTCCTTCCCCATAATCAGGGCCTGGGCGCCGGCGGCGATCATGCCCGGGACCGTATCTGCTGCGGGAGAAGCATTGCAGGAATTACCCCCCAGGGTGGCCACATTGCGAACCTGCATGGAGGAAACGCATCCAGCCCCCCGGCGGATCAGGTCAAAGTCATGGCGTAACAGGTCCGCACGCTCGACTTCCCGCAGTGTCTGCATGGCCCCGATTTCCACAGACCCGTCGCTATTCCTTTTCAGAGTCCGCAGTTCTTTTATAATTCCCAGGGTGATCACCGCCCGGGGCCGCAAGGTTCCCGACCGCAGTTTCACAACCAGGTCCGTTCCCCCGGCCAAGAGGCGAGCCTCGGAGCCATAATGGCCGAGCATTTCGACGCACTCCCGAAGGGTCCCGGGTTCGAGATACTCAAATCTCATGAGGCGCCCCCTTGCCGCCAGGGCGTTTTGGGGGAGCGGCATCCTTCGCGGCCATCCGGTCTCTGGCGCTTTCGACCGCTTCCACGATCTTCACATAACCCGTGCAGCGGCAGATATTTCCATGGAGCCCGCGGCGAATCTCCTCTTCGGTGGCGCGGGGGTTTTCATCCAGGATAACCTTGGCCGTCAGGATCATCCCCGGGGTGCAAAAACCGCATTGCACGGCAAAATGATCGATGAAAGCCTGTTGCAGGGGGTGCAGGTCCCCTTCCTTTCCCAGCCCTTCGATGGTCAGGACCTCTTTCCCCTGAGCTTGAGGCGCCAGCAGCAAGCAGCTCTTGACTGCCTTGCCGTCCAGGATCACCGTGCAGGCGCCGCAATTGCCATCATCGCAGCCCGATTTGGCTCCCGTTAGGCCCAGGTCTTCTCGGAGTACATCCAGAAGGGTCTTCCAGGGCTCCACGAACAACTCGTAGTCTCTTCCATTCACGCGCAGCTCGATTCTTTGCTTCATCCCCGCTCGTTCCTTCTGTGCCACTAACTTCCAAATTCTGAAATTGTTTAGCCACAGAGGTCACAGAGAGCACAGAGCTATGAAAGCAGAAAATGGAAAAGAATTTGACCCTGCACCCTCAAAACAGATTCCGCAAGCGTTCGCCTTTTCCTTTTGGTTTTTGAACGTAAATCCCTCTGTGGCCTCGGTGACCTCTGTGGCAAATAAGTTTCGAATATTTTTGTCTCTTATTCCTTCTCCTTCTTTTCTTGGAGGAGCCGGAGCACCCGTTCAGCGGAAAGGGGAAGATCCTTAACCCGGAGCCCCACGGCAGCGTACAGGGCGTTGGCAATGGACGGGGCGACCGATACCATCGTGCCTTCCCCAATTCCTTTTGCCCCCCACGGCCCGTCGGGAAGGGGATCCGGTGCAAAGGCAGTAATGACTTTCTCCCGGAACGGAACTTCTCCGATCGTGGGGATGCGATAATCTCCATAGCTGCTGTTGATCATCAACCCATCCTGGTAGATGTACTCCTCCAGGATGGAGGCTCCAATGGCCATGCACAGGCCCCCTTCGATTTGCCCCTCGCACATTTTCGGGTTAATCGGATATCCCATATCCGCGGCAATGACCGCATTGACGACCCGGATCTCCCCCGTCTCGGTGTTGACGGCGATCTCCACTCCGCAAGCGTTATATTGATACCAGTTCCACATTCTGGGGGTGAGGCCGTTCTCCTTATCCCAGGGGACAGCCGGGCCGGGAGCAAAAATTCCCCTGCCCCGAACCGGGGTCCCCTTTCTCAGGCCCGGTTTCGCCTGGTCGGAAAAGAGGGTAAAAGGTTCGAAAAGGTCGGAGATCGGTTTCCCGGACTGCGGCACCCCTTTAACCATAATCCTTCCCCGGTCCAGCTCCAGGTCATCGACCCGGGCCTCCATCTTTTCGGCGGCGGCCTGAAAAAGCTGCCGGATGGCATCCTGGCAAGCCAGACGCACCGCGTTTCCCGTGTTGTACACCGTGAAACTGGATGCCGAAGCGATGTCATAGGGAGTCAACGCCGTGTCCCCCCGGGTGATGCGGATCTGGTGGGGGGAGACCTTGAACATCTCTGCGGCGATCTGGGCCATGACCGTTTCCGATCCCATTCCCTGTTCGTCGCAGGAGATCATGACTTCAATGGATCCGTCGCCATGGATTAATACTTCCGACTCTGAACGCCCCCGCGGCGTATTTTGCTTCCCCCCCATGGCTACGCCCTTGCCCCTGCGCCATGGCCCCGGTTCCTGAATGCTGGGTTCGTTGAGCTTTATTTCCTGGGACACCTTTTCCAGACAACCCATGACACCGATGCTTTCCATCCGCTCGCCGTAGGCGTTCTTCTCCCCTTTGCGCAATACATTTTTGCGGCGAAGCTCTACAGAGCTTATCCCCAATGTCTCGGCCAGCATGTCCATCTGGCTCTCCACGGCCCAAGAGACCTGAGGGCTTCCCAATCCGCGGTAAGCCCCCGACCAGGGAGTGTTGGTATTCACGCCGTAGGTGTCCATAAAAAAATTAGGGAGGCGATAGACGCAGACCGCTCCTGAACCCGCTGCCCGTCCGTCCTGAAGGCACGCGTAAGAAGCCCCGTTATCGACTACGACCTCCACCTGCTGGGCGACGATCGTGCCGTCTCTTTTCGCTCCGGTCTTGATGGTAGTGTTGACCGGCAGGCGGGAAGGCGAGGCGATATACATCTCCCGGCGAGAGTAACTGAAATAGACCGTCCCCTTGACCTTCAGGGCGAGGAGCGTGGCTAACGGCTCAACGTAATAACGCAGCCGGTTGCCGAAACTGCCCCCCTGATAAGGATTGATCACCCGGACTTTGGAGCCGGGCAGTTGGAAAAGGTCGCATAGAAGGCCTTTAATTACGTGCACCCCCTGACCATTGGTCCACATGGTGATCCCGCCTTCGGGCTCGGCCCGAACGATGCAACAGGCCCGTTCCAGCTGCGAGTGGCTGACCCGGGAGGTGGAAAACCGATTTTCCAAAACGACCTCAGCCCGGGCAAAGCCCTTTTCGATGTCTCCGGCCCTCAGCTTGTAATGGCCGGTGACGTTCGGGGCTTCGGGGCTGAACTGCGGGCTTCCCCGGTATCGTCCCAGATCGCGATCCACGATAACCGGCGGATTCGCCTTCCTGGCTTCTTCGGCGTCGAGGACAGCGGGAAGCGGTTCGTATTTCACGGAGATCAGCTCCAGAGCCTCCTCGGCGATTTCCGGTGACTCGGCGGCCACCGCGGCCACTCCCTGCCCGGCCCAGATCACCTCATCCAGAGCCAGGATGCGGGGAGCCATCCAGCTCACCCGGTCGGGGCAGTCCTTGCCCGTGACCACTCCTTTCACCCCCGGAAGTTTTTCGGCCCGGGAAATGTCGAGGCTCAGAATTCTAGCGTGGGCATAAGGGCTGCGCAGCACCTTGGCATGGAGCAGCCCCGGAAATTGGGAGCACAGGTCGGCGGTAAATTTGGCCCGTCCCAAAATTTTGTCCAGGGCGTCGATCCGTGGAATACTCTTCCCCAGCGGGGAGGTGTCCGAGATGGAATGTTTTTCCTGAATCATTCGCTTTCTCCACCTCACCTATATCCTCTCCCCCGTAATCGGGGGAGAGGGGAGGGTGAGGGGGCGTTATGACATGTATTATGTTCCATTACTTTTGCGACGCTCAATAAATTAGCGCGCTCGCAACTCTTAGCAGGGTGCTGAAAAAGTCCTTTTGTATCCTGTTATGTCATTCCCGCGGAAGCGGGAATCCAGTCTTTTCAACGCCTTCTAGACTCCCGCTTTCGCGGGAGTGACGGCGGAGTGGAGTTTTCCCCGATCCTTTTAGGAGAATCTTTCCGTCTTTCCCAGGAGAAAGTCAAAGAGGCGTTCCACGTTCATCCGTTGGACCTGGGGTCCCATATCGGCCTGCCCTACATCCATCGGGAAGCGGTCGAGAAAGCTGATCCTTTGAACGCACTCTTCCTTGGACCAGCCTTTGGCCAAGCCGACAGCCACGGCGGCCATCCACTCGCGAATGAAGGCGCTCTGCTTCAGTATATAATCTTTGGTGCAAACGGGCCCGTGTCCCGGGACGATATGGTCGGCCTCCAGCGTTCGCAAAAAGTCCAGAGACCGAAGCCAGCTCTCCGGGTCCGCGGAATGAAACCAGGTCTGACATTCGCAGAAGATCGTGTCCCCCGAAAATATGACCCTCTCCTTGGGAATGTAGACGGCGATTTGCCCTCGGGTGTGCCCGGGGGTGTGGAAGAGCTCAAAGACATGATCCCCCAGGCGAAGGGTGAGCCGTGTGCTGAAGGTGATGGCCGGCAGGTCCGCTCCGAAAGCTTCCTTCTTGGGCAACAGGGGCAACCCCTGGGGATCGTCCTTCTTTGTGATCCCCGTTGCGTAGGAGTATAGGTCGACCCCACGGACGGGCACCCAGTACTCTTTCAAGACGTGCTCATGCGCAATCCCCGTGACCCGGCCGGCGAAGAAAAGGTTTCCGAATACGTGATCGATATGGTGCTCCGTGTTGATCAGATAACGGAGAGATCCCTTTTTCGAGGCCTCTTCGCGCATGGCGACCGCTTTTGTGGGGAGCTGGGGGGTATCGATCACCACGACTCCCTTTGAGGTCACCACATACCCCGGGTTGCATCCTCTAATGTCCGTGGCAGCATAAACGTTGTCGGTTACTCGTTCCATGACTTTCCTCCTCAGTTGGCTTTGATGATCGTATAGCGGGCGTAAGGGATAAAAGCGACCTGGGCGTTCTTTCCGCAATGATCCATCGCCCGGCTGAAAGCTTCCGTTATCGATGTATAGGCCGTGAGGCCGATCTCTTGACAAACCGGCAGGTTCACCGGATCGGTGACCATCCATACTTCCTTGCGGGTCATGACTTCAAAGATCTTGTACCAGGCGAAGCTCTTCTTGCCGGAGACAATCTGCCGATAAAAGTCCTTCAGAGCCCTGGCCTGATTCCGGGCCGGGGAGGATAGATAGGGTTTCAGCACATCCATGCGGATAAATCCAGGCCAATTGCCGTACCCCGGGCAGGGCGAAGCGAAGATGATGATGCCCCCATCCCGGACCACCGGGTCACAGTTCGCCACCGCCCAGCCGCTATGGAAAAAAAGATGATCCGTTACGGAGGTCGATCCGGCAATGGCGATATCCGCCCTTTTCCGGTTCAGTTCCGGCAGGACGAACTGGTAGATCTGGTTGTAGGCCTGCACGGCCTGCTTGTGGGACTCCACGGGCGCCCCGGCATTTAAAAATATCACCTCACCCTGATTACTCACGATGACATTGATGCCCATTTGGACTCCGGCCATTTCCAGGGCTTCATATTTATCCTGCTGCATGAGACAGTCGTTGTTCCCAGGAATGCAATCCGGAGCCAGGGACATGAGGTGGTTGATCTCGATGGTTTCGTTATTCGTAACCGCCGGGATGATCATCCCGGATCCGCCGTACCCCCACACGGTCGCCTGGGTGGTGCTAATCGTGACGATCGCGTCCGCGTCGGCCACCCGCTCGTGCAGGAAAACCGGAGTTCCGGCTTTGGTGGTGGACAGAAAGCGAAATTGCTCGGGGGCATTGACGTCGCTGCAAAGAATGGGGATTCCTGAATGTACCAGGTCGGAACCGAGCTTTTTTTCCATTTCCTGCGGGTTCAACGGGGGGAGGGCGCCGCAGCCGACGACGATGGAAACCTCGCAGCCGGCCTGTTTCGCCCTCTGGATCAAGACCGGAAGGATGTCCCGAGCCGGGGCCTCACGAAACTGGTTTTCGGTAATGAAGGTCACCTTTCGTCCCCGCGCAAGCAGGCCTGAGAGCTTGGGTCCGGCAAGGGGTGACTCGACCGTTGTTTCCACGGCCCGGGATAATTCCGCTATGGCTTTGGGTTCGGAAGGAAGGCACTGGATCCAAAGGTTCTGATCGGGTACCGATAATTCCAGGAAGGTGCCGGGCCTTTCCGGAATCTCATAGGGAATTTTCAAATTCGCCATTTGGCCAGGACCTCAATACTTTATCAGCCGGGGAAGATAGACGACGATGGAAGGGAAGACGGTGACCAGCAGCAGCGCGGCGACAATCGCGATGAGGAAGGGAGCCGAGCCGATAATGACATCTTCAATCTTCCCCTTGCTGATGTTACGGACGATGAACAAATTCATGCCCACCGGGGGATGCAGCTGGGCCAATTCCACCAGCATCACGATGACGATGCCGAACCAGATGAGGTCTACGCCCATCTTCTTCATCATGGGAACCACGATGGGCAGCGTAACGATGGCCGTTCGAGGGAATGGTTCCAACGGATTGGGGGGCAATTGCGAAGGGAAACTTTTTGGGAAAATTCGGCTCTCAAGGCTTCGATCCAAAAATATTGTCAACAATAATGTGAACCGCAAAGTTTGGAATATGGGTACCACGAATCTTCTTTTTCTGTCAAGGGAGAAATAAGACTTCCCAGTGATCCGGACACTGGACCTTAGACTTCAGACACCAGACTGAGGTCTGAAGTCTGGCGTCTGAAGTCCATTGTCTGACCTGAGGCGAGCGAATTTCAGGCGCTTCGATCCCGTGAGCCCCTGCTGTTTTGGGCCCGCTTGCGAACCAGCTGCAGGAGGAAGACCAGGCCCAGGATGGAGGCGCCGATGAGGTCCTGAATGGTGCCGGCATAGAAGAGCAGGAGCCCGGACACGCCCAGGGCGACGCGCTCAATCCGGCCCAGCGGGCCAATCAGGTATCCGCCGACAGCGCCGGAAAGGGCCCAGACTCCACCCAGGGCTGTAAGCGTAACCAGCAGAATATTCAAAACGGGTCCCCTCAACAACAGGCCGATCCCTTCCGGCGAGGCGCAGAACATAAAGGGGACGATAAATGCCGGCAGGGTGTATTTCCAGGCCAGCATGGTGGTTTTGAAGGGATTGCCGCCCGTAATGGCCGCAGCGGCAAAGGGAGTGAGCGCCATGGGCGGTGAGACCTCCGATAGCACCGCATAGTAGAAGATGAACATATGCGCGGCCCCCTCCGGCACCCCCAGCTTGACCAGGGCCGGCGCCGTCATCACGGCGGCGATGATGTAGGAGGCGGTGATCGGCAGGGCCAGCCCCAGGATGAGCAGGATAAACGCCGTGAGAATCAGGGTCAGAAACAGGTGGCCGCCGGCGATATCGATGATAATGCCTGAAAACTTCAGCCCGATGCCGGTGAGATTGATGGTCCCGACGATGATGCCGGCGCAGGCGCAGGTTGCGGCTACACCCAGGACCTGTTGGCTGCCGGAGGCGAGGGCCTTGATCAATTTTCGGGGGTAGAGGGCCGACTGGCGGTTCAAAAAACTGGTGGCCATGGCAATCAGGATGCTGTAGAAGACCGCCGTGATGGCGGAAAAGCCCAGGGCCATGAAGATGACGATCGTCACCAGCGAGGCGAAGTGGAACCAGTACTGCTTGGCCAGGGCCCCCACGTCGACTTTCCCGAGCGAGACCTGCTGAAGACCGAGATGCCGGGCATCCCCCTCTACCATGAACAGGATGGAGGCATAGTAAAGGATCGTCGGAATGGAGGCCATGATCAAAACTTCCAGGTAGGAGATTCTCAGGAGTTCGGCGATCAGGAAGGAGGCGGCACCCATGACCGGCGGGGAAAGGACGGCTCCGATGCCCCCGGCAGCCAGCAGCCCGCCAGCCGATTCCCTGTCATACCCTGAGCGTTTTAACAGGGGCCAGGCCACCGCCCCCAGCGTTACGGCGGTGGCTGCGCCGCTGCCGGAGACGGTGCCCAGCAGAAACGAGGCCAGAGTCACGGCCCGGCCGGCCCCGGCCCGGCTCTTGCCCATGCATCCGAGGGCAAAATCAACAAAAAATTTGCCGGCGCCAGAAGCCTCGAGGACCGCCCCGAAGATGGTAAAAAGGACGATGAAAGTCGCCGATACCCCGAGGGGGATACCGAAGATTCCTTCCGTGGCCAGGGACATTTGGCTGATGATTCTCTCCAGGGAGTAGCCCCGATGGGCGATCGCAAGGGGAGCGAGGTACCCGAAGTAGGCGTACAGAAGGACAACGACCGAGATAATGGTGATGGCAGCTCCGATCGCGCGACGGGTTGCTTCCAGGACCAACAATACGATAGCCCCCCCGACGATAAGGTCGAAGGTAGTGGGAATCCCCATGCGTTCCGTGATTTCGTCGGCTTCGATGACCAGGTACGCACCGGCAGCTGCGGCCAAAACCGCCAGAGAGATGTCCAGCCAGGATATTTTCCGGCCTTTTCTGTAGGGAGTAAGGAGGTAGACCAGTACGAGGACAAAGATTAGATGAATTCCTCGCTGTTCGTAAGCGACTAGCGCACGAAAGCCCCCGGTGTAAATATGGAAAAGGGCGAAACAAACGGCGATCACCGAGGCTACACGGGCCGTGAGGCGCAGCAGGCCCCCTTCATCTGTTTTTGGGGGCTCTGGGAGATGACCGGAGACGTCTTCCATGATCCGTCGGTGCCTCAAGTGCGGAATTACTACTTAGGTTAATTGATTGTTTACATCCCCCCTTTAGAAAAGGGGGGTGGGGGGGATTTGGAAGTTGGGAAAATCCCCCTGAATCCCCCTTTGTCAAAGGGGGACTTTCAAGGCAGATCAAACCGATGTCGGGGGAAAAATACAAACCATTTTATGCTCCCCTTAATAATATCGAAAGTGTGAGTCTATCCTAATTTTTCCATAGAGCGGCAAAAGCTCCCAGGATTCGCGACCGTTCCTCCACCTTCACTTCAACCGGCATTCCGGGGGCGGCAGCTTGCCCGGAGAGATCGACCCTCCGGTCCTTCACCATGAACACATGGCCTGTTCCCGGGCTTACCCGGTATCGCAGGACGGGGTAATTTTTTCCGTTTCCCGCCAAAACCCAAAGGTTGTCCTGAAAGGTCAATTGCTGCGGTGGATCCGGATCATAATAAAGTGCTGCGGCCTGCGATCCAAAAGAAACCTTTTCCAGATGAAAAAGCCGGTTGGGACCAATCGAAAAGGTTTCAATTTGCGGTACGCCGAACATGGAGTGCGTGTACTGCACCTCCAGGCGGTCCCCCGAGCCACCGGGATCGCTGCCAGATCTCTTCCTTCTGCCGACGCCCTGAGGCGCAGGGTATATGGCGAAACGGTTAGAATTAAGGCAGCCGCAATGAGGGAAGCGGCAATAAAACCTAAACTCCATGCACTCCGCCGGGAAAACATATTCAAGGAATCGAGATTCGCAGAAAGTTCCTGAAGGCCTATTTCTTGATAATCCCGCAAAAAGTCGTCATTCCCGCCCTGCACCAGTCCCGCTCGGAGCGGGATACAGGGCCCGCGTAGGCGGAAATCTAGAATCCGCAGAACTCACTGAAAAGACTGGATTCCCGTTCCCCGCTTGCGCGAGGACAAGCTTCACGGGAATGACAGAAAAACGAATTTGCGGACTTTTTACGAAGGCATCACTTCTTGATGATCTCGTAAAAAGTAAAATTTCCCCTCCCCTGGCGGGAGGGGATGATGGGGAGGGGGATAAATAACTTGTTGAAATTTCTTGATCCTTCACCCTCACCCTGACCCTCTCCCGTCAAGGGAGAGGGAGTATTTTTGACTTTTTACGAAGGCATCACTTCTTGATAATTCCTTTTTCTTTGAGGAACTTTTCCGCTCCCGGATGGAAGGGGATCGCTACCCCTTCGGCCGCATCCTCCAGGTTCCACTCCGCTCCCTGGGGATGGACCTCTTTGAGCTCGGGCGTGTGCTCCATGAGGGCTTTGGCCACGGCGTAAACCAGGTCGGCCTCTACCTCGGCATGGGTAATCAACATGGCAGGGCTGGCCAGAGTTATGACTTTAGCATTTTGTCCCTTATAAGTCCCTTCCTTGATGATCCCTTCCGTCCAGTAGGGGTGCTTCGTGGTGACCTTTTTTACCTCCTGCGGCCCCATGGTCAGGAAAATAACGCTGTGGGTGGAAGAGATATCCAGGGCGGAAGATGCCGGCACGCCGGCAAAAACACAGGCCATGTCTATGGTATCGTCGCGAAGCGCATCCGCCTGTTCCGCGTAAGTTAAAAGCTTTGGTTTGTAATCTTTCTTGGGCAGACCGTACGCCTCCAGGGCGGCCTCGGCAATGAAGGCCGACGGGCTTCCCGGGGCTGACAGGGCCACCCGCTTGCCTTTCAGATCGGCCAGCGATTTTATGCCCGAGTTGGCCTTCACGATGAAGTGCATGATCGAGGTATGGCCCGCCATCAGGGCCCGGATTTCGGGATATTTCTTCTCGCCAAATTCTCTACCGCCTTTATGGGCGAAATAGGCGCTGTCGGGCATCACGATCGCGAACTGAACTTTTTTCGAAGCGACGAGGCGGCAGTTCTCCGTGGAGGCGGCCGTACTCTCGACCGATATCTTTATCCCCGGAACGTACTTTTCAATGACTTTTCCCATGCCCCCGCCGATCACGTAATAGGTGCCGCCGGTCCCTCCCGTGGCAAGGGATATGAACTTTGGGGGAGCACTCTCCCCGATGCCCGAACCAAGGCCAACCAAAAATGCGGAACCGATAAAAATAATAGCCAGAACTTTTGCTCTCATTCTTCCCCCCCCTTACAGCATCATTAGGTTTGAAAAAGGAAATGAAGCAGATATCTCCTCGTAGTGGAAGCCTGGAAAGGCATAGAAGATTTTCATATCACAAAGGAATATTTTGTCAAGTTTCTTTTTCATCCCCGCCTCGTTACCTTTCCATGATTTCGTGATCGGGCAAGCTGTCCCCAAAACTACATTCTTCAACTGTCGGTAGCTAGCTGGCTATCATCCGGAAACCCGCGAATTCCCCTCCCCCTCTGACGGGGGAGGGGTAGGGTGGGGGTGGTAACGAGTGGGATATCAAGGGGTTTCGTTTCTATTCCGCCTCACCCCGCCCCTCTTTCGCGAGGGGAGAGGGAGTTTCCGATTGAAAGCTAGTTGGCAATAATTCGCGACAACAGCCCTAACTTAGGATGGGTTGGGGAAGCGCTGAAATTTTACTTGACAACAGGGAGCCATTTATCGGATTTTTGAATGGAATAGGACTCTTTCTTTGCTCCAGCGCGAGCTCGGCAAGAGGCCGAAGGGACGGTTCGCAGTTATTAGTCAGCCCATAATTGTATAGACGCTTAAGACTAAATCCCTCCTTCCCTCCCTTTACCAAAGGGAGGAATTCCCCTCTTTGGCAAAGAGGGGTTAGGGGAGATTTCGGAAGAATATGTCTGATCAATTATGGACTCCTTAGTAGGTCGCTTGGGTCTTAGGGAAGATTGGAGGAGGGCCGGCGAAGCAAACTCTTGAAGCCAGGCGGCCCCGCGAAAGTGATGAATCGGCTGTGCCTAAACACCAAAATTGAAGTTGAACGCCAAGGAGCGGGAAATCTTTTAGGAGGGCAAAATGAGTGATTTGAATGGAAAAAAAGAGATGAGACAATTTTCTGCGGCAGACCTGAGAAAGATCTGCCTGGAAGTGGGTGCGGATGATGTCGGCTTTGTAAATATCGATCGTGAGGCACTGCAGAAAGAACGGGAGGGCATTCTTAGGGTTTACCCCCTAACCCGGAGTATTGTCTCCATCATCAAAGTTATGAATCGTGAGAATATTCAAAGCCCGGCCCGTTACGTTGCGAATGATGAATACCATAGTGTGGGCGATGAATTTGCGGGGATCGGTCGGGGAATCCTTCGCCGTTTCAATAAGCTGGGAATTCGAGGGGTCGTTCCAACGAAGTCCTGGCCCATGGACCTAAATCGGTGGCCGGGCAAGATTTGGGACATCAGCCACAAAATTTTGGCGACCGAGGCGAGCCTTGGCCAAATGGGAATGAACCGGATTGTCCTCCATCCTAAATATGGCGCCTTCATTCAGCTTAATTCCATTTTAATCGACGCTGAGCTGGATGAATATAGCCGGCCCCTACCGGAGAGCCCCTGTATAAAATGTCATCTTTGTGCCGCAGTGTGCCCCACCGGGGCCATCAGCAAAGATGAACCATTTGACTTTTTCGCATGCAGTACGCATTGCTATCGCGATAACATGATCGGCTTTCAAAAATGGGTTGAAACCATAATTTCCTCCAAAGATTTTGCCGAATACCGCTCCCGATATAATGATAGTGAGACGGCGTTCTTATGGCAGTCGCTCATGTTTCGGATCAGCTATAGATGCGGCTACTGTGTAGCGGTTTGTCCTGCCGGAGAAGAGCTCAAAGCGGTTTATGTGCAAGACAAGGCAGCTTACATCCAGCAAATTCTGAAGCCACTTCAAGAGAGGGCGGAACCCGTTTATGTGATATCCGGATCAAAAGCCGAAGCCGCCGCCAAGCGAAATCCCCAAAAGCAGGTTAAAACCGTTTAAAAGGGAAAATGCAATATGACCGAATGTGGAACCTACCTGAAGGAGGCGGTTGCCGGATTCTTCAACCAATTCCGGGTAATCATGAAATACTGTGGTATCGACAATTACGGCCTGAAATCTACTCCTTTAATAGAAAAGCCTCCTTTTAACGCTTACAGGAAGAACTTCTCATGTTGCCCAAGATCCTCCGTCTAAAACCCAAACTTAACTCTTTCACCTACAAAGTGTGGGGATTAGTCAATGCCAAGGGTTGATGATTTGCAATCGAAAGAGGGCCTAAGAGCTTTGTGCAGAGAATAAATATTATTGCTTTGACTTTCTCCGCGTTCTCCCCTTCAATCCTAAAACGCGTTACGCATTGCCCGGAGTGAAATATGAATCCATTCTTCTATCGTGCGTACTGGAAGGGAGTATTTTTGGCTGGCCTCTTCAGCTTGATCACGGCACGCGCCGTGTCGCGCAGATCAGAGCCGTGGGTATATTTGTGATACCGGGAAAAGTGCTGAACTATAGTTTCGCAATAGATCAGGAATTTGAATGCCTCCCGGTATATGGGAAGGTGTTCGTATTGGGCCATGACGCATGCTCAGCAAAAAACAGGGGCGCCAATTTTGTAGCGAACAGGGCTCCGCCCTGTACCCGGAAAAAGAAAATAATCAAAGAACCAAATGACCAGATAATCTATTTGCCAGAACGCACCGGGAGCGCCCGGTAGACGCCCGCGCGCTTCTTGTCGCCGGACTGGTGAAACCAGACCCGTAGGCCATCCTTGAAACCGAAGCCGGCAGCCTCGGAACCGCGTGTTTCCGAGGCCCATGCCCAAGTACACGAAAGACGGATCAATTCTGTCAAATGAACATCATATCCGCAGGCGGACCTATAAATTTTAGCACTATCATACAACCCCGCCAGTTCATCCTGTGTCGGCATCCGCCAGTCCGTATAACCGCCCCCGCGATAATTCTCGCAATAGGACTTGGCGTTCGCCCAGTTGATATCACTGCCGTTGTCCTTCGCCGCCCACATCAGGTTCGTCTTGGTATCCAATACTGTTCCGTTATTATAGGCAATAAAACGCCCATCCCGGCCCGTCTCTCCGGCTGTCGAGACGGGTGGACGTTTCCCCATGGCAAGCTGCTGCCTCTCCGCTTCAATCTTGCGGCGCTCCGCAGCCAACTGCTCCCGCTCGGCGTCCAGCGCCTTCTGCCGCTCCAGCTCTTGTTTTTCACGCGCCAGTTCCTGCTTCTCCCTGTCCAGGGCTTCCTTCTGCCGCACCAGCTCATCAGATTCCGGTCGCGGCGCCGATTGCTTCAGATAAGAAGGGGCATCAGAAGCGAAAACGGAAGAGGTCCTTGAGGCCACGAAGACAAAACCTCCCCCCTGGTCGCCCGTATCCCGAACGGGACTGCACAGCGGCTGCTGCTCCGAATTGTTGGCAATGATCGGCGCGATCTGGCTGTAGAGCTCCTGGGTCGTTATGTAAGGCTTCTCATTTTTTTTCAGTGCCTTGATCAATTGGTAGGCAAAGATGCTGTGGCCTTCCGATCCGCTGTCCGAAACCGGCGTCTTGTTCCCGGAAGTCATTCCCCAGCGGCTCTTTTCGTTATAGAGGTTCAGGTAATACCGGTCATCAATGACTGTCGGCAGAGACCGGCCTTCACCGAAAAGAGTGCCGGAATAGCAGGAGTCCGATACAAGCAGGACGTGTCTGGCCTTCATGCCCCTCATGACCCGCTGCACAAAATCATTGTCCAGATAGGTGGCAGGGTTGCCGCCGGTCGCGTCTGCCGGAACCCACCAGCCGGCATTCAAAACCCGGTCTAAATCTCCATGTCCGGCGTAGTAAATCAGGACACTCTCGTCAGGCGATGTGTTCGCGGCAAGATCGCGCATTTTTCCCATGATCGCTTCCCTTGTCGCCTGCCGATCCAGGAGCAAGGTGACCTGGAAACCGTAACGGGTTTGCAGCAGATTGGCAAATTCCCTGGCGTCATTAACGGCGGTTTTGAGGGCAGGAATTTTTTTGTCCTGGTAGTTGTTGATGCCGATCACCAAGGCCCTGTATGCCCCCAGCTTCCCGCTTTTATGACTCAGATCCTCTTTGCTCTTTATCTCCACACCACGCTGGGCCTGGAGTTCATAGGGGATCAAAAGGAAACCGCTAAAGGCGAGGCAGGCTATCGTGAATTTGAGCCATAAAATCCTTGATAAGCATCTCATTTTCGTTCCCCTCCTTCTTCGCCTTTATGTAATATGTTTATTCTATTATCATGATTGCTGATAAATCAACATCATTTATTTCTGTTTGAAATCAAGCATTTTCTGCAAGGACGACGTTTTATTGACTACAGGAAGAACTCCGCATCAATTTTTGCAGCAATTATGAAGGCCGTGCCATTTCCACCTTGCCAAATACAGGAATTAAGTCTTAAGTTACCCCCAGCCATAACATCTGTAGCCTAAGTCCCTGAAAGAACATGGCAAATTGAACATATGGGATTCCAACTGTATTTCAAATAGTTGGAACTTCCAACGGTGTTGGTCCTGATCAAAAGGAGGTGATCAATCTGAATGAGCGGCGTTATGCTTTCAGATTCGGATG
>Ga0315293_10003158_pt1 | contig 15885 bp, 11 predicted proteins | sample YL17G13_20_MG_FD_203071 | JGI IMG/M metagenome (GOLD analysis project Ga0315293, IMG submission 203071) | Sediment microbial communities from Yellowstone Lake, YNP, Wyoming, USA - YL17G13_20 | ecosystem: Environmental > Aquatic > Freshwater > Lake > Sediment | place: USA: Wyoming | collected...
GCCGCCGCCGCCGCGCAAGGCCCAAAACATGTCCTGGTTTTCGGTCTCACTGGCGTGAATAAACCGGTTATCGGCAGTTACAATATCCGTGCCTATCAAGTTGTCGACTGTCATCCCGTATTTGCGAGTCAGCCAGCCAAATCCACCGCCAAGCGTCAGCCCCGCCACCCCAGTTGTGGAATTGATCCCCAGCGGTGTGGCCAGCCCGAAAGCCTGTGCCTCGCGATCGAACTCCGCGAGGGTTGCCCCCGGCTCGACATACGCCTTGCGCGCAAATGGATCGATCCTCACCGAGCGCATGCCGGATAGGTCTATGACCATGCCGGCGTCGCATATGGCATTGCCCGCGATATTGTGGCCGCCCCCGCGGACCGCGGTCAGGATGCTGTGCTTCCTGGCGAATTCCACCGCCCGCCTGATATCGCTGACCCCGCCGCAACGGACAATCAGCGCCGGACGGCGGTCGATCATCGCATTCCAGATGGTTCGGGCCTTGTCGTATTCCTCGTCCCCCGGTCGAAGTATGGGAAGTCGAAAGAATGAATTCAGCCTCTCGATCGAATCCAGGCCAACGGAGGCTTTCTCGCCCCTGCTGTTGGCTACCATGATTGCTTCCATGATTTTGTCCCCTTTTGATGAAATGTTTAAGGTCATGCTGGCAATAACCCCGACATGCCACAGCCATCAACCTCACAAACCCTCGCGAATCGGGGTCAATAACGATCTTTTCATTCGATATCGCGTGTCGTGCTCATATGCCGTTTTCGGAATTTACGTGCTATTATACGCTTCAAGCTCCCCGATTATTCATGATATTAATAATGATAATCGCTGTCAAGATAATTTTTAAAATATTATTGCAGGCTCCGGACGCATCCCGGCTGGTGGCCAATCAACCTCTGGGCTTACAGCCCCGGCCTGCCGGATTCTGTCAGTTTCTCCAGGAATTTGAACGATTTCAGATTCCGCGGCAGGCCGATATGATACGCTCCCAGCGAAAGCACCACCTCCGCCGCCTGGCGACCGGTTTTTAGGGGGACGTCCAACTGTGCCAATTGCGAGAGAGGAGAGGCCAGCATCCGGTTAAGCAGATCGAGCGTCTCGCGGGTGATAAGCATGATCGGCTCGTCCGGCTCGACACATTTGGGGCAAATCAGGCCGCCCCGCTGAAGCGAGACCATCACCTTTCCGCCAGGGCCGGCCCCTGACGGCTCGGTTTCGATCTCGGCCCCGCACGAAACACAGACCTCCAGCCCCGGCGCGTACCCCGATACCGTGATGAACTTGAAAAGCGCGCTCCAGAAAAGCAGGCCTGTACCCTCCGGCCGGGCTTGCCTGACTTTATCGAAAAAATCAAAGGTTAGATCGAATATATCGGGATGCGGCTCTTCCGGCTGCGAGGCCCGGTCGAGAACCTCGCACCAGGCCGAGGCGAACCCGAACCGCCGCGGCTCCTCGGATATGCCTTTGAAATCGTTTATGAGGTGGGCTCCGCTTAATATTCCAAGTTCCGAGATCTCCTTCTTATAGAAATCGGCCTCGATAAGGTTAAATAGCTCAACTTTACCCCCCAGACGCGACTTGGGCCGTCCAACCCCCTTGGCCACTCCCTTGACCTTCCCCATCTCGCGCGAGAAAAAGGTCACCAGCCTTGATGATTCCGTCATCCGGCTGGTACGAATTATGAAAGCTTCAATGTTGAAACGAGCCATTTATGCGCCATTAGCGCATTACGGTTTGCGCAATTTAGAGCCTGCGGTCTGCGTCACCCGCACGCTGGCCGACGTGTCCGCCGGCACAAACTGGATTATCTTTTGCTCGGGCCGCGCATAGCCATATGTCTCTATCGCGTAACGCTGAATGTAATCGGGATCGTTCTTGATCTTTTCGGTTTCCCAGAGTAGGTCGTTGCGCTGTACTTTGAGTATCCTGATATCATGCTCGACCCGCTCGATCTTCTTTGTCAAATACCACATCCTGATAAGTCCCGATTCCCCCCAAAAAAACGATATTATCAAGAACACCACGGCTGCGGTTATCGCGAACATCTTGAGCTTGAACATCAGCCCCGAGCCGCGCCCGCTACCTCTTTTCCGCGCTGAGTACGAATATTCCCCCATTTCCTACCTCGTGATCGAGGAAAACGCCTTGATTCCCAGGAATCTGGCGCCGGCCCCGAGTTCCTCCTCAATCCTTAATAGTTGATTATATTTGGCGATCCTGTCTGAACGGCAACCTGAACCGGTCTTGATCTGGCCGCATCCCGTGGCCACCGCAACGTCGGCTATGGTGGTATCCTCGGTCTCGCCGGAGCGGTGCGACACGACAGCAGTCCAGCCGGCGCGCCGGGCCATGTCAATAGCGTTTAGCGTCTCTGTCAATGTGCCGATCTGGTTGAGCTTGATCAGAATCGAATTGGCCACACCCTGTTTGATCCCGCGCGCCAACCGCTCGGTATTGGTGACAAAGATGTCGTCGCCGACAAGCTGTATCTTATTGCCCAATTTCCTGGTCAATATCCCCCAGCCCTCCCAGTCGTTCTCGGCCAGGCCATCCTCAATCGAGATGATAGGATATTTGGCAGCCCAGGATGCGTAAATTTCCGTCATCTGCTCAGCGGAGAGCTTCTTATTCTCCGATTTGAGAACGTAGAACCCATCCTTGAAAAACTCCGAGGACGCCGGATCGAGCGCGATAAAGACATCCTCACCGGGCCGATATCCGGCCTTCTCGATCGCCTGCATTATGGCCTGCAGCGCCTCTTCATTTGACTTCAAATCCGGCGCAAATCCGCCCTCATCGCCAACCGCAGTGTTGAGCCCCTTGGCGGCCAGCACCTTCTTCAGGCTGTGAAAAATCTCTATCCCGCAGCGCAGGGCCTCTGAAAAAGTAGGCCGCCCGGCCGGCACGACCATGAACTCCTGCAGATCGACATTGTTGTCGGCATGCTTGCCACCGTTAAGGATATTCAACATCGGCACCGGCAGGATATTGGCGTTGGCCCCGCCTATATACCTGTATAACGGCAGTCCGCAGAAACTGGCTGCCGCCTTGCATACCGCCAGCGAGACCCCCAAAATTGCGTTGGCACCCAGGTTCCCCTTGTCTTTGGTGCCGTCGAATTCTATCAGAAAAGCGTCGAGTGCCGCCTGGTCGAGCGGGTCGATTTCCCCGCCGACAAGCTCGGGCGCTATTTTGTCGTTGACATTGTCGACTGCAGTCTGAACTCCCTTGCCGAGGTAGCGCTCCTTGTCGTTGTCGCGCAGCTCCACCGCCTCGAATTTGCCTGTGGAGGCCCCCGACGGTACCGCGGCCCGTCCAAAATCGCCGGTATCGAGAAGACAATCGACCTCGACTGTGGGATTGCCCCTGGAATCTAGAATCTGACGCGAATGAATATCAACGATGATAGCCATAACCCTCCTCGGAAAAGCTCAAGCCTATCGAAGCTTCCCCGTAAACACTGACCTAATCCCAAAAAAGCAAATATATCTTAATACAAGGACCGGGATGATTCAATCCTTTTTTGAAAATGATATGAAATTGTACTTCCCTGAAAGCCCCGATATCCCTCAGGCCGTGATTTTCTCCCGTTTCGACGGCTGCAGGAGATCGCCCGCCTTGGCGATGCCTATCTCGCGAAGATGCCGCCTTTTGGGCCTTGGCCGGGCCGGAAACACCGCCAGGCCGATTGCTACCAAAAGCGTAAAAATTAAGACTGCGTCCATGATACCCCTCTTTTGCTTATTTTGTTCTACTATTGAAACCACGATAAGGATAAGAAATGTTGCTTATTAGTTAAGTGACATTTGATTTTTCTGGCAGACGCGTGTTATCCCGGCCTTTTGATATATGGATTATTCGAGTCTCGATGTGATTTGCTCGGGTGCACAGGGATTGGAAACCTCAAGCCTCCTTTTTATCCCTCAGGATGGAAGGCCGGCAGCCGCCGGACGACATCGCGGAGGGGCTATATCACGCCCAGTCTCTTTCCAACCTTTACAAACGCCTCAATCGCTTTATCGAGATGATGTATTTCGTGGGCAGCTGAGATCTGCACCCTTATGCGCGATTGCCCCTTCGGCACCACCGGGTAGAAAAATCCAACCACATAGACGCCTTCGTCCAGCATCTCCCTGGCGAATTGCTGGGCCAATTGAGCGTCATTGGGGAATCGGCCGAACATGATTGGCACTATAGGATGAATTCCATGCTTGATTTCAAATCCGGCGTCGGCCATGCGGTGACGGAAATAGCGGGTGTTGCGTTCGAGCTTATCGCGAAGCGCCGTGCTCTCGGAAAGCATCTTGAAGACCTCGATCCCGGCCGCCACGATCGGCGGCGGCACGGTGTTCGAAAAGATATATGGCCTGGCTCTCTGACGGAGAATCTCGATAATTTCCTTGCGCCCCGACGCACAGCCGCCCGAAGCTCCTCCAAGAGCCTTGCCCAGGGTTGTGGTGATGACATCGACCCGCCCCATGACATTATGATATTCGATGCTGCCCCGGCCGGTCTTGCCCACGAATCCGGTCGCGTGCGAATCATCGACCATGACCAACGCGTTATGCCTTTGGGCGATTGCCACGATCTTATCGAGCCTGGCGATTTCGCCGTCCATCGAAAATACCCCATCGGTGGCGATCAACTTGGTGCGAGCGCCATTTTTATCGGCCTCCTCGAGCTGGGCTTCAAGGTCCCGCATATCGGAATGCTCATAGCGATAGCGGGCCGCTTTGCAAAGCCTGATTCCGTCGATTATCGAGGCGTGATTAAGGGCGTCAGATATGACCGCGTCCTGGCCGGTCAGGAGGGCCTCAAAGATGCCGCCATTGGCGTCAAAACAAGATGAAAACAGAATAGTGTCGCCCGTTCCGAGAAATTCGCTTATGATCCGCTCCAGCGTCTTGTGCAGGTCCTGGGTCCCGCAAATGAATCGTACCGAGGATAGGCCAAAACCGTGGGTATCGAGGGCGCGTTTGGCCGCCTCGATCAGGCGCGGGTGATTGCCCAGACCGAGGTAGTTGTTGGCGCACATGTTGATCACCTCGCGGCCGGGGGCGACCGTTATCTCGGCGCCCTGAGGGCTTGTTATGACGTGCTCCTCCTTATATAACCCCTGTTTTTTTAAGTCGCTGATCGCTGCGTTCAGGCCTGCAATAGTCTCAACTGGCATCTGCCAAATACCTCCCGATTATTTTTAAGAATGATAAACATACAAACCTGCAAAATACAATGGGGGTTTCGTAGTACCATTTATCACTTGGGATAGGGGAGTCTTCCCTAAAATCTGTTCACCAGTACAACAATATTCCGTGAAATATGACTTCAGCCAGGGTTTCCCCGCGAGTCAAAGCTTGTCGCTTTGGACCCGTATGGGCCCTGGCCGCGAATAACAAGCTGATAGTATAAGCATCCCGGCGGGGCTTTCCCCCGATCAGGGCAGGCGGAACCGCTTCCTTAGAGCCCACTCCAGGCACAACCCGACTACCAGAACCACCAGGATCGCTGGCATGCCAAACGGCCTTATCGAGGCCAGGCTTTCCTGTGCGTATGGTTCAAGCCTGAGGTCCTGCGAAAACCGGTCTATATTCTCGGCGGTATATGCTTTGCCGCCCGTTCCCTCTGAAAGGCGCCGTGTCAGGTTATAATCCGGGGCTGTCGAGGCCATCTCCAGGCTGAAGCTTTCCACGGCGAAATTACCATCGGTTTTGCCGAGGGTGTCACCAAATGCCGCGGCCAACGCCTTGTACTCATAATGGCCGGAGGGCAGCGATGCTATATCGCCGGAATAAATCCCATTGTCGACCTGTGGCAGAGCGACATCTTTTATAATGGTCGCATCGTTCTGAGCGTTGACCCTTAGCGAGACTAATGCCCCATTTTTGGGGCGGTTGGATTCGTCGTAAAGGTAGCCTGTAAAACGGACAGGCTCACCCAGCCGGTATACCTTGCGGTCGGTTATAATTCTAAAATTCCGCATTTCTTCCGTCGCCGCCGACCATTTGACGAGATTACGCCAAAATTCCGGCATGGCGTTGGCCAACCGCTGATTATCAACGGAGCCAAAGAAGCTCCGCCACCAGGGGAATCCGGTGATTGCCGCCACATGCCCCCTGCCACTCGATCCCACTGTAAGCACAGGCCTGACAGCGCCGCCTGGAGACGATTTCGATGTCAGCGCCGAATCGCGGGCCGTCGACCCGGCCTCGAGGAGAACCTCCCCGGTCGGCTCCAAATTCGATAATAGGCTCGTGAAGGGAGGGTATGAATGCCAGATTCTCAAGCTGACATCGGGGTCCTCGTCCATCATTATGGCGGCATGCTGTTTCCTGGTGGGAGATGGCTCGAAGAAGTATTCGCCATTGTCCAATCGAACATTGCCAGTCTTTATCGGCAGTATCCCCTCGAACATGCGGATATCATCGGTGGCATCGGCGCCGGCCACGTAAATAAGCGATCCCCCCCCGCCAACGTATTTTTTCAAGTCGACCGTCGAGATTCGAATCTCGGCCGGCGAACTATCGATCATCAGGATAACGTCATACTTTTTCAGCCCATCGACTCCCTGGGGTGTCCCCGGGTCTGAGAATCTGCCACCGCTTTCAGGATTGACGGCATCGACCTCAAATTCCTCGTACCTCTCCAGCATCTGGTGGATGAATTTATACTCCCAGTCCAGCCCCGATGATATGAGAAGTATTTTCAGCTTATTCTTTAGGACCCTTATGGCGAATAGCCGCTCATTGTCGACCTTGCTGGCCTCCCCCTCGAAAACCGGCGCGCTCAGTGTGTATTCGTAATTCCCCGGTTCCGGCGCCTTGACATCGAACGCTACGAGCACCTTCCTGTTCTCCTGCGGTATATCGAACGCTTCGTCGGCAGCGGCCGTTGAACCTTGCCGCAGAGACAGGCGCGACTTGCCTGCTGTCAAGCCGTTGGCCGAGAGCTCGGCCTCAACCCGGAAATCGGCGCCGCTGTAAGCCACGGCCGGGTAGATTATATTGTCTATGCTCAGGTTCTTCTCGTCGATACGCGCGCCGACAGTCAAAGTGTATATCGGTAATCCAAGCCTGGCGCCAATCTCGACCGGATCGTCGCCTAAGTTTTGACGGCCATCCGTTACCAGCATGACCGCCCCGAAATCTCTGAAATCATTCCGCCGCCCCAATTCCGATAGTGCGTCGGCGATCGAAGTAGCTTCCCCCGAGACTGCCTCTTCGCCGGGAAGAGCGCCTGTTTCTTTCAAGTCCGATGAAAATTCGAATATCTTGTATTCATCTTTGATTCCCGAGAGTTGTCGGCCGATCAATTCCCCGGCCTGCGCCGACCTGGAGATATCGCTATCCTTCATGCTCATGCTCTGCGAGATATCGACCAGCACCGCCAATTCCGGATTGACAGTTCTTGTCGAATAGATGTTCAATAGAGGCTCGATGAGAAGCAAGCCAATTAAGGTTATCATCGTCGCCCGCAAAACCGAAAGCGCGAACCTCTTGAGCTTTCCAAGAGGCGGAAAACTCCGGCGATACGACGCTATCCCCGCGCCCAGGCCGATCAAAGTAATGAGTATATACCAGAAATAATGATTGGATATGATTTGAATTTCCATCGTCTCTTATATTCTAAGACGCCACCGCCTGGGTTGGGGTGACACGAGTTGGTCAGTTCTGACGCCTACCTGTCCCGAACAACTGCCAGGTTGGCCAATTTCTCGAGCTCCCCCTTCATCGGAAGGCCGTCGAGCTCGCGCAAGTTCGCGATCGCTTTTTGAACGTATCCTCGAGCCTTTTGTTCCGCGTATTCGATTCCCCCGTGAGCTCGCACGAAATCTATTATCCTGTCGAGATCGGAGCCGGCCACGTCTGCTCCCAGTATCTGCTTGAACTCCTCCTTGTAGCGGCTGCCGCCGTTGCGCAAGGCATGTATCAGGGGAAGCGTCACCCACCCCTCGCGGATATCGGAGCCCAGCGTCTTGCCTGTCTTGGTCGTCTCCCCGATCAGGTCCAGGAGGTCGTCGGCTATCTGGAACGCCATGCCGAGGTTTTCGCCATAGCTTCTCAATAGGCGACGGGTATTCCCGTCGCGCCCGGAACAGAGCGCCCCTGCCTCGGCGGAACAGGCGAAAAGCGAGGCCGTCTTGTCGGCGATGACCCGGATATACATATCCTCCGTAATGTCGAAATTGCCGGTGTAAAATGCCTGATTGAGTTCGCCTACTGATACCCGTTCGGTGGCAACTGAGAAAGACTCCATTACGTCCGGGACCCCAGCCTTGACCAAAAGCCCGAACGCCTTGGCAAACAGGTAGTCGCCCATGAGAACCGAGACCAGATTGTTCCACTTGAAATTGACCGTTTCGATTCCCCGCCGTGTTCGTGACTCATCGATGACATCATCGTGCAGAAGCGTTGCGGTGTGGATAAGCTCCACGGCCAGGGCTGGATAGCGTGCCTTCTCCGACTGGTCTCCGGCCGCCAGGTAGAGGAGCGCCGGCCTAAGCCGCTTGCCGCTGGCCCCGAATAGATGCTCGGTGATTTGGCGAATGATGATGGAATCGGACTCCAAGACCATCCGATATTCCGATTCAAACTTCTGCAGTTCATCGGCTATGGGACTAAATACCGAAGAAAAATCCATCAAACTTTCGTAATAAAATTAGTCACTCTAAGTAACACCAAAAACCGTCGGCATAATACCGATTGCGAGGCCTTATGTCAATCATAAAGCACCAATTCAAACTGGCTTTGGAGGTTTGATCATCCCACCAGCACCGCGCCGCCGTTAACATTCAATATCTCGCCTGTTATGAAACTGGCCCATTCCGAGGCCAAGAATACGATCGGGCCCGCTAACTCATGCGGCTCGGCCGCCCGCCCCAACGGAATGAGGGAGAGGTAGCGCGGGCCATCCGGGCTCTGCAATGCGTCGTGGCTCATGTCGGTGTCCACCCACCCCGGCGCCACACAATTTACCCTGATCCCAAATGCCGCCAACTCCGATGCCAGTGATTTGGTCAGCGATATCAGCGCCCCCTTCGAGGCGGCGTAGTGCGAGTGCCCTGCCTCGCCCCGCTGCCCTGCCGTCGATGATACAAAAATAATGTTGCCCGACTTCTGCCTTTTCATGTGCGGTACCGCCGCCGAGGTCATGTGGAAACACCCCTTGATATTGATATCGATCGTGGCGTCGAGAACCTCGTCGCTCATCTCCTCGATCGCCGCCTCGGTCCAGATACCGGCATTATTGACCAGTATGTCGAGTCGCCCGAACTCCCCGATCGCGGCGCTTACCAGATTCTCGCAGTCGTTCCGGCGCCCCAATTCCGCTCTGACCACCAGGCACCGCCTGCCCAGCTTATCAATTGCGGTCTTGATCTCCTCCGCACCTTTGCGGCTGCTATGGTAGCTGATAACAATATCTGCTCCCAGCCTGGCGAAAAGCTTCGCCGCCTCGGCTCCAATTCCCCTTGACCCCCCGGTTATGAGGGCCACCTGTCCCTTAAAATCGATCATACGGATCTCCGAACATAAATTATGAGATAACGCCCCGTAGGTTGGAACCTTGCCCACTTGGCTTTTGACGGGCTCGTCTCCCGACCTTCCACAATTCAGGGGATTTAAGCCGAAATTATACGATTAGTCAAGAGGGGAATGCCCATGCCTATAATTTGACCAGCTTCTCGACCGAGCGCCTGACCTCCGAGGCAATTTGGTCGAATTCCTCTTTCGTGAAACTCTGAATCTCATTCAGGCGCCTGACCAGATCCCTGTTGTTGTTGACCCAGCGGGCGACACATACCCCTTGCTGAAATGCCAACAGGTGCAAAAATTGGCTGAGCAGTGGCCCCATCGGCCTGCCGGCGAGGTTCTCATCTATATTCTCCGTGGCCTTCTTTACCGTTTCCAGGTAAAGTTGCCAGGAATTTTCGGGAATTCTATTTTGCATCTTAGCCTCTTGTCCTTTCGCAAGTCCTTATCGATTCAGGTTAGTGAAGATAATGCTCGTCTGTCAAATAAAAAAGGCGCGACGACTCCTGCCGACGCGCCTTGAAATCAGACTTGGGCCTTATTTAAGCAATAACATCTTCATGGTTAATTCCTTTTCACCGGCCCTCAAGCGATAGAGGTACGTGCCCGATGATATCGCCTTGCCGAGATCATCCCTGCCATCCCATGTAATTCGCTTGTATCCGGCGCTCTGCTCCTCATTTACCAGAGCCTTGATCCTTTGGCCCAACAAATTGAATATCTCGATCTTCACATGCGCGTCGGACGGCAGCCCATATGAGATTGAAGTCGATGGATTGAACGGATTGGGGTAATTCTGAGCCAGGAAAAATTCCCTCGGAATTCTGTCGGCGCCATCCGAGGCTCCGGTAATCCTCAGTAAATTGCCAGAATCCTTGATTGATGGCATCGAATTGACGGTCCAACCGACCCCGGAATAGACGGCCTCGACATAATACCAATAAATGTTGGTATCCAGCACAGCCAGGTCAATGAAGTTTGTGGATGTTATCGGCTGAGTATTGAGCTTGACAAATTGCCCGTTCTGCCATCTGCTCCGGTAGACGTTATACCCTGCCAGGTCGCCATGCGTCACAGCATCCCACGTCAGCTCGATTACCATCTCCATGGAATCGGAGGCATGGAAATTAGTCGGCACCGGGCAGGCCGTCATATCGAAATCGATATTATCCATCGTCTGGTCGGCCGGCACGTTCAAGCTGTCAATAGTCATAGGGAAGAAACCGTCAAACTGTGCGGTCAGGCTGGTATTGCCGGGAGGTATGTTCTTGATCCAATAATCACCCACCGCATCCGTAATGCGATATTGTCCCGTGGATGTCATAACGACAACGCCACCGTTCTGCCCGCCGCCATATAGGTTTACCGTTCCCTTGATACCACCCCCTCCGGTATTGGTGGTTATCTTAATCGCCCGGCCGGATATCAACGTTGCTGCTGTCGGGGGATAGGTATTGTCATACGAATACTGAAGACCTATGGTCTCGGATGGGTCTTCGAATCCGACGGAGCTGTAATTCTCTTCCGCGTCCTGGTTGTTTACCACGGCTCTATACTGGAATAGTATCTCGCTATCTCGCGTTAAGGTTGGGTGGTAGGCAGGATCTGCTATTATGACCTCAAACCACTCGACAGCTCCGCCCGGCGGTGGATTGACATTTGCCAGGGAGTCGTATTCTATTACGAATACATGGTTGACGGTGTCATTCCAGGTAAAGATGCCTTTCGATGTTGGGGTATTTAACCTTAGATCATCCCAAAATGGCGAGATCTGGCCGCCGGCATTACCCGGATCGGGTATCGGCCAGTTGAAGAAGTTGGCCCAGTAGTTGCCGCCCATATCCATGCGGGCCGTGTCGGTCGCAATAAATCCGTTAATGCTTACGATGATATGCTGATATGCCTTGCCATAATACCTGAAATCGAACGGCAGACTAACCAGGATCGATTTGTCATCGGTCGGGCTGAAAACGAGCCGCGTGCCCTGCCCCCCTTGTCGAGGCGCAGTATCTATCCATTGATAAGTCGGGTGAGGCGTGTAGCCGGTGTCAGTGTTATCATACATGTAGTAGCCATAGGCGTCCGGCCCGGTCGGGTCGCTTGTGGATGGAGCCCCCACGGATACACTGAAAGGAACCTCCGACCTGATTCCGGAGGCCATGGTGGTGTGGAGCATTAGATTCACCGAATGCCCATCGAATATCCTCGCCGCCGTCGCCAGCGAAATTGACGTGCCGGCCCGGCTGCTGTCGACCGGGATATCTCCAAAAGAGCAATTGCCGCTCAGGATTATGCTGTAATCGTCCTCGGTGGTGACATAACCATCCACGCCCTGGGCCGCCACTGTGCCTCTATTCAACAACGTTACGACAATAGCGGCGGTATCGCCCTGGTCGAGACGGTTATTCTCGTCTGAAACGGCTACTCCTGCCACAGCAAATCCGGGAGCTGAAATTGGAATCTCCACGAGCGATCGCCAATTGCCCTGATTCTGATCGGTGACATTCAATTCAAGACGATATATGTCGCCATCGACTGCATCCGGGGCCATGCTGACTAAGAAAGGCTGGCTCCCCACGACAACCTGGCCGGGGGCGATATCGCCGTAAGAGCGGCTATTATCGAGCACCACCAGGTGCTCATCCAGAGATTCCAGGGTCGCCTCTACGTCTGTGGCGCTTAGGCCGGTTCCAAAATTCTTGAGAGCCAGGGTAATTTCGATTGTCTCATTTGGCGATACCAGGCCATCGGCATTGCCCCAGGAATTGCCATTGCTATCATCGTCGATGGCCGTCGAATCGTTTCCAATCGCAATTTCGCTTGTAACAATCTCGACATTACCCAAAAACGGTATCAAGTTTTGGCCGGAGACAGTCAGGGCCATGGTGCCGGTTGTGGGGGCGTCGAAGTAAAGGATGGCATTTCCCGCCTCATCGGTCTTTTCGACACTGAAAAGCTCCTCCACGAAGTCATTTTTCTTGATTAAAGTCACATACGCGCCCGAAACCGGAATATTATTCGAATCGGTCACCGTAACTTCATAATGATTCAGGCCCAATGAGACAGTATCGGCATGAGCGACTAAAATGTACTTGGGAATAGCCGTCCTCAGTTCGAGCCCCGGATCTCCCAGCATGTTGTAAGTATGAAAGTATTGCTCAACATAGCTGCCATTACCCCTGTATCGCGGGAATGTCATATATTGCTGCATTTTCCCCCTGACAGCGGCCGAGGCGAAATGGTAATTGTTTTCGCCAAAGATGCCCCAGAAATAACCGACCATGATAGGGTTGTTCCACTTGGTATGCGTGCCGCCGTCGGAAACGCCATAATATGCCGGGCCGCCCTTGAGGCTATCCGGATTAAGACCGGCCACTAACCACTCTTCGCCCAGGCATTCGCCCCCGAAATTACCAGTGCCGCAGGTCAAAATAGCCATGACTCCCAACTTCTGATTGTTGAGTAGGGCATTTAAATCGCTAATATAAAAAGAGGGGCCCCACCAACCATCGACACCGCCTTCACCCCTGTATTGTGTCATGGCGCGCCCCTCATTGAGATACTGCCTGATACGGCCGTTGGGGTCGCTGCTGCCATAAACCGTATCCACCCTGACAAAACCGTGCTGCATTTGCAGCTGCCGCACCCATAAGGTCGTAAGCCTGGCGGTTGCAAACATGGTGAATCCAACCGATAGCCCGCGAATCCAGTGCTGAGGATCGAACATCTGGGGATTTCGCTCGTACTTGAATATTTTCGCGATCGCTTTCCTGAACTCGGTCATATTGTCGACCGACATCCGCCCCACAAAGAGCTCGGGCAGGTAGTCCGTCCCCTCGACACAGGCGTATTCGTGATCGGAGGCGTAATAGCTGTAAGGGTAATCAACGATACCGGTCTGCGTGAGATTGTCAAGGTCGCCGACTATCATAACATATTCCGGAGGAACCTCCCAGGTGTTGTATGCCGACCTGATGTAGTTGAAAACCTGAATTGTCGAGGGATTGTTATCGGTGGGGTCGATATCGTGCGTCGAAACGAGCTCGACTGCGTATCCCATGCGATGCTTCCATTCTACAAGAGCTTTCAGGGAATCAATAAACATCGGCTTGGCGATAATCATGTACCCACCACGCTTGGCCTGGGCAGTGGAAAAGAGCTCGTCAAAATTCGAAATCATGCCTTTATAAATCGGGTAAAAGCCTTCGGACAGATACCGATGGTGGACCTCCTTGGGGTTGACCACCGGGCCATCGTAGGAGAGGCTGACTGAAAGGTCGCGGTATACCCGAAGCTCTCTTCGGACCGGATTGTATTGCACCGGGTAGAGAGCCACCTGCACGAATCTCACGTCGCGCATGATAGCCGGCTCGGAAACATCGGCCAATTCGCCGGGGTAGAAGGCATCTGTGCTATAGGCAATATTGTCGATCCCGAAAGGAACCGGTGTGGGATCCGATTCGGGTTGGGCCGGCTGCACCGGCGCCAGGTCGATATTCTCGAATACGTCATAGCCGGAGTTGGTAACGTTCAGTCTGACTCCGGCCTGGTCGGGGATCGCCACCAGGGTAGTCAGGGCTGGAATATCGGGCTTGCCTTCTTCGGAGATTTCCGCATTGGTCATATGCTCCGCCACAGGCAAAAGCACTTCCTGATATTGGGTCGAGTTGAGTTCTATCGGCATCAGGGATATTGCCGGAATCCGAATATTTAGATCAGTCCGCGATAGATCGGAGGATGAGATTTCAAATCCGGCCGATACGGCACTAATATCCGGGACAATATCGACCGATTGGCCGGCCAGGAGGTGGCCGGGTATGAGAGAAAATGGAGCAATCAAAAGACCGACAATTAAGATACGCCTCATAATGCCTCCAGGGCTCAGGCAGCACCGCACAAAGGTGTCGAATTATTTTTCAAGTAAAACACTAAAATTCCATGCGAGGGTAAGAATTTCTTTCAGGCTGCCAGGGTAATCAAGACAGCCGTATCCGGCAATAAAAAAAGTGGCACGGTCATCCGATCTGACGAAAAATCGGTCCCCCATCGCGCCCTCTTCCGTGCCATTAACAATTTTTATCTTCAGCATAGTTCCGAAAATTGCGCCGGATGCCCCCTTGCGGGCTACTTACAGCGCGGCAAATTTTGAACCTGGTCTGCCAAGAGATATTTATACCCTTATCATTACCCCGGTAATCGAAAGGGATTCGTGGATAATGCTGGACCCTGCGGTTCCATGATGTTGGAGCGGTTCTGGCAGCCTATGAAGCCGACCAGGGGGATAACAAGCATGAGCTTGAGCAGAAAACTGATCTTCGTCATAACTGTTTTCCTAAGGTTAAAGCTGCACGTTTATAACAAGGTTATTCTCATCTATCTTAGCTGATAATATCAGTCGACTATTCTCGACAAATTGCCGTGGGAAAACGCTTTTTGGGGGCCGGATAGCATAATCATGATGATAATATATGCACATAATTAACAATGAGTTTGCCTGAAAACAAAAGCGCGGCGACGGGAGTCGCCGCGCTTCTAACTGGTATTTCAGCTGCTTATTTAAGCATTAGCATCTTCATGGTAGACTCCTTGTCGCCAGCCCTGAGGCGATAGAGATATACTCCCGATGCCACCGCCTTGCCGGAGGCATCACTACCATCCCATATGACCCGCTTGAAGCCTGCGGTCTGCTCTTCGTTAACCAGTACCTTGACTCTCTGGCCAAGCAGGTTGAAGACCTCGATCTTCACGTGCGAATTGGAGGGCAGGCCATAGGAAATCGATGTTGTCGGATTGAAAGGATTGGGGTAATTCTGGGCCAGGAAAAATTCCCTTGGAATCCTGTCGGCACCTTCAGAGGCGCCGCTTATGGTCATCAGTCGGCCGGGGTCCTTTGTCGATGCCGATGAGCGGGCTGTCCAATTTGTGCCGGCGTAATCGGCATCGACATAATACCAATAGACGCTGGTATCGAGCACGGCCAAATCGACATAATTCGTGGAAGTTATCGGTTGCGCATTTAACTTGGTGTATTGGCCATTCTGCCATCTGCTCCTGTAAACATCGTATCCCACCAGGCTATCGTGAACTACAGCATCCCACGTAAGCTCGATTACGACCTCTAAGGAATCGCTGGCGCGGAAATTGGCCGGTACCGGGCAAGCCGTCATGCTGAAATCGATCCCACTCAGCGATTGATTAATGACAACCATGATGCTATCTGCCGTCACGGGAAAATACCCGTCCTTCTCGGCGCTCAGGCTGATAGTCCCGGCGGGAATGTTCTTGATCCAGTATTCGCCCGATTCAGAAGTTAACCGATGCTGGCCGGTTGATGCCCTGACCAGGACGTCGCCGT
>Ga0315293_10003159_pt1 | contig 15884 bp, 21 predicted proteins | sample YL17G13_20_MG_FD_203071 | JGI IMG/M metagenome (GOLD analysis project Ga0315293, IMG submission 203071) | Sediment microbial communities from Yellowstone Lake, YNP, Wyoming, USA - YL17G13_20 | ecosystem: Environmental > Aquatic > Freshwater > Lake > Sediment | place: USA: Wyoming | collected...
AAAATCAAAACCAATTATTGATATTGCCATTGGGATAAAATCGCTGAAAATCGGAAAGAAATTTATAAGCCCTCTTAAAAGATTAGGTTATGAATACAGGGGTAATGCAGGCGTCAAAGGAAGATTATTTTTTGCCAAAGGAAGCAGAAAGAACCGCACTCATTATTTGCACGTAGAAAAATTAAACAGTAAAAATTGGAAAAACCACATAATTTTCAGGGATTACCTTCGCCAAAACAAAAAAGCTGTCAAAGAATACAATAAACTAAAAGAAAAATTAGCAAAACAATTTAAAGATGATCGCGACCAATACACCGCCAGAAAAGATTTTTTTATCAGAAAAATAATAAACAAAGCGAAAAAAGCTTAATAGAAAATCATCATATAATTAGTGTAGATTTTTTTAGCCCCGCGCCATTAAGGCGCGGGGCTAAAAATTATATGTCTTCTAATTCTCCACTCAGATATTTGTCGAATGCGTTCAGATCTAACAAACCATGACCAGAAAGATTAAAGAGAATAGTCTTTTCTGTTTTTTCCTCCCTGCATTTCAATGCCTCGTCTATAGTTGCTTTTATGGCATAAGATGATTCCGGCGCCGGAATAATTCCTTCACATTTAGCAAAGTCAATTGCTGCTTTAAAAACTGGGGATTGAGAATAAGACCTTGCCTCAATCACTCCTTCATTGCAGAGCAGGGAAATAATCGGAGCTTTGCCATGATATCTTAGACCGCCGGCGTGTATGGGATTGGGCATAAAAGTGTGGCCCAAAGTGTACATCTTTAACAATGGTGTCATTTCTGCTGTATCTCCAAAATCATATTTATATTCTCCTTTAGTTAAAGAAGGACAGGCGGAAGGCTCTACGGCAATAATTCTTAATTTCTTTTTACCCTTAAGTTTGTCAGCTATAAACGGAAAACTGATTCCAGCTAAATTACTTCCTCCTCCGATACAGCCAATAATGATGTCTGGATATTCATTAACTATTTCCAGCTGTTTCTTGGCTTCTTGGCCGATAATAGTTTGGTGCATAAGAACATGATTAAGAACGCTGCCTAAGGAATATTTTGTATCAGGATGCGAAACAGCATCTTCAATTGCTTCGCTTATGGCAATACCCAAACTGCCGGCATTTCCAGGATTTTCTTTTAGTACTTTTTTTCCATAAACAGTATTTTGACTGGGACTTGGAAATACGTTTGCTCCGAAGATTTTCATTATTGACTTTCGATAAGGCTTTTGTTCGTAGGAACATTTCACCATATAGACAGTGCAATCAAGACCAAAAAAATTACAGGCCATAGCCAAGGCGCTGCCCCATTGTCCTGCGCCAGTTTCCGTTGTCAGTCTTTTTACTCCTTCTTTTTTATTGTAATAGGCTTGCACTAAAGCTGTATTTAACTTGTGGCTTCCTGCAGGACTTGCGCCTTCATATTTGTAGTATATTCTGGCTGGCGTATCCAGGAATTTCTCCAATCTTTTTGCCCTGAAAAGAGGAGTGGGGCGATAAAGCTTGTAGATTTCTCTTACTTCCTCCGGAATTTCTATTTCAGATTCAGTACTCATTTCTTGCCTTATCAGTTCCATGGGAAATAGCCTGGATAAATCTTCAGGAGTAATCGGCTTTTTAGTCTTTGGGTTTAATGGCGGTTCTAAGGGTTTTGGTAAATCTGGTAAGATATTGTAGAAATGGGTCGGTATATCCTTTTCTGGCAATAAAATTTTATTTTCCATAATTATTAAATCAGAAATTCTAAAGGCGTATTGCAGCCAAGCGGTCTTTTAGGAATAACATGTCGGGTAGTTTTCGCGGGAAACTTATTTCCATGCATTGCTCGCAACAAAACTGCTCTTTTTGATACTTGTGTTTTTTTTCTGGGAAGAACCATGATTTTACTGTCATTGTAATTTACCAGATAAGCCGGAATCTTATTAAGCCCAAGAAGACGTATAGTTTCTACGCGGTGATGTCCATCAAGAATAGTCAGGGAATTTCTGTCAATAATGATCGGATTCCTTATTTTCCCGTCAATTAAAACTCGTTTTTTCAGTTTTTCCAAATGCGCAAGATTCGTTTTCTCGTGGGGTTTCAATTTTTTAATTTCAATTAGTTCAATTTTCATACTATATTAGAATTTCTGATGATTTATATGTTCATCATTCGACCTTTACCCCTTTAGAAATTTTAACTGCATAATTATTACTGAAACATAATGTACCAAAAATTTCTACCGGGGGTTTAATTTCTGATGAATTTATTATCAACAAATAAAAAACCTCTCCTGCAAAGCCTGGAGAGGATCAGTAAAGTTTACTTTAATCTTTAGTTTATGGACATCTCAAAACAGGACTTTGCATAAGGAGTCGCAAAGCCCACCAGCACTCGTTTATCTGAATTTTCTTTGTATTTCCGTAATTTTTCATACCATTCTTAATTTATAAGAAGCAAGGGTATTTGTCAAGGGATTTTAAAAAAATCAAATTTTTGCTATTTTTAATTAATAACAATGGAGCTACTATTAATCTTAATTTACTCAATACCTTTTATTTTTCTGTTATATCTGCTTGCTGTATTTTTTTTCACAAGGGTTCCGATTGTTTTAACTAATAAAAAATATTTTCCTATAATTTTTACAGAAATACCTGTTTCTGAAGGCAGTATAGTCTATGAGCTTGGTTGTGGGATGGCAGATTTTTTGTTTTTTGCGGAAAAGTATGGCCCCAAAAAATTAATTGGCTATGAATTATCGCCTCTACATGCCGTTTTAGCGAATCTCAAAGCAAAAATACTTGGTTCAAAGGTTAAGGTATATCGGCAAGATTTTTTTAAGGCGGATATTTCAGAGGCTGATTATATATATCTTTTTTTAGTTCCAAAGATCGTAGAAAGAGTGTGGTTGAAAATTATCAAAGAAGCAAAAAAAGGAGCATTTGTTTTGATATTATCTGACAAATTATCACATGAGAAACCATATAAAGTTTTTAAGACCCAACCAAATAATAGTAAAAGTTCGTTAGTGCACGTTTATCAGGTTAAATAAATATTTTTTCTTTTATAATGAAAAGCCTCGATAATGAGATTTTTTGTTTTGGTAGAAAATTAGAGTATAATTGAATATATTATTATGATTAAAGCCATATTTTTTGATTGGGGACATACGCTTACGACGAGCGGTTTTAGGAATGCAAAAGAAAAAATAAGTAATTTATTAAGACCGTATAATCTAATCTGGGACGATTTTTACCTCCATTTTAAGAATCTTTATGAAATAAGATCCTCAGGACATCTAAAAAGCGACGAGGAAATGTTCAATCTGCTGGGAAAGATTACCGGGAAGGAAAACCTTCCTTTAAAAGAGATATTGGAGGCCGTAGTCGATTCTACCGTTATTCCTCAAGAGAATATCAAGACCGTTGAGAAACTGAAAGAAAAATATAAAGTAGGATTGCTTACCAATAACGTTAGAGAGTGGCTGGAACCGTCTATAAAACGCTATAAAATTGAAAATTTATTCGACACCATTATTGTCTCTTCAGAAGTTGGAGCAAGAAAACCGGATGCTAAAATATATTATGCGGCTTTAAAATCTTTATCAGTGAAACCCGAAGAAACAGTTTTTGTCAGCGATGAATTGAGCGAGGATTTAGTAGCAGCCAAAGGCTGCGGAATTAAAACCATCTGGTTAGATATAGGAGGTGATGACGAATGGAACAAAAAAGAAAGAGAAATTGCTAAATTATTCAAGCCAGACGCGACTATTAAAAATCTACAAGAAGCGGTCTCTTTAATAGAAAAAATTTAGTTTGAGTTATAATCTTAAAATGGCAAATAATGAAATCCGGGCAATCCTATTTGATATGGTGGGAGTTCTTTTGTTTAAGAAAAAAGGTTATATTCCAAAAATTAAGGAAGAGCTTAATGCTGAAAAAATTGAGAAACTTTATAATCATGTTGATGATAAAAAACTTCTATTGGATATCAAAAGCAAATTAGGCTTAACCGATGAAGAAATCAAAAGAGCCTTAGCTCGTATTCCTGAAAAATATGAAAAACCTGAAGAACTTTGGAACCTACTGCCTGTACTTAAGAAAAGATTTAAACTGGCAGTCATAAACAATGGAAACTCCTTAGCGAACAAATACTGGAGAAATAAGTTTGATTTTAGCATTTTCGATAAATTTATAGTTTCTGCCAAGATTGGAATTAAAAAACCAGATCCCAAAATTTATCTTATTACCTGCAAAAAACTCAAGGTAAAACCAGAAAATTGTCTTTTTTTAGATGATCGAAAAGAAAACATTATTGCAGCCAAAAAGCTGAAAATGAAAACTTTGTGGTGTAAATCCAAAAAAGATATTATTTGCGTTAAAAAAATCAAAGAAGCTATAAAAAGATATGGAGACTAAAATTTTTAATGGCAAAAAAATAAAAATAAGGAGAATATCGAAAAAAGACCGGAAAAACATTGATAAATTTCAGGATTTCTTAAATTCTCTCATTATAGAAGACGTTTTGATTAGAAGAAACAAAAAAGTAACTTTAAAAGAAGAACTTTTTTGGTTAGAAGAAGAATTAAAGGACGTAGGAGAACGAAAAAAGATTTATTTAGTGGCGGAAGACAAAAATAAAATTGTGGGTAGCGTTAACATCACATTAGGACACGGAAGAGAAAGCCACGTCTGTCACCTTGGGATTTCAATCAGAAAGGCTTATCGAAATATAGGCTTGGGAACTTATTTAGTAAAAGAAATAACGAAATTAGCCAGAAAAGAATTAAAAGCTCAACCAAAAATAATAAGGTTAAGCGTTTATTCAATGAACAAAGAAGCACTTGCTTTTTACAAGGAACTCGGCTTCAAAAAAGTAGCAAGAATCCCCAGACAAGCGAAATTTAAAGGCCGGCTTATTGATGAAATAATAGTGTTAAAAGAAATAAAAAAAGAAAAATGAAAAAGTATCCAAATGTTTCTCTAAAAGTTATATTTAGATATAGGAGTGAAGTAATGATGTTTAGACATCACAATGGAGCGTTCGATTTCCCCGGTGGCAGAATGGAGTGGAAAGAATCAATTTTTGGGGCGTTAAATAGGGAAATAAAAGAAGAACTTAACTTTCCTTTAAAGAAAGAACCGGAATTATTCAGTGTCTGGAATTATATTTCTAAAGACAGAAAACGCCATAGCGTTATGATTCATTTCATTTATCCTTTAGATAAAAAACCTAAGTTCTCTTCGCCGGAAAGAGTTGAGATTTTATGGTTAACAGGAAAAGAGCTTTTTTCAAAAAATATAATTAGAGATAAGAAGTTCATAAACAAAATATATGAATATTGAATACGAAGCTAAATTTCTAAATATTGATAAGGATAAAATAAGAGCGAAGTTGAAAGAAATCGGCGCGAAGCTGGTTCAAGCCGAGGTTTTGCAAAAACGGGTGGTTTTTGAATTGCCAAAAGGCCACGAAATAAAAGGCGGTTGGCTTAGAGTGAGAGATGAGGGCGATAAAGTTACAATGAGCCTAAAGGTGGTTGATGGAGAAAAAATTGAAAATCAAAAGGAAATTTGTTTAAAAGTAGATAATTTTGATGAAGCAGTATCATTTTTGCTTTCAATTGGTTGTATCAAAAAAGCATATCAGGAAACTAAACGTGAAACTTGGTCATTTGATGGTATTGAGATCACAATTGATGAATGGCCTTTTCTGGAACCGTTTGTTGAAATTGAAGGAAAATCCGAAGAGATAGTTAAATCTTTTTGCGAAAAAATTGAATTTGATTATTCAAAGGCTATGTTTTGCGCTACTGATACTGTTTATAAGTTGAAATACGGCGTTCCTTTTGAGGTTGTTAATAAGGCCCCATTGATAATTTTTGACATGGAGAACCCTTTTAAGAAAAAATAATATGAAAAAAGAATACGCTATTTTTTTACTTTCGTTTAAGCTGATTCTTCGGAAAAATAACAAAATATTAATTCTGACCGAATCTGAATCCGGAATTTTAGATTTTCCGGGCGGACGCATAGAAAAAGAAGAAATTTCACTGCCGATTAAAGATCTATTCAAAAGAGAGATAAAAGAAGAATTGGGAAAAGATGTTAAATATAAAATTCTGGGACCAGTTCTTCAATACCGCAGATATAACAGATTAACAAAAAGGTATGTTTTTATAACTGTTTACGAAGCGGAATATTTATCCGGGAAAATTAGACTTTCATCAGAGCATAAAAAATACGAATGGGTTGATCCTAAAAAATATAATTTGAAGAATAAAAAAATTAACAATAAAGAAGAACGCTTAGCTATTGAGGATTATTTTAAAAAGTTCATATGAAAAAGTATCCAAATGTTGCTGTAGTAGTTATATTAAGATTTAAGGATAGGATTTTAATATTGAAGCACAAAAGTGGCAGATTTAGTTTTCCCGGCGGCAGGATGGAATGGGGAGAGTCGATTTTGGGAGCTTTGTATAGAGAACTCAAAGAGGAGCTGGATTATTCTCTAAAGAAAGAACCGAAATTGTTTAGTGTTTTTAATTATATTTCCAAAAACAAAAAACGGCATACCGTTTTCATTAATTATATTTATCCATTAAACAAAAAACCGGAACTTTCTTCTCCAGAAAAACTTGAGATCCTGTGGTTTACGAAAAAAGAATTAATATCAAAAAATATAACTAAAGACGAAAAATTCTTAGATAAAGTATTCAAGTATAAGAAGCTTAAATCTTTTAAGACCTGACAGCATATTTCAAAAACATAAAATAAACCCACACGCAGATAATTAAATGTGATTTATGTAAAAAGAAAATTAAAGGCGAACCAATAACTGCAGGTATAGGATTTTTTCCAAAAGCTGAGTTGTGTCAAAAATGTGGTTCTCCGATTTTGAAATTTTTAAAGAAATATAAGTTTATAGAAAAAATTGACAAAAAAATAAAAATAGACTAAACTATATATATGTCTTATAAATTTACAACAATTATAATTCAAGAAGGTAAGTGGTATGTGGCTCACTGTTTAGAATTAGGAGTGGTTAGTCAAGGGAAAACTATTGAAGGAGCTCAAGAAAATCTCAAAGAGGCAGTTGAGCTTTATCTAGAAGACCAACCAACAACAAAAAAATATCTTTCTAAAAAGGCGCCATTAATTACTACTCTTGAATTAAAGCATGTCTAAGAGAATCATTTCCGGGAAGAAGGTTATTAAAATTTTATGCCGAGAATTCGGTTTTTATTTTGTTTCTCAAAAAGGAAGCCATGTAAAATTAAGAAAAAAAGTCAAAGACCGGGACATTATTACTGTAATTCCTCTTCATAGAGAGTTAGCGCTGGGTACATTAAAAGGAGTTTTAGAGTTGGCGGAAATAAATGAAGAAGAATTCTTAAAAAGAATCTAAAACACGGAAATTCCATCATTATTATAACTTCTAAAGGAGCCATATTATTAGGGCTCTTTTGTTTTGAAGAGAATTTAGTTAAATGCGGGGCTTTTTATTTATTCTATTTCCCTTATTAATTGTTTAACTTTCTTCTTGATTTGGTCTCGGATTTTTTTAATCTGTTCTATTGGCTTTCCTAAAAGCTTTTCTATTCGCCATTCTGCTAATTTCGTTGAATATTCCGGCGGTATGTTCTTTGATAATTCAGAATCCATAATAATTATTCTATCCGCCCTTTTTATTAATTTCTTGGTAAGTAATTTAGGTTTTTGTTTGCTTACATCGATTCCTAACTCTTCCATAACCCGGATTGTTTGCGGATGGATTTTTTTATCTGGTGCGGTCCCGGCACTTATTGCTTTTCCAGTTTTGGAAAGATGATTAAAAAAAGCTTCAGCCATTTGGCTTCGGCCGGAGTTTCCTATACAAATGAATAAAATAATCTTACCTTTCATTTTTATATTATAACAAAAGCTTCTCGGGATTTACAAACAAAAATCGCCAAGAAGGCGATTTTTAGTTCCATCCTTGACAAGGTTTCTTGGTCTGTTATACTTTACCTTAGTAAAGTATTTTAATTGGATAAAGTAAATTTATGGCAAAATGGGATAATAAAAAAACTGAAGACTTGATGAAAGCTGTTTTAGTTTTAAAGACTGTTAATGAAGTAAAGAGATTTTTCCGAGACTTGCTTACCGAGCAGGAGATTATTGAATTTGCCAGAAGGTGGCAGGCAGCCAAAATGCTAAGCAAAAACATTCCTTATACTCAAGTTGAAAAAGAAACCGGCTTGAGCTCAACTACGGTAGCCAGGGTTTCCAAATGGCTAAATAAAGGCATGAATGGATATAAATTAGTATTAAAAAGATTAAGTGTTCATCATCATAATCCTTCTTTCGGGAAAGGGTTGCGTTGATGTTGCTTAAATTTTATCAACTTAGCCCCCTTCCCGAAAGGGAAGGGGGCTTTTCGTTTAAGAAATTAATAAATAAAAAGAAAACGATATGTTACAATCACACTTAAAAATAAATAAAATTGAGAGATATGTTTTATTACCCGGAGACCCCGGAAGGATAGATAAAATATTGAATTCTTTAACAGATGTAAAGGAGTTGAACGTTAACAGAGAATTTCGTAGTTGTAACGGGAAATACAAAGGGATAAATATCTCAATGGTTTCAACTGGAATAGGTTGCCCTGCTGCTGCAATTGCTGTTGAAGAGTTGGCAAATATCAGAGCAAAGGTTTTGATAAGAATAGGAACTTGCGGTGGCTTATTAGAGGAAATGCAACCTGGCGATATTGTGATTCCAAGTGCTGCTATGTGTTTTGACGGGACTGCTAAAGAATACAAATCGGGTGTCAAAAAAATCGAAGCTGATAAGAAAATAACAGAATCGTTAATAAAAACCACTGAAAAACTGGGAGTAAAATATTTTACTGGTATTAATAGAACGCATGATGCATTTTACGAACCTACTGAAAATTTTGTAAAACTAGCTGGGCAAGGATTAATTAGTTCGGAAATGGAATGTTCGGCTGTATTTATGTTGTCAAAGTTAAGGAATTTGAAAGCCGGAGCTATCTTAGTAGTTAATACTCCGGAACCGCCAGAAGAAGTCGAAAAAGATCCCAGTATGGTTTATAGATTAGTAGACAAAAAGAAAGTACAGAAAGGCACGGATACTGCTATTAAAATTGCTTTGGAAACAATAAGAATCTTAGAAAAAAATAATATGAATAAAAAAATTATTGGAATCTTAGGAGGAATGGGACCGGAATCAACCGCAATGTTTTACCAAAGCGTTATTCAACAATGCCAGAAACAATATAGGGCGCAGTATGATGAGGATTACCCCGAAATCTTTATTTACAATCTGCCCATTCCTGATGTAGTTGAGGGTATTAAAAATCCATCAAGAATTTTACCTATCCTAATAAAAGGAATTAGGAGGTTAGAATATATTGGTGTTGATTTTATTGTTATTCCTTGCAACACGGTTCAATATTTCTATAACAATCTTAGAAAAAGTATTTCAGTGCCTTTGTTAAACATTGTTGAAGAGACAGCCAAAAAAGTAAAATCTAAGAATTATAAAAGAGTAGGTTTACTTGCAACAATAACAACAATTGAAAACAAAATTTACGAAAGAGTCCTTACTAAGTTTGGAATAGAAACAATAGTCACAGAAGAACAAAATAGAGTCACAAAAATAATTCTGAATATTCTCGCTGGTAAAAAGTTAGAATCGGATAAATTGGAATTAAAGAAAATAATTGGAAAGATGGAACAAAGTGGTGCTGAAGCGGTAATTTTAGGTTGCACTGATATTCCTGCCTTATTAACTCAAAAAGATATCAATATTGAGCTTTTTGATTCTATTGAAATTCTTGCGGAGGCAACTGTAAAGTACGCGGTTAGTAAATAAGCTAAATTAGCGTTTTTTGTTATAATAAAATTATGAAACTTATTCCCGAAAAAGAAATTATAAAAATTCCCATTAAAGACAATGGCGAAAAATTGGTTTATGTTAAAGAATTTTGCCCTCAAATTATAATCAATTTAGCCCTTTATATTAAAAAAGAGAATAAAAAATCTTGTAAAGAAGCTACCTTTGTAAGAGAGGGAGTAGCAAAAAGATTGGTTGTTGCGCAAAATAATCTTCCAAAAGGTTACCGATTAATGCTTCGTTGTGGTTACCGAACATTAAGTCTTCAGAAGAAAATGTATAACAAAAGGTACGACAAGTTAAAAAAAGAAAACCCTCAATTGAGCAAGGAAAAACTAAAAGATGAAACAAGTAAATTTATCGCCCCTATAGATATTGTTCCACCACATTCAACAGGTGGAGCGATAGATATATCTATAATTGGACCAAATAGGAAAGAATTAAATATGGGAACAAAAATCGGAACCTTTACTGAAGAAACTTATACAAATTCAAGTAAAATTTCAAAAATCGCTAAAAAAAATAGAAAGATGCTAATTTCCGTAATGACAAAAGCTGGATTTGTGAATTATCCAACAGAATGGTGGCATTGGTCTTACGGTGACAGGGATTGGGCAGCAGTTCTAAAGAAGAAATATTCTATTTATGGAGGTATTTAATAATAATTTTTGGACCCTACAATTCTCCATAAACCAAGTTCTAATATTGTACTACCATCGGAGCTAATAAAATCGCCAATCAGGTCTCGCCCGTAGGCGGGCTATGGCCGAGGGCGATTTTTACAAACCGGTCGCTTCAGCTCCCTGTAATTGCGAAGCAATTAAGGGTAGAATTAAAATATGAAACCAATAATTCTTGCGTCGGAATCCCCGAGAAGAAAGGATCTATTGAAACAGATTGGGATTAATTTTGAAGTGGATCCCAGTAATTATCAGGAGGAAAAAAATTTAAATTTAGAACCTCATAAACTCGCAAAGTATTTATCTTTACAAAAAGCTAAAGATGTTGCTACAAGACATAAAAAATCAATAATTATAGCCGCTGATACCTTTGTCGTGTTTGAAGGAAAAGTTATTGGAAAACCCAATTCAAAAGAGGAGGCGAGAGAAAAACTGAATAAAATGAGCGGCAGGCCTCATTCTGTGATTACGGGGTTTGCGATTATAGATACGGAAACCAACAAAATGGTTTCCAAGTCAGTGGAGACAAAAATATACTTTAAAAATATTACCTCAGAAGAAATTGACTCTTATGTGGCTTCGGGGGAGTCAATGGATAAGGGTGGTGGTTACGCCATACAGGGATTGGGAGGCATTTTGATAGATAAAATTGAAGGAGATTACTATAATGTGGTTGGTCTGCCTTTACCCGTACTTGTAGAAGAACTCAAAAATTTTGGGGTTAAAGTTTTGTGAGATAAGTTCCTGAAGCCCGAGAGATTAGGGCTTTTTATATTTTCTTGCGATAAAACCGCGGGCGTAAGCCCGCGGATACAACGCAAGTCCGTAGTCGCGTCAAACGCGGCGGAGGAAAATACATAAGAACCCGCCTTCGGCAGAACCTTGATTTCGGCAAGGTATAAAAATGTATATTCCGAAATTAAACCTAAAATTTTGCGAAGCAAAATTTTATAGGTACGGTAAGCACCATGGGCGCAAGCCCATGGGTTTCTATTTTGGGGGAGATTAGGGTATAATAAAATATAATAAAAAATAAAAAGCTCGTCAAAAAGAGCTTTTGTTCTAATTTAAATTGTTTTATAATAAAAATAATATATATGGGAAAACTTTCAATAAATTGTCAAAAGGTAGCTAAACAAATTTCTGAATTTCTACAAAAAGAGTTTAAAAAGAGAAACAAAACTAAAGCTATTTTAGCTATTTCTGGTGGCATAGATTCTGCCGCCACCGCTTTTTTGTGTAAAAAAGCGGGATTAGATTTATATGCAATAATTTTACCTTATCGAAAAAATGACTCAGAGGGAAGAAAAATAGCTAAAATTTTAAATTTACCAAAAGATCATATTATCACTATTAATATTGCTCCTTTAGTAGGGAGTACAGTTAAAGAACTTAAAAAAATAGTAAAACTCGATCTTATTGATAAAGGCAACATTATGGCTCGCCAAAGAATGGTTATTCAGTATGCCTTAGCCAGATGTTTGGGTGGCTTGGTAGTAGGAACCGAAAATTTAAGCGAATATTATCTTGGCTATTTTACTTTGTATGGAGACCAAGCATGTGATATTAGCTCCATCAGCGGACTTTGGAAAACTCAGGTTCGGGAATTAGCCAGATACTTAGAAGTGCCTCAATGGGTTATACAAAAAGAATCCACTGCCGGTCTTTGGCTGGGTCAAATAACTGAAAAAGAACTCGGTTTTACTTATAAAGACGCTGATCAAATAATGTATCTTTCTATTGTCAAGAAATATCCAAAAGAAAAAATAATTAATAAAGGATTTAATTCTAAATTAGTAAATAAAGTTTTGGGAAGAGTAAAAACCACTGAATACAAACGACAAAATCCTCCTAAATTTTTTTATTCTAAATGAAAGTTAAAAATCTCATAAAGTCAATATCTCTGTTATTTAACTTTCGGTTTTTCGTATACCTTTTGATTAATTTTACTATATGGCCTTTTTTAAAAGTTTTAGTGCGGGAAAAAAAAATATTTAAGTTCATATTTTTAGCTTATCCGGGCACTTTACAACAAGCCGGTTATTATGGGCCATCTTGGTTCCGACGATATACGCATTTTATTTCAGTCATCGGGACAATTTGGAGTAAAAACCCAATGCGACGAGGTATTGTTACAACAACCCCTTTTTTACTTGAAGAGTTTCGTGAGTTTAGTAATGAAAAAATTTTATTAGAGAAAACTTTGAATAGTGCTAAGGAATTTTCTCGATCAATCGGAACTCCAGTTGTCGCTTTAGCAGGGCGTTTACCTTCTTTATTTTTAAAACACGGCCTACAATTAGAATATTCATTTGTGAAAGGTGATAAAGGGACTGTTTTTACGATAATTGAAACACTGAAAACTGTTATTAATAAAGAGAAGCTTTCAATACCAAGAACTACAGCGGGAGTTGTAGGAGTGGGGTTTCTCGGAAGAAGAGTACTTTATGAACTTCAAAAAATGGGATTTCAATCAATTATAGGAATCGATTCTGATTCACAGAAGATAGCTAACCAAAAGATTATTGGAGTTCAATTATCGACTAATTTTAAATTTCTTTCTACTTGTGATTTGGTTTTTGTTCTCATAGGTCGAGGAAAAGATATAGAACAAAAAATTTCTTATTTTAAATCAGGAACAATTATAATAGATGACACTCATCCCCCAATACCAAAAACTCTCAGAGAATTGATCGTACAAACTAAACAAGCTAAGATCTACCGTGCAATAGTAGAACTTCCTGGAACTGAGTTTAAACCTACCCTCGCGGGTTACGCTTCTAATTGGTTACCAGGATGCGTAGTTGAAGGAATAGTAATTTCGGATGGTAATAATTTTAATTTATCTACTCAGGAAGAATTTAACACAAAAGCAAGAGAAATTGGGTTTAAGTCAATTCATATTTAACTTTGAACCTAGAGGCCATGGATTTTAAAAATATCTTTCTTATTATTATAGCTATAGCTAACCTAATTTTAGGTTTATTTAGTTATTTTAGAAATAGAAAAAGTAAAATTAATCTAACTTGGGGGGTCTCTTGTTCTACAGTAGTTTTTTGGACGATAGCAATGGTTTTATATCGAAGTACTGATCAAGAAAGCAGTATTTTTTGGTGTAAAATTTTATATATTTCAGCTACCTTAATTCCTTCTACTTTACTTTTCTTTACTATTTTATTTCCCTCTGAAGATTTTTCTTTTAGTAAGCTTCAGAAATTTTTAATTTTCTTTCCTAATTTTATAATTATTTTGTTAATAAGTTGGCCAGGATTTATTATCAAAGATGTAATTTGGCGTTTCGGCCAAGAAAAAGAAATTATCTGGGGTCCGGGTTATCCCCTCTATGCATTATATATTATCGGATATTTTAGTTATCTTTTATTTAATTTATTTAAGAAATATCAAAGATCCTCTGGTTTATTAAAAATGCAGTTAAAATATATGTTTGTTGGAATTTTGTGTTCCATATTATTTGGTACTATTTTTAATTTATTTTTACCCTCGTTTGGAAATTTTAGATTTAATTGGTTAGGTCAAATAACTACCATATTTTATATTGGCTTTATTACTGCTGCCATTACTCGTTATCATCTTTTTGAAATTCGGGTTATATTAACCGAAGTTTTGGTTAGTTTAATCGCTTTAGTTTTATTATTCCAGGCTCTTACTGCCCCCACTTTTATATTAAAAATACTTGGATTAGGAGTTCTTTCTTTATTTGGCGTAGCTGGCTATTTCTTAATTAAAAGTGTAATCAGAGAAATTGAATTGAGAGCGAAGTTAGAAGTTTTATATGGAGAGTTGAAAAAATTAGACGATGCCAAATCAGAATTTATTTCCATTGCTTCGCATCAGTTGAGAACGCCTTTGACTGCGATCAAAGGCTATGTTTCCATGATGCTGGAAAAAGATTATGGCGAAATACCTGATAAGATGAACCAGCCGCTTACAAATGTTTATGCCTCAAACGAAAGATTGATTAATCTGGTAGGTGATATTTTGAATATTTCCAAGATTGAAGCCGGTAAGATGGAAATGGAGTGGGAAAAGGCGTCTTTGGAAGATTTGATTCTGGATATTATGAACGAACTAAAAGTAAAAGCCGATGCCAAGAAGCTTTATCTGACTTTTGTGAAACCTACGGTGCCCATTCCGCTAATTTCGATTGATAAAAATAAAATGAGGCAAGTTATAATGAATTTTATTGATAACTCCATAAAATACACGGAAAAAGGAGGAACCACTATTGAATTAAGAAGGATGAATTCTGAAGTAAGAATAAAGGTTTCGGATACAGGAATGGGAATAGATAAAGAATATATCGGCAGGCTCTTTCAGAGTTTTTCAAGGGCAAATGTAGGTGCCAAAACTCATCCTGAAGGCACCGGTTTGGGCTTATATATCGCCAGAAAATATATTGAAATGCATAAGGGACGAGTTTGGGTGGAGAGTCCTGGCAAGGGACATGGTTCTTCTTTTTTCATCGAGTTGCCAGTGAAATAGGTAATTAGGTTCTAGCTTCTAGGTTCTAGGGACTAGACCAGGGATCAGCTTATAGCTTCTAGGTGCTAGAGATGGGGCAGGTTATAGGGGATCAGGTTCTAGGTTCTAGACGATTAGCTTCTACGGAGATCAGGTTCTAGCTTCTAGACGACTAGCTTCTAGTAAAATTATGTATATTAAATCATTTAAAGAACTGATAGTTTGGCAAAAGGCTATTGAATTAGTGAAAGAAACTTATAAAATAACCAAGGAATTCCCTAAAAGTGAAACTTACGGATTATCGCTTCAAATAAGAAGGGCAGCGATTTCCATACCATCAAATATTGCCGAAGGCCAGTTGAGAAAGAATTTAAAAGAATATATTCAGTTTTTAAGGATAGCTTACGGTTCAAGCGCTGAACTGGAAACTCAAATTATCATTGCAAAAGACCTATATTCAAGAATCAGCTATAATAAACAGGAGGCTATTTTACTTGAAGTCCAGAAAATGTTAAATGTAATGATAGCAAAGTTAGGAGCTAAAACCTAGAACCTAATCATCTAACCCAATTATGAGAAGAGTAAAAATATTATTAATTGAAGACGAACCGGTTTTGGTTGATTTATTCAGGGATAAATTCTCCAGAGAGGGATTTGACATACTTACTGCCTTTGACAGCGAAAGCGGTTTACAGAAGGCGAGAATTGAAAAACCGGATTTAATAATTCTGGATATTTTACTGCCAGCAAGAAATGGAATTGATTTTCTCAAAAAATTAAGAGTTGAAAGAGAGGTTTCAAAAATTCCGGTATTGGTATATTCCTGCCT
>Ga0315293_10003161_pt1 | contig 15883 bp, 14 predicted proteins | sample YL17G13_20_MG_FD_203071 | JGI IMG/M metagenome (GOLD analysis project Ga0315293, IMG submission 203071) | Sediment microbial communities from Yellowstone Lake, YNP, Wyoming, USA - YL17G13_20 | ecosystem: Environmental > Aquatic > Freshwater > Lake > Sediment | place: USA: Wyoming | collected...
GCGGAGACCCGCCGCGCAAAGTGTAGTCCCCCTCTCCCCTTGTGGGAGAGGGAGGATAGGAAAGGGGAGCATCACGCGGACGATACGGATTCTCGTGTTGCTTGGGATCCTCGCTCCTGTCGCCGTCTGCGGCGCGGAATCGCCGCAGGCCGTCGGCGATGCTGCGGCGGTCCCCTACAGGATCGAGGAGGTTTCCCTCGGGCTGATTCCGTCCCGCTTTGTTGGAGCCATCAACAGCACAGACGGTTGCCACGTTGCCTTTGTGGTGGTCAAGGGCGGCAAGCGGTTTGTGGTCCTCGACGGCCAGGCGGGGCCGGCGTACGACGGGATTCGGAACCTTGTTTTCAGCCCGGATGGGAAACGGGTGGCGTATAGGGCTCAGAAGGCTGGCAAGTTTCTTGTGGTCATTGACGGCCAGCCCGTGCCAGATTACGACGGTGTTCTTAGCGGCCCCGTTTTCCGCCCCGATGGGACGCTCGAGTACCTGGCCGGGAAGGCTGGAACCCTCTTTCGTGTGAAGCACGTTCCTGTGGAGAAGTGATACGCGGTCTTGGGAAGGATTCAAGCGCCATGCCGGTTATCATGTATCGTGAAGCCATCCGCGACGCGCTGGCCGAGGAAATGCGGCGCGACAAGCGCGTCTTCGTCATGGGCGAAGACGTCGCCATTTACGGCGGCGCCTATTCCGCCACCCAGGGTCTCCTCGAGGAATTCGGCGAGGAGCGCGTCCGCGACACCGCCATCAGCGAAGCCGTCATCGCCGGCGCCGCCACGGGCGCCGCGATGTGCGGCATGAGACCCGTCGCCGAAATCATGTACGTCGATTTCATGACCCTGGCGATGGACCAGTTCGTCAACCAGGCCGCCAAAAACCGGTACATGTTCGGCGGAAAAACCACCGTCCCGATGGTCCTCCGGACCGAGGGCGGCGCGGGACGCTGCATCGCCGCACACCACAGCCAGAGCCTCGAGGCCTGGTTCGTCCATGCCCCCGGCATCTTCGTCGTCATGCCTTCCACGCCCTACGACGCCAAGGGCCTCCTGAAAACCTGCATCCGCGATGACAACCCCATCCTCTTCATCGAGCACAAGATGCTCTACAACACGAAGGGCGAGGTCCCCGCGGAAGAGTACCTCGTCCCCCTGGGGAAGGCCGCCGTACGGCGCTCCGGCGACGACGTCACGATCATCAGTTATTCGCGCATGGCCCTCCGGGCCGTGGAAGCGGGCGAACGCCTGGCCACGGAAGGCATCCAGGCCGATGTCATCGACCTCCGATGCCTTAAACCCCTCGACATCGATTGCATCCTCGAGTCCGTCCGGAAAACCGGCCGCGTCGTCGTCGCCTCCGAGGCCTACAAGGAAGGCAACTTCGTCTGCGAACTCATGGCCAGGATCCAGGAATTCGCCTTCGACGATCTCGATGCGCCCATCGAGCGGGTCTGTGCCGCCAACGTCCCCGTTCCGATGAGCCCGGTCCTGGAGGACGAGGCGATTCCGACGACCGACAAGATCGTCGCCGCCGCCAAACGGACCTTGGGCAAGGCCCAGTCGCCATATGACGGTTAGCCGCCGGGCTTGCCCGGCGCGTGTTTTGAGGCGCCCGATGATACAAAAAGTCACCCTTCCCAAACTCGGTGAAACCGTCGAAACCTCCACCATCGAAAAGTGGCTCAAGAAGGAAGGCGATACGGTCGCCGTCGGCGACATCCTCTGCGAAATCACCACCGACAAGGCCACCCTCGAAGTCGAAAGTTACCAGCGCGGCACCCTCTTGAAGATCGTCGCGCCGACGGGCGTCGAACTCCCCGTCGGCGCCCTCATCGCCGTCATCGGCGACCCCGGCGAAACGATCCCCCCGGAGATCCTGGCCGAGGCCGGTGCGGTCCCCGCGCCGGGCGGCGCGAAAACCAAGACCAAACTGCGGGCGGCTGCCGTGGCGACCACCACAGCGGCAACGCCGATGCCGACCACCCCCGCCCATACGGGCCGTACGGTCCATAGGACCCGTACTGGGGCCGGACGTCTCCCGGCCTCTCCGCGTGCCCGGCGCGCGGCCCGGGAACTCGGCATCTCTCTCCAAAGCCTTCGCGGCACGGGGCCCGGCGGACGCATCGTCGAGGCCGACGTCCAGGCCGCCGCCAACGCCGACCAAGCCATCCCCGCCTCTCCCGTGGCCCGAAAATTGGCCGCGTCGATGGGCGTGGACCTTGCCGCCGCCACAGGCTCCGGACACGCCGGAAAAATCATGAAAGACGACGTCCTCCGCGCCGCCGCTCCCACCGCCCCCGCCCCCGGCGGCAAGGTCATTCCGCTCTCGGCCATGCGGCGGATCATCGCCCAGCGGATGCTCCAAGCCAAGCAGACCATTCCCTGCTACTACCTCGAAATGGACGCCGACGTCACCGATCTCGTCGCCCTGCGCAACCAACTCAATCAGGATGCCGCCGACGGCAAGATCACCTTCAACGATTTCCTTCTGAAGGCGTGCGGCATGGCACTGCGGGCCTTCCCCGTCGTCAACAGCCGGTGGGTCGAAGGCGGCATTGAGCGGCGGCCCTCCGTGAGCGTCGCCTTCGCCGTGGCTCTCGACGACGGGCTCATCACGCCGGTGGTCCGCGACGTCGGCCAAAAACCGCTCCGCCAAATCGCCGCCGAGTCGGCCGACCTCGTCCAGCGGGCCCGAACCAAAAAACTTCTCCCCGAGGAATACCAGGGCGCCTCCATGACCCTCTCCAACCTCGGCATGTTCGGCGTTAAAAGTTTCATCCCCATCGTCAACCCCGGCGAAAGCGTCATCCTCGGCCTCGGCATGACCGAGGACCGCGTCGTCTGCCGACAGGGCAGCATCCAAATCCGAAAAATGATGACGTTGAGCCTCGCGGTGGACCATCGCCTCGTCGATGGCGCCGTCGGCGCCCAGTTCCTCGAAACGATCCGCGACGCCCTCGAGATACCTCAAAAGTTGGTGGATTAACCGCCCGGAGCATTTTAAGGTTGCGTGTTCATACTATCGCCTGTGCGCGGTGGGTCCCTGCCTCGCCGTAGCCTCGGCGAAGGCGGGTCCTGACCCACCGCGCTTGGGTTGATGGGCACTCCTTCGCGGCGGGTCAGGAGACCCGCCGCGCTCAACCTTATGTGAAAATCCAATCTTAAAATGCTTGCCCAAAAGAAAGGCCCCGACCTTCCGGTCAGGGCCTCTTTCGTTTCCGTCACTTGCCGCTTATCGGGCCACGAGGACCAGATAGGCGACGTACCCGGCGCCGCCGCCGGCCGCCGCCGCCAGCAGCACCGCCAGCGCTGTCAAGCGGCCCAGCCGCCGATACGATTTCAGCAGAATCCCCTGATACGTTTGCAAGACCTGGCGGTGCACGGTCTCCAGTTGCTCGAGCGCCAGGAGGTTCCGCTTCGAACTTTCCTCGCCGCTCTCGAGGGCCGCCCGAAGATCGGTGATTCCGTCGAGCATCGCCTCCGCCAGCCGACACTGCCGGCCGAGAATCTTGTTCGTCTCGCCGAGAAGCGCGACCTGGTTCGCCCCCAACTCCGGCAGCCGGCGAACGGCCTCGCCGACGGCCTGGCCGACCTCCCGATGCCCTTCCAGTTCATGCCGAATCTGTTCGAGGATCCGCGTGATCGTGGTGTTCTCCGCCGTCGCCTCGGTAATCCGCCTCGGCAAATCCTCGAGCAACTCCAGCCACGTCGGGTCCAGCGGATCCAGATGGCCGCCGACCGGCCCCTCTGCCGATTCGGCGGCTTTACCTTCCGCCGCATCCATCGCCTCGCCCGGCGCCGGTGCGCCGACGTCAGCCACCATCGCCGAGGTTCCCGAAAAATCCACACCCGAACCGCCGTGGACCGGTTCCAGCGACCATCGCCTTGTCGCCAAACCCCCGCCCGACGGGGGCGAACCCTTCCCGCCGAACCAACCCTTCACGCGCTCCAATAGCCCCGTTCCGCTCACAGGACGCTTCTTTATCCGGGAGGTGCCTTTCGAAATTCGCGCCAGCCCCTCGGCGCGACAATGCCCTCGCACTTGGGATTATCGGACGCACCGGCCCGCCGCCTTGAAGAAAAACGCCGGCGGAGAACCGCCGGCCAAAAGGCGCAAAAAAAACGCGGCCTTTCGGCCGTGATATCCTTTCCCTGACCCGGCGCCTCATCCGCCTGTCACACTTCCATAATCTCAGCCGTCTTGTGTTTCAGAACCTCGTCGACCTGCTTTTCGTACTCGTGAACGAGTTTGGTTGCATCGTCGTGAGCCTTGCGCACTTCGTCCTCGCTCATCGTTTTGGCTTTTTCCTCGGCATCGACGTGTTTGATCGCATCGCGCCGAAGATTCCGCAAAGCGATCTTCGCCTCTTCGGTCACCTCCTTGACCTGGTGAACGAGTTGTTTGCGGCGTTCTTCCGACAGCGGCGGAATGGCCAGCCGGATCATCTTCCCCTCGACGGCCGGCATGATGCCGAGGTCGGAGGCCTGGATGGCCTTCGAAATCTCCCCGACGGACCCCGGGTCGTACGGTTTGATGACGATCATCAGGGGCGCCGGAACCGCGATCGTCGCCAGTTGCCTCAGTTCCGTCGGACTCCCGTAGTAATTCACTTTCAGATGTTCCACCAGCCCCGCCGACGCCCGCCCCGTCCGAACCGTCCGCAACTGCGCCTTCAGGTGCTCGACGGCTTTGCCCATCTTCTCTTCGGTTTCCAGGAGAATATCGTCTGCCGGCACGTCGCTAGTCTCCTATTCGCGTTCCAATCGGCTCGCCCGCCACCACCCGCCGGATGTTCCCCTCGCGCTTCAGGTTAAAGACGATGATCGGGATGTGATTTTCCCGGCACAGGCTGATGGCGGCGACGTCGATAATCTGGAGGTTCTGCCGAAGGCAATCGTCATAGGAGAGGCTTTCGTAGCGCGTCGCCTTCGGATTCCTCTCCGGATCCTCCGAATAAACGCCGTCCACCTTCGTGGCCTTCAGGAGCACTTCCGCGCCCAGTTCGCTCGCCCGAAGCGCCGCACACGTATCCGTCGTAAAGAACGGGTTCCCCGTTCCGCCCGCCAGGATGACCACCCGCCCCTTTTCCAGGTGCCGGATGCACCGCCGCCGGATGAACGGCTCGGCCACATCCTTCATCTCGACTGCACACTGGACCCGCGTGTTGACCCCCAGGCTTTCCAGCGAATCCTGAAGGGCCAGCGCGTTAATGACCGTCGCGACCATCCCCATGTAATCGGCGGTCGCCCGTTTGATGTTGGCTTTCTTCGAGAATTGGACGCCCCGAATGAAGTTCCCGCCGCCCACCACGATGGCCAGTTCGCAACCGTCGTCCGCCACTTCCTTGACCTGGCGGGCGATGGTGTTGACTTCCTCGCTTTCCAACCCGAACCCGCCGGTCTTGCAAAAGCCTTCGCCGCTGACCTTCAGCAGGACCCGCTTGTAGGCGCGTGCGGCCATGAGGAAGCCCCAATAGGTTAATCTTTCGCAGTCTCGCCGACCTCAAAACGGGCGAAACGGGCAATGTGAACGTTCTCCCCCGTCTTCGACACCAACTCCGCCAGAACGTTTTGAACCGTCCGCTCCTGATCCTTCACGAACGGCTGCTCCAGGAGCACGTGCTCCGCATACCACTTCGCGAGTTTCCCTTCGACGATTTTCTCGATGATGTTCTCGGGTTTCTTGCCGGCCACCTGCTCCCGCGCGATCCGGCGTTCCCGCTCGACCGCCTCGGCCGGAATCTCCTCGCGCCGCACCGCCAGCGGCGACGCCGCGCAAATGTGCAGGCACAGATCGTTCAGGAACGCCTGGAACTGTTCGTTCTTCGCGACGAAGTCCGTCTCGCAGTTCACCTCCACCAGCACGCCCACCCGGCCGTTGTGATGGACGTAGGAATGGATGCGGCCCTGCGCCGTCGCCCGGCCGGACTTCTTCTCCGCCGTCGCCAACCCCTTCTTCCGCAGGACCTCTATGGCCTTTTCCGGGTCGCCCCCCGACTCCTCCAGGGCCCGCTTGCATTCCATCATTCCCTGGCCCGTGCGCTCCCGAAGTTTTTTGACCTCTTCCGCCGTGACCGCCATCGACTTGCTTCCTCCCGCCTCTCTGAACGCCTCACCCTCAGGACGTGCTTTCCGTCCGGTCTCCCTCACCAGCCGCCTCCGGCATCGCCGGATGCGGTTTCGGCAGCGGCATCTCCGCCGCCGGACGACCCGCCTCGTCCTGTCCCGGCCGCGATTCCGTGCGGGCACGCGGATGGCTCGGACCGCGCCGCAGCACCTGGCCCTCGCCCTCGACGACGGCCCGGGCCGCGCGGTTCGCCATCCCCTCCACCACCGCGTCCGCCAGGTGCTTCAGCACGATCTCAATGGCCCGCATTGCGTCGTCGTTCCCCGGAATCACCACCGCCAACTCGTCCGGGTCCGCTTCCGTGTCCGCCAACGCCACCACCGGAATCCCCAGCCGGTTGGCCTCCCGGACGGCGTTCTTCTCCCGGACCGGATCCACCACCACCAGCGCCCCGGGCAGCCGCGTCATCGTTCGGATCCCATCCAGGTTCCGTTTCAGTTTCCGGTGCTCGCGCTGCAGGTTCGAGATCATCTTCTTGGAATACTGCTGAATGGCCCCCGACGTCATGATCGTGTCGAGTTCTTCCAGGCGCGACAGCCGCGACCGGACCGTCCGGAAGTTCGTCAGCGTTCCGCCCAGCCATCGGTAACCGACGTACGGCATCCCCGCCCGCCCGGCTTCCTGCTCGATGGCCGCTCGCGCCTGACGCTTCGTCCCGACGAAAATAACGTCCCGACCTTCCATCACCAGACGCGTCAAAAACTTCTTCGCCCGGAGGATCCCCTTGACGGTCTCCTTCAGGTCAATGATGTGAATGAAATGACGCCGCCCATAAATGTACGGCGCCATCTTCGGATTCCATCGGCTCGCCGGATGACCGAAATGGATCCCCGATTCAATCAACTCCTGTACTTGCAAAGTCGCCAAAGCCTACTCCCTCAAGTTTCTAGCGCGCAAGTTACCCCCCGAAACAATTCGGACCTCGCAATATAGAGCCTTCTGCCTGTCTGTCAAGCCTTTTCCCGCAGCAACCCATCCCCTTCAGGCGCGGGCCTCCAGACCAAGCCCATCCACTTTCCCCGCCCGAGCGTAATGATACCCCAGACCCGCCACCATGGCGGCGTTGTCCGTGCAATACTGCATCGCCGGAAGGATCACCTCGATCCCCGCCTTCTCCGCCTCCTGGCACATTTGGGCCCGAAGCCGCCGGTTCGCCGCCACCCCGCCGCCGACGATGATTCGATCCGCCCCGCGCTTCTCGGCCGCGCGCAGCGTCTTGCCCACCAGCACGTCCACCGCGCACGCCTCGAAACTCGCGGCGATGTCCGCCACCTGCCGGGCCAAGAGGTGCACCTCCCGCGTCTTCGCCCCCGCTCCGCGGCCCCGCACGTGATACAGAACCGCCGTCTTGAGGCCGCTGAAACTGAAATCCAGTGACTCCGCCCCGAGCCACGGCCGCGGAAACGACACCGCCGTCGCCGACCCCTTCTCCCCCGCCCGGTCGATGCTCGGCCCCCCCGGATACTCCAGGCCCAGCAGGCTCGCCACCTTGTCGAACGCCTCGCCCACCGCGTCGTCCATCGTCGAACCGAGCAACTCGTGCCGGCACGGGCCCTCCGACGCGTAGAGGCTCGTATGGCCGCCCGACACGATCAGGCTGATGCACGGAAACGGAAGGCCCTCACGCTCCAGGCACGCCGCGTAGATGTGGCTCTCGACGTGGTTGACACCGATGAGCGGCAACTCATGAAGCCAGGCGAGCGCCTTGGCCGCCGTCACCCCCAAAAGGAGCGATCCGATCAGCCCCGGCCGGTGGACCACCGCCACGGCGTCCACCCCTTCCATCGCCACGCCCGCCACGGCGGGCAGGCCCGCCTGCCCGAGCGCCTCCGAAACGACCGGAACCAGCGCCTCCAGGTGGGCCCGCGACGCAATCTCCGGCACCACGCCGCCGTACTTTCGATGCAGGTTTGCCTGGCTGGCGACCACGTTGGAAAGCACGCGGCGGCCGTCTTCCACGACCGCCGCACACGTTTCATCGCACGACGTTTCGATGCCGAGAATTCTCATGACCCCGCGCGGCCGCGCGCCCCGAAGGGGGCCCGCCCTGTAGTGAGAGCAGGCTCTACCACAGGGCCCGCTACGCCGCCTTCTTCAGGTACTTTTCGATAACTTCCATGCTCCGCAGGATATCGAGCGCCCGCTCCAACTGCTTGTCCTCCGAGGACTTGGCCTTGGCCGCCTGCCGTACGGCCGGCTCATCCACTCCCGGCAACCCCTCGTCTTCCTCCTCGCCGGACCACTCGGCCCCGCCTTCCTCCGGCGCCGGTTCATCCACCTGCGACTTCCCGCCCTGCGGCTTCGGCGTCTCCGGTTTCGGTTCCTTGCTTTCGCCTTGCGGTTCCTTCATCTCCGGCTTGGGTTCCTTGCTCTCGCCCTGCGGCTCCTTCGCCTCCGGTTTCGGCTCTTCGACGACGCCGTTCTTGTGGATGACCTCTCCTTCCTGCCGCGCCCGCAGAATGCGGATGTACTCCGCCGGCGTCATCGGAACAACGATGTCGGGCATCACGCCCCACGCGTCCTTGTCCGTCATCTCCTCCTCGCGATGGATGTTCCGCCCGCTCGGCAGGTAATACTTGGCCGTCGTCAGTTTCATCGCCGCCTTCTCCCCCTCCAGCGGAATCACGTTCTGCACGCTTCCCTTGCCGAAGGTCCGCTCCCCGACGACGATCGCCCGATGATGGTCCTGAAGGGCCCCCGCGACGATCTCGCTGGCGCTCGCGCTGAAAGGGTTGACGAGCACCACCATCGGAACATACGGCAGCGTCCCCTCTTTCGTGGCCGTCGCCTCCCAATACGGCGTGGTCCGCCCCTTCGTCTGAACGATCATCCCCTCGTCGATGAACAGGTCGGCCACCTCGACGGCCGTCTTCAGAATCCCCCCCGGATCAAACCGCAAGTCCAGCACCAGCCCCTTCATCCCTTCCTTCTGAAGCCCTTCGAGCACCTTCCGCAACTCCTCCGCCGTGTTCTCCACGAAACTCGTCACCCGCACGTACGCGATCTTCTTGTCCGGATCGATCAGGTACACCCACTGGTCCGCCTCATCCCGCTTGTATCCCTTGACCGAATGGACCTCGATGATCGCCCGCGTGATGCTCATCTCCTCCGTCTCGCCCGTCATGTGGCGAACCTTGATCCGCACCGTCGTCCCCGGGTCCCCCGTCAGCCTCTTGACCGCCTCGTCCAGCCGCAGGCCGTCCGTGCTCTTCCCCTCGATCTCGATGATGATGTCCCCCGCCAACACCCCCGCCTGGTACGCCGGCGTATCCTCCAGCGGGCTGATCACCGTCAGAAGGCCCCGCCTCATCCCGATCTGAATGCCGATGCCCCCGAACTTTCCCCGCGTCGCCTTGTTGAACTCGTTCAACTCGTCTTCCGAAATGTAGTTGGAAAACGGATCCAGACCCCCCAACATCCCGTTGATGGCGTCCTTGAACATCTTCTCCGTATCCACCTCATGCACGTACTGCTTCTGAACCAGACGCATGATCTCGATGAACCGGTCATACTGATCGAAAATCTTGTCCGGTTCTTCCTTGGCCGCCGCCCCGAACGACGACACGAGGAAGCCGCCCGCCAAAAGCATCAACACCAGCCCCACCGCATACTTGCGAATCATTCACGGCCTCCTGCCCCGTTCGGGCCTTGTCCAGGAATGGGAATATTGTAACGGCCTTTCCCGCGTTTGCAACCCTCTCCTTTCGCCGCCCTCACCCGGCCGGCGACCGCGCCGCCCCCACAACCCCACGACCAAAAACAACCTGGCGAAACCGTGTCGCACGCACCCCGACGTACGCCGACCAGACCTCCGGCGGCATCGGACACCCCAGCCGCTCCGCCACCGGTCCCAACGCCGCGTTTGCCATCGCCGCCAACCGTTTCCGCGCCAGCCGTCTCTCCACCAGCACGTCCACCAGATGCTCCAGCCACTGCTGCTCCGGTGGCGGTCGATCCGCCACCCGCTCCAGCGGTTCCACCCCCGCCAGCGCGCCCAGAATCACCATCGCCGACACATTCGAGCCTCCGCCCTGAATCACGCGGCTCCACAATCGCCGAGCCCGTCCGATGCACTGCCGCCGGACTTCATCGGCCGCCAGCCGATCCGCCGCCCCCAGTACGTCCCCGCGTCCCCCCGTGCCCGGAATCCGCTCCGTTCCGCCAGCCTCCCCGCCCGGCGACCGGGGCCGGCGGTCCAAAATCGCTCGAGCCACCAGCCGGCGGCTCCGCTGGAGCACCAACGGGCCGCCGCAGTGCGGGCACCGTCTCCACGCCGGCTCCAGTATCACCCGACAACGCTGACAATGCCGATGGCTGACCACCACCGGAAACGCCAGGCCCGCCGCCCGCATCACGCGCGCCAGCGCACTCGACAAGAGCGCGTGCCCCTGAAACCGCCCCGGCACCTGGCCCATCACCAGGTACCGAATCACCAGGCCGAGCGCATCGATCCCCGGCGCCCAGCCGAACGGCGGTCCGTCCGCTACGCCCCCTTCTCCCATGCCGACCAGCCTGAAGTCCTTCCGCCCCGCCGCCACGCTCCTCAAAAACACCAGGGCCAGCGGCGTCGCCACCTCGTGCCGAAGGTCCTCCTGCTGCGCCCCGCGCACCGGCACGCCCACCTTCTCCAGCGCCGGGCGGACCACCTGCCACACCACGTCTACCACGCTGCGCCAATACGCCGCCAGCGCACGGTCCGACCCCAACAAGTGAAGCACCCACAGGCGAGCCAGACACGCGGGGCCCGCGCTTGGGCCCAACGCCGGAAACCGCGCCGCCACCTCGCGCGACCACGCCACGCTCGCCGGCCGGCTCACCAGCGCCAACGCATCCTGCGGAAAACTCACCGACCCGGTACGGGTCCAGACTTCGGACAAGCCCCGCCGACCCAGGAAGCCGGCCATCTCTTCCCGAATCGCCTGCGGCACGAATCCCGCCAACGTCAGCGCCGCCCATCCGCGCAATTCCGGAAAAAACCGCCCGGGGGCGAATTTCTCAACGCCATCCGCCATACCGACTCCTCACCACGGCGAGCGGGCAGGCTGGAAGCCTTGCCGTTGCCCACACCCAAAGTATAGCGCACAACCACCGCTTCGGCGAAACCTCCTCGGGTTTTCTGTGACACATGTATGTCGCATCTCCGCCACCCATTTGGCACTCCGCCGCGCCACGCAACCCAACACCCCCCATCCCCCCAACCCACCCGTCGGCGGACAAAAAGAAAGAGCCGCAGAGGCCTCCGCCCCTGCAGCCCTCGGTTTCCACATTGGGCAAGGCGGGATTCGAACCCGCACGGTCTTGCGACCAGGGGATTTTAAGTCCCCAGCGTCTACCCGTTCCGCCACTCGCCCGTCCGGCTACGGACCCATCCTAGCAATCTCCCGCGCCCACGGCAACGCCTTTGGCGCCTGCCGGCTCCACGTCCCCTGCCGCCGCCCCACAACCAAGCGCCGCTCGAATTCTTCCGTTTTTTTTACATCTTTCTTGTTGACTCCGGCACCCCTGCTGCGCAACATGCTGAACGTGCCTAGGGCCTTGTGACCCCGGGAAATGCCCGAAGGACGGGCGAAAAACCCCGTTGCAGACTTTCGTCGGACGGGTTGGGCTTGCCGGTCACTGTAGAGGAGGTAGGCAGTCATGGCGAAGGCAATGACAAAGTCGCAGGTAATGAAGACGCTGGCTGAGAAGACGTGCATGAAGAAAAAGGACGTCGTGGCCTTCATCGAAGCCCTGGTCGATCTGGCTTACCGGGAATCCAAGAACGGCTTCACGATCCCCGGCCTCGGGAAACTCGTCCTGGTGCAGCGCAAGGCCCGCATCGGTCGCAATCCTGCCACCGGCGAAGTCATCCAGATCCCGGCCAAGAAGGTCGTGAAGTTCCGCGTGGCCAAGGCCGCCAAGGACGCCATCCTCTAACGGTCTTGCCCGGCAGCCCACGCCGAACCCACCACAAAGGGACCGGCCCGAAACCGGACCGGTCCCTTTCTTTGTCGAACGGCTGGAGGCGGCGGTGGGATTCGAACCCACGAAATATGGCGGTTTTGCAAACCGCTGCCTTGAGCCACTTGGCTACGCCGCCCACCGGCTCAGCAAAGGCGCTCGATTCTAGCCGACGGTCCTCGCCGTTTCAAGCCCTTCCGGCAACGTCTCGACAAACACCCGAATCTCATCGCACACCCGGCGATAATGGGCCAGCGCCTCGTCTTCCGTCTTCGCATCACGGGCCAGGTGCGGCGGATCGTCGAACCCGATGTGAACCACTTTCGTCTTGCCGGGAAACATCGGGCAGGCCTCGTTGGCCCGGTCGCAGACCGTCACGACATAATCGAACCTTTCATCCGACAACTCCCGCACATGCTTCGACCGCTGAGCGGAAATATCGACGCCGACCTCGGCCATCACGCGAACGGCCTGCTCGTCCAGTCCGCGAGGGTCCGTGCCGGCCGAATAAGGCTCAAGCACGTTCCCTTTCAACTTCCGCGCCCATCCCTCCGCCATCTGGCTGCGGCAGGCGTTCCCCGTGCACAGAAACAGCACTTTCGGTTTCCGACCCCTCGCCATGGCCCTCCTTCCTCCCGCCGCAGCCCCAGGCGACCGCCGGACTCCGCGACAAAAATGCCGGCCGCCCGCCGCGACCGGCATGGTCCCGTCTCTGGTGCGCTCGAGAGGAGTCGAACCTCCATCCGCGTTAAGCGGACCAGGACCTGAACCTGGCGCGTCTGCCAATTCCGCCACGAGCGCTTTCAACTTGTCGCCCCGAAGGGCCGCGCCTATACTAACGCGACTCGGGTCCCTGTCAAGCCCTCCGCCGGAGGGACGGGGCCCTTGAAACCGCCGACTGACGTTGCGGAAGGGAACAGATTGACCCTGCAGAGCCCGCGTGAGGTCGTCGATGCCCTCCTCCGCAAAAAAGAGGCCGACCGCGTCGGCCTCTTCGATTCCCCCTGGAACGATACCCTCCGCAAATGGGTCACCCAGGGTTACCCGACCGACGAGAAGGGCGACCCGGTCTCGCCGCCGGACCATTTCGGGTTCGACATCGTCGGCGTCGGCGGATGGTTCGACCCGCTGCCGCTGCGGGGCGTGAGCGAACTCATTGAGGAGACCAGCGAGTGGAAGGTCACCCGCAACGGCGCCGGGGCGGCTCTGAAGTACTGGAAGAACCGATCCGGCACGCCCGAACACATCGATTTCCGGATGACCAGCCGCGAGGTCTGGGATCGCGATTACCGGCCGCACCTCTTGGCTGTGGACCGGCAGCGGATGGACGTCGCGGGGACGGCCAAGGAACTCGCCCGCCGCAAGGCGCAAGGCCTGTGGACCCACTACGGCCACCTCTTCATCTGGGAGAACATGCGCCAGAGCCTGGGCGACGTCTGCATGTACCAGAGCCTCCTCCTGGACCCCGACTGGATCCGCGACTATGGCCGCGTCTATACCGACTTCTTCAAAGCCCATTATAAGATTCTGCTCGAAGAAGCCGGCAAGCCCGACGGCATCTGGGTGTACGAGGACCTCGGATACAAACACCGGCTGTTCTGTTCGACCGAAGTCCTGCGCAACCTGATCTTCCCGTATTACAAGGAGATGGTCGACTTCTTCCACTCCTACGACCTCCCCGTCGTCCTCCACACGTGCGGCTTCGTCGAACCGGCCCTCGACCTCATCGTGGAGGCCGGCTTCGATGCCCTCAACCCCATGGAGGTCAAGGCCGGAAACGACCCCCTGCGCATTGCCGAGAAATACGCCGACCGCCTCGCCTTCATCGGCGGCCTGGATGCTCGGATCCTCGAGTCGGGCGACAAGGACCTCATCCGCCGCGAGGTCGCCCGGCTCGTCGAAGGCATGAAACGGCGCGGCGCCCGATTCGTGTACGCCTCCGACCACTCCATCTCAACGCTCGTCCGCTACGAAAACTTCAAGTATGCCATCGCAGTGTACCGAGAACACATGTACTACTAGCATGGCATACCCCATCGCCCGTTCAACGCGCCGCAGGCGGACGTTCCGGCAATCGGCCCTCGCCCTTGTCGCCGCCCTCGGTTTGGGCTTCCTTGGCGCCGGCTGCGGGGCCCCCGTCCGGTTCCCCGACCGGCCCCTCGTCGCCCAAGTCACCGACGGGCATTTCGCCGCCTACGATACGAACGGCGACAAGCGGGCCGACTATTTCACCACCCAGGACGCCGCCGGCCGCACCGTCCGCATCGCCTACGACACGACCGGCGACGGCGGGCCGGACGATTTTCTCGACCTCGACGACATTCCCCTCGCCGATTGCCGGCACGTCGTCATCGTCCTCGACGGCATCGGCTACGACACCGTCGAAGCGTTCCGCCGCGAGGGGCACCTTCGGCTCTTCCACCCGCCCTCCCGCGTCATCTCGACGTTCCCCAGCATGACGGACGTCGCGATGGCCGACGTTTTTCGGAGCGTCCGCAGCCTCGGCTTCGAGGCCGTTTACTTCGACCACCGGACGGAGCGCCTGGCCGGCGGTAGCGCCGACTATCTTTCCTTGAAAAACGAAGCCTGGACCCGCTCCGTCGATTACCGCGCCCATCCCATCTGGGACCCCATCTCCTATCTTTACCCCGACGCCGTCTTCGGACGGGAACTCGGCCGATTCCAAAAACTCTTCGACCGCCGCGACCGCTCGTCCCTGGTCGCCTACTTCGTCTCGACGGCGGGCCTCGCGACGCGCCGCGGCCTCGAAGGCCAACACCGGATTCTCGACCTCGCCGACCGTCTCGCCGAACGGCTCGTCTGGCAAACCCGCGGCCTCGTCAAGGTCACCCTCCTCTCGGACCACGGCCACGCCCTCGTCCGCGCCGAACGGATCGATTTCCAGAAGTTCCTCCGCCAGAAAAGGTGGCGCGTCGCCGACCGGCTCCAAAACGACGCGGACGTCGTTCCCATCGAGTTCGGCCTCGTCACCTACGCTTCCTTTGCGACGCGCCGCCGCGCGGCACTCGCCGCCGACCTCCTCCAGCATCCGGGCGTCGATTTCGTCACGTACGAGGAAAATGATTCCGTCATCGTCGAAAAGCCCGGGGCCAAGGCCGCCATCGACCACCGGCCCGGCCGATACCGTTACCGCCCCCTTCAGGGCGACCCCCTCGGCCTTCAGCCCATTCTTGACCCATTAAAATCCACGCGACGTCGCCAAAGCGGCTATGTCGCGTCGGCGACCGGAGACCTCGATGCCGACGGGTTCGTCGCCGATGCCGACCTTTTCCGCCTGACGGCCGCCCACGATTACCCCGACCCGCTCGACCGACTCTGGCGAGCCTTCCACGGCCTGACGGAAAACGTCCCCGATGTCATCGCCTCCTTGAAGGACGGCTACTGCGCCGGGGCCGCCTCGCGCCTGGTCTGGCTCCCCTACATTGCCAGCACCCATGGCGACCTCCAGCGCAAAAGCAGTACCGCCTTCATCATGTCCACCGCCGGCCCGCTTCTTGCGCCGACCGTCCCCGCCATCCGCAGCCGCGAGGTCCCCGCCGCCCTCGAGCGCCTCACGGGCCGACCCTGGCCGCCGATCCACGAAGGGGCGCGGCCATGAGACGACGCGCCGGCTTCCTGCTCCTCGCCCTGGCAACGGTCGCGGCCTGCGCCGGATGCGCCGCCATGCCCGACCAGCGCCGCGACACCTTCGGCATCGATTTTCGCCTTCCCGAACCGTCCGACGAAACTTCCGCCATCGTCTTCTTCGTCGACGGCCTGAATCGCCAGGTCTTCCAGGAACTGCTCGCCGCCGGCCGCCTCCCG
>Ga0315293_10003172_pt1 | contig 15851 bp, 10 predicted proteins | sample YL17G13_20_MG_FD_203071 | JGI IMG/M metagenome (GOLD analysis project Ga0315293, IMG submission 203071) | Sediment microbial communities from Yellowstone Lake, YNP, Wyoming, USA - YL17G13_20 | ecosystem: Environmental > Aquatic > Freshwater > Lake > Sediment | place: USA: Wyoming | collected...
CTGCCAGGAAATAGGGGAAGGAGTAGAAATAGAAATAAAAAACAACTGGATTCACAGCAACGGAAACAATGGAATCTACATTTACAATCCTGATTTTTACGCACCTGCAATAATTCGAAATAACACCATCGTCAATAATGCCGGATACGGGATAAACTCACTCTGGCCGGAGGATGCTAATATAAGCAACTGCATCGCCTGGTATAATAGCTCTGGTCAATTGTATTCCAGTAACGGCACGTTTGAAAAGGTAAGGTATTCCTGTATCCAGAATGGCGATACTAACAACGGCAATATCAACATCGACCCGCTCTTTTATAATGACCCGAACGACCCTAATAATTTTCACCTATCTTCAAACTCGCCCTGTATAGATGCGGGCAACCCCTTTGCCGACTACGCCGGCGAAACAGACATTGACGGTGAAGGCAGGGTAAAAGATGGTAACGCTGACGGCATTGAAAGAGTCGATATTGGGGCAGATGAATATTATTGGAGCCCTGCTGATTTCAATGGAGACCAAATTGTGAACTTCATCGATTACGCTGAATTTGCTTTAGCGTGGCAGAGCCACCCCGGTGACCACGAATGGAGACCTAAATGTGATATTGCTGTCCCTCATAATCTCATCGATTACAATGACCTTGCTGTCTTCTGTGAGGACTGGCTCTGGCAGTCTGCCTGGGATAAGCCGGCCGGCTTTATGATGATGGGCCGGAGTGCAGGCGAAACTGAGACCGTCGCTTTCACTGCGTCGGAAATTTCTTTACAATCCATTTCAGCAGAACAGCAAATCGAGAAGGTCGCGCCTCTTAAAATCGAACAGCTAATAAAGTGGCTTGAGCAGGTCTGGCTCGAAGAGGAAACACATAAGCTGATAGACGAAGACCTCTGGCTGAAGTTTATGGAATCGCTGAAAAAAGAGATGTAGTTCCACATCAGTTCTTTTTATCCAGACCAACTCTGCAAATGCTTGCGCATCTCTCAGCCGGAGTGTGCGCTTACCTGGGGCCGTGCAGGTTGCCGGTCAGTATAGCGAGGGAGGGTAGGTTACAACTTCGCCGGTTCATTGTGCAATAATTTTTGGTGTGATTGGGGTTTGAAAGCCGAAGATATAGGGAGGCCCGTGAATGAGTCCGCCAAACGACTGCGGATGAATAAATGAGTGAATGAGAATGCAATGGTTGAGATTGTGAAGGACAATCCGGTCGCCAATCGTATTGCGATGGTGGTTGTTTCTCTAATGGCTATCGGCACGGTTTTTGTCTTTTCAGCCAGCGCTAACATCGTGCAGGAGCTTGACTTACAAAAGTTCTACAATTACCCCGGTTTGCGGCATATATTGTTTTTTCCGCTGGCATGTTTAGTTATGTTTGCCGCATCCTGCTTTGACTATCGCAGGTTCAGTCCGGCCAAAGGGTGGATGAGGTCCCCGACGACGTATCTATTGGCTGCGAGCGTTGTGCTGCTTGTGCTGGTTTTGGTGCCGCGGTTCGGGACGGAAATAAACCGTGCCCGGCGATGGCTGCGAATTCCTGCGGGGCCTGTAACGATAAGTTTTCAGCCGTCCGAGCTGGCGAAGTGGGCAGTCGTTTTCTTTTTGGCCGGCGTCTGTGATAAGTTTGGTTCGGAGATAAGGTTGTATTGGAGGAGATTTGTCCCTATCTGCTGTGTTGTGGGGCTGGTGGTCGGGTTGATAATAATCGAGGACCTGGGGACGGCGGCGTTTATAGGATTGCTGGCCTTTTTGATGTTGATTATTGCGGGAGTGAAGTGGTGGCACATTCTGACTCCTCTGCCGCCTGGGGCGGCGGCTTTTGCCGTTGTGCTGATGCGTTCGCCCAGCCGGATGCAAAGAATCGCGGCGTTTTTGAGTCCTGAGAAGTGGACGGATTCGGCTGCTTATCAGGCGATGCAGTCACTGGTTGCTCTCGGGTCGGGGGGACTATTCGGCAAGGGGCTGGGCAGGGGAATTTGCAAGTATGGTCATCTGCCGGAGGACACGACTGATTTTATTTTTGCGATTATAGGGGAGGAGATGGGGTTTGTCGGCAGCGCCGCCGTCATCGGGCTTTTTATTGTGTTTGTGTGGCTTGGGATTTTGGTGATTGTGCGCTGCCGGGACCATTTCGGCCAACTGCTGGCCGGCGGAATTGTTTTAACGATAGCCATTCAGGCGGCGATAAATATCGGGGTGGTGACAGTCGTGTTACCTACGAAGGGCATACCACTTCCGTTTGTAAGTTCAGGCGGGACCAGCATGCTGCTATCATCAGCGGCGGTTGGAGTGTTGTTGAATATCGCCAAGCAGTGTGCGGCGGAACCGGCCCAGTCGGCAGAGGAACAAAAGCCCTGAGCGGTTAGGTCAGAGGACGGGGAGGAAGTCAGGGGCTAATAATTGCGAATCGAGAGTTGCAGATTATTCAAGATGGTTTCGATGGCTTTATTAAGCCGACAGAAGCTGGTTTTAATTTTGTTGGCGGTTTACTGGCCGGCCCTTTTTATTCTTGCGCACATACCAATTCCGCAGTTTGTGCGGCAGGCGGGTGTTTCCGATAAGACCCTTCACTTTCTTGCGTATTTGATTCTGGTGTTTCTATTGTGGGTTACCATCAGCAGGGACAAGAAGGTGGATTGGCGCAGGGCTATTGTCTGGTGGGTGCTTCTGTCTGTGCTTGGGTATGGGGTTGTGGATGAATTGCTTCAGGGCTGCGTGGGGCGGAGCTGCGATGTGAGGGATTTTGCGGCGGATTTGGCGGGTGTGCTGGCGGGTCTTATTTTGCTTTCATTTTTTACGTTTTGGCCTGCTGTGCTTATAGTAACAGGTGCGACTATTTTTGGTTTGACGAATGTTTCACGAGTGAATTTAGCTGACGTGCTGCCGGTTACAAACATATTATTACATCTGTTCGGCTATGCGATATTTACCTTGCTGTGGATTCAATTTATTGACCTTTTCCTATCGCCAAAGCCACCTAAACTCCGCTGGCTGATTATAGCTTTGGCCCTACCGACAGGTTTTCTATCGGCTGTGAAACTATTTTCTGCGATTGCCGGCAAAAGTTCGGGACTGCGGGACGTAATACTTGCTGCAGTGGGAATCGTAGTTGTAGTGAGCACATTTTATCTGACAACTTTATTCCGCCGGCTGTCTGGGAATTCCGGAGCTATTGGGAAGTGACAGCGGCGGTTTTTTTGAAGGGTCGATAGAGGGGGTCGCCGATTAAAACCAACTGCCAGGAATTGAATGGCTGTGTGCGGTAGTATGCTTCAACGAGGCAGTTGCCATTGAATAGCTCGCCGAAGAACGCTCGCGGCTCGGGAAATGCGTAAAGATATGGTTCAGCTACCGCGCCCAGCGTGGCGGTTATGCCGTTTCGCAGCATTGCGGGGCACCACTGGGCGCTGTTAGGGTCGCGAAGGTCCACCGCCTCGAAGCTGGAGACGTGGTAGCCGACGGCGCCATCGACGAAGTCGAAGGCATCGACGTATTTTTTCAGACTGTACCAGCCGCAGTAGATAGCCGTTTGGGGGCAGGAGCGGGGCGCAAAAAGGTTTTCTGTTTGCTCCTCCCTGACGGGTATTGCCGTCCGCAACCTTAGGAACATCGCCAAATCCAGCAAAGACTGGTCAAAGCGGCCCGGCAAATCTCTCGTGTGTGCGATGCCCCGCGAGTCGATGTAAGCGACACCTTTGAGGCCGGTTTTTTCTGCGGCTATTGCCTTATCGATGAGGCCTTTGACTATTGTGTAGTCCGGACCGTCGAGGCGGCTGACCATAAGAGTCCTGAAATCAAGACCCATTATGTCGTTTTTTAGCATATTCGGCTGCCAGCGGTACAGCTCATATACGCCGAACAATATCATTGATAATTCGCTATCGACCGAAGCGTTTGTTTCTTTGCCGGCGATGCGGTCGATTTCCATTTGCATTTGTGCCAATCGGTTGGTGCACTGCTGATGTTCGGGCGAACCGGCCAGGCCGTTTTGCTCCAATTGCGTGAGCCGATTTTTCTCCTGCATAGTCAATTCTTTTAATTCCTGAACTCTCGCTTCCATTCTGATTAGTGCGCCTCGCGGCCCGACTTTGACAGGCACACCATAAGTTGTCAGCAGGCATCTGATTTTGCCGGCAGGGCGGATGGTGAGCAGCTCCTTGCGTATAGGTCCTGCGAGGTGCCTTTCGTAATTGTCCCTGCTGATGGTGTCACTGAGATTTGTCCCGAGGGACAATGACAGGATATTTTTGGTCGGGACTTTGCGTTTTTCGCAGTAGTATCGGGCAAGCCGGCCGGATGCGGCAACGTCTTTATTTGCTATGACCAGAATCTCCTGCGGCTCTAAAGCGAACACCACCCCGCAGTATGCCGACAGCAGGAAAATAATTGTGCGGTTTTTACAGACCATTTGCAGTCCGCGAGCAGTTACCTTTTTATTGTTTCCCTTCTCCCCTTGTATGTTCGGTCTGCGAATATCTTTTCTCGTAGATGCCTTTTCGCAGCAGGACGTTGGCAATGGTAGCGAGGATTATCTTAAAATCCAGCCACAAGCTTGCTGTTTCGACGTATTTGACATCGAGTTCGAGTTTTTGTTCGCGTGTCAGCTCGCCTCTGCCTTGTGTTTGTGCAAGACCGGTGAGGCCCGGTTTGGCGAGGAGTCGTTTTTTTTGTCGCTGGTTCCATTCGGGTATCTGCGAGATATACAGCGGGCGGGGGCCGACGATGCTCATATCACCTTTTATGACGTTTAATAGCTGCGGCAGTTCATCGAGGGAGTATTCCCGCAGGAATTTGCCTGTTCTCGTCAGGCGGGGGTCGTCGGAGGATTTGGGGCTTGGGCCGAAGGGCTCGACATCTACTTTCATTGTGCGGAATTTGTAGAAGGTGAATGGTTTGCCGCCTTTGCCGGCTCTTTGCTGCTTGAATACAGCGGGGCCTTTGCTGCCAAGCCTGATGGCTATCACAATAGCGGCGAAGGCCGGAGAGAGAAGGACCAGAACCGGGAGGGAAATGACTATATCTATTCCGCGCTTAAAGATACTGTAAATGGTCATATAATTTCGTTAGACTATTAAAGAATACAGGGTTATACGCCGACTTTAGAATCGAAGAATAAGTTTACCCGGATGCAGTCTCAGTATCAACAGTACAAGCGGCAAAGCTCGGCGGAGAAGGTTACGTCCGGTAAACTACTGAAGATTTGCAAAATAGCTGGTGGCCCGGGCATTCTTCAGATAGAGGGATAAAGATTATGTTCGATAACATCATAGGCCCCGAAAGGCCCGTAAGCTGGGTCCTGCAATTCTGGCCTGTGCTGGTGCTTTCGTTTGTTTCATCTCTTGTTGCCACGTCTCTGTGCAAGAAGATTGCGCTGAAGTTTGGGATTGTTGACAGGCCCGACAACTTAGTGAAGACCCACAAAGGTTCTGTCGCATATCTTGGCGGCGTTGGTATGCTTGTGGGGCTGACTGTCGGGATATTTACGGGTATTTATCATATTTACGACCTGCAGCAATTTAGCGCGGCTTTCAAGTGGCTTATCGGCGTGCTGGCGGGTGGGGCGATAGCGTGCCTGGTTGGGCTGGTGGATGACATATTTAACCTGAAACCCTGGCAAAAGATATTGGGCCAGGTCGCAGCGGCCATCGTTTTGATTTTTGTGGGCATCAGACCCGCGATCTATTATTCATTGACCTTTTTGAACATAGAAATTTCTGATACCGTGGAAATGTTTTGCGGGATTCCAATAGTAATCATTTTTGTGGTCGGTGCAACGAACTCGCTAAACCTTCTGGATGGTTTGGATGGTCTCTGCGCAGGAGTTACTGTGATAATTACCTTCGCAATGCTGTTACTGGCAGTCCATCTGGGGACGTGGGGATACAGTGAAGCTGGCGACCCTGTTCGTATAATAATATGTCTGGGACTTGTTGGCGCAGTGTGTGGTTTCCTGCCCTTTAATCGATACCCTGCCAAGATATTTATGGGAGATGCCGGAAGTATGCTACTCGGGTTTGTAGCGGCATCGCTTATGATTCTATTTGCAGAAAAGGTTCCGAGATGGTGGATGGCTTCCATAGTAGTTTTCGGCCTGCCAATCCTCGACACAGCCGTCGCACTGCTGAGGCGATTCCTTAATAAACACCCATTATTCGTTTCCGACCGCGGACACATATACGACCAGATGATTGATAGGGGGATACCACTGAAAAGAACTGTTGCTATCTGCTACGGCTTAGCTGCTATGTATGCGCTAATCGGTATCATTATGAGTCAGATAAGAACTCGATTTGCCTTAGTAGTGTATATAGTGGTGTTTGTGGTGTCGGGAATCGTGGTTTGGAGGAAAGGTTACCTGAAAATGGAGGGCATCCGCGGGGCAATCCGCAAAGTTCAGTAATTCTTACGTTACCGATTTTGGCCAAATGGAATTCCTCAACTAACGCAAATCTTTTACACGGTAGTTGATTAAAGCTGCCCCAAAGCAGGCCAAAGTGTGCCCAAATGAATTCTGCGGCACCGAGGAGTGGAAAGGTTATCTGCCAGATGTTTCTACCAGGTCAAAAAGCTTCTGGATTTCGGATATGGTCAAGGGCAAATCAAAATGTTTTACGTTCGCAATAAGGCCACAACCATAGCTCGTACGCCGACTGTATGTGCCGAACGTTACCGCAACAGGAGGCCCTAACTTAGTATCGCCATTGTTCGTGAGAACGTGTTCGACACCGTTAAGCGGCGTTTGCACGCTTAGCCTGAAGTCACCACCCATATTTGTGAGGGCAAGCTTGATACTGTCAAAATGCTCCCAGCTAAATGTTTGAGTAGTGACAGCAGTGTTTGTGCCGTCTGTCGCAACAAATTTCGATGTGGCATTATCATAATAAAAATCTATGTTCTCATCGCCGTCTGTCCAGCTTGCTATATATATATTTCCATGCCATTCACGGCTCGAACAGTCCGGTCTCCACTCAAATGTAGTTGTAAATTCAGCGCCGAGACCAACTAGCGACCCTGTTGCAGTCTCATTGGCTCTGGGTGTACCACCAATTTGCCAGGAAGAATTATAATACTGGTCAGGAAAGTAAACTATCTGACAGGCGTCTATGTAACATTGAGCTTGTCGGTCATGGCTCTCAATACCTGTAAGCCAGCCGTTATCATAAAAGTCTATCCAGAGCTGTGGGCCACAAGTATCCCAGTTAGCATCGGTGCATTTTCCCCAGAGCGTAATTTTTTGCCATTCTTTTGTGATTTCGAAATTTGTCGGTTCGCTATCAATGGAACCTGTTGCCGTCTTATTATAAACATAAATGCTGGCGACAGCACTATAATCTAACGGCCAAGTTGGACACCCTTTTATCCAAAACGATGCACAAATGAGGCCATTTAATGATGGGTTGGTGGGCCAATAACCACTGGTAATCTTTGCGTGTCCTGCACCATTATCCTTGGCAGTAAAAAGAAAACAATAATCGCCGTGTAATGCATCAACATTTGAGCGGCCGTAATAACCCTCGGTAAGGTCAATGTCGTGGTCGGTACTGTACCTTTTCCAACCTCCGTTATCATCTTCAAAAGAAGACCTGCTGGGTGTATTCAATATATTAGTTATTCCACGCTCTAATCTAAGCGCGTTTACAATCTTTGCATTTACGGGTGACATCTTGTAAAGTCGCCCAGAGTCTCCGTCGGAGTAAATTCCCCACAAATAGCCATTAGCGTAGCCGGCGATAAACAGAAAACCATTTACTCCTTCTACTCTATGTGCGCAAACCCAGCGAACGCCATCCGTGCTGACATAAATGCCCGCATCATGGTGATTATCCTCATCGCGAACGGCAGCATAATAAACACCGTTATATACTAACATGCTATAAACATCACCGTGGGGATTCTGGTATCTGTAGGGGTAATTAGAGTTGTATCTGTACTCAGGCCACCTTAACACGTCCTTTCGGGAATCATCTGCCGGGTCAAGCCTCCAAATAACCGGGTCTGTGCCCACTTTATCGTGACCAAAGTAGATATAAGCTCCGTCAGAAAATGCACACACAGGATTATATTTTGCAATAGTAGCTGTTTTCGACCAGACACCTCCAGAGTTTTCAATCTTAATAACTTCTGAACAATTGCCATCGCCGTAGGAGGCGTATATCGTGTTTGTATCACCAGGAGCAAAGGACAAGCAGTGTCCGTGTTGTCCACTATGTGCACCCGGGTCGTAAATTTTAGCCCAAGTCGCACCATAGTCATCGCTGTAATAGACGCTGCGAGGGTTATTCTCTTGACCATTGTAACCATACTCTACGACTGCAACCTTATTATCCGCGAGAGCGTAACCAAACTGTTCGGGATAACCACTGTCGAATTTCAGAACATGGCTCCAGCTCCTACCTTTGTCCATAGATCTAAAAAGATTACCCTGGTTGCCTGATTCCTTCTTACCAAGAGCTACAAGCCAACTGCCATCGGGTAAAATTTTTATAGATTTAATCGAGTCATTCAGGTTGTTAAGATTAGATACGAATGGTTCATCTTTTGTTATATCCGCTATTTTAGTAAAATTTTGGCCGTCGGGACTGGTTTTTAAAATATTGACGTAACCAGCAAGAAGTAAGCCGGCATTTCCATCGACATCAAGATGAGCTACAAGCTCGCTGGTGTTAAGTATTACATCCGGTCGAGACGCAACACAAATATCTTCATACCTGCCGACGTTTTTCGGCAGCTCTCTGAAGTTGGCATCATACGCGATAGAATCTCTAACCAGACCGAGTGGCGGAACACTGTCCTTTAACCATTCATTTGCGAGAATGGCTAAATCCTCAAAATTCACTACACCATCGGCGTTAATATCCGCTTTTAGAAGTGTTTCTTTGTTAGTTTTTACAACTGCAATATGTCCGCCGAGTGTCCATACAGTGTCGGCTGGCGGTGTTCTTCCCCCTGTAAGACGAGCCAAATCGACTTTGTGATATTGTTTAGTCTTAGTTTGCCCTACCTCTGCCTGCTCATAAATCGTAGCACTAGGGCCGTTATCTTTACATACAATAATGCAAGGAACGCCATCAGGATATATTTCAGACCAAGTTGCGCCTTCGACATCATAGTCTTGTATGGCGTCGCCGACATATCTGGTTAGTGCTGGGTCAGGAGGGAAAGTTACGAAACCGGAGCTCCCATCAAGGAGAGGAATAGAAGGGACATGGCACCGGTCTGTATTTGAGTTTGCCGTCCATGTAATAGAAATATTTATGTCAATCCCTTGATCGCTAATTGCAGAATATATTTCTCCTTGCATTACATCCAATGTGCCAGGAGTTGTTGAACCATCCTCATCATAATCACCAAAACCCTTTACATATAAAGAGATTTGGGCATTATTATATAACTTGCCTCTTGGGATTGTTGCTGTATCATCCAATGTAGAAATGCTGTTTCCTCCGATATACAAGGTTGGTTTCGTTGTTGCAATGAAATCAGCGCAACTATGGTCTGACGGCCCTGACCTATAATGAGCGGGACCATAAGAAGTCCATTTATAGGTTGTTTGAGTGGCCTTTTTCCAATCAATTGCGATTTCACAAGTGTTGCTTTTAAGAATTTTATATGCTTTCTGTCCGCTTATTTCAGACCAACTTGGTATCCAACCGGCAACGGTGTCAACTAAATCGTGTCCCATTGCAAGATTATCAGTGTCTAATGTAGATGGGTCTCCAATGGCATCGTCATCAAAAGAATGTACGCCAACAATCTCACACATTGTACCAGAGACAAGTGTAAATCTAAGATATTTTTCCCCCGATGAAGTAGCTTTTGTTGCAACAACAATTTCAGTTATAGTCTTATCCGGGCCGTCATTTGCAAGATTTATGCTCGTTTTGTCTAATTCACCACTCAGGTCATTCCCGCCGCTGGTAGTACCGAGAGTTAAGTTGAGGGTTCCATAAGTAGAGCACGTTCGAACAATAGCGTGTATTCTATTATGCCCATCAGGGATTTTCCATTCAATCCATTTACCAGGAGTATGTGCATAATATAAAGGCCATCCATTGGCAGCATCACTTGACCACGCAGAACTTACAGCATAGCAGCGGGAGTAATCCTGCCATTTACCAGGCCTTACAATGCCGAAAAACGCTTCGTCTATTGGATAATTCTTGGCTTTATATCCGGAATTACCAACTCGCCGAAGCGACTGTCGCCACCAATATTTGCCTTCATTGTCGGCAGGAATAAAAACATAAAAAGTGCCATCGTAAAATATATCCCTGACTATGACCGGGTTGAGGATTGCTTCGTTGCTGTCCCTTAACCATTCATTTGCGAGAATGGCTAAATCCTCAAAATTCGCTACACCATCGGCGTTAATATCCGCTTGCAGCCTGGCAAAACCCCTTTGCACCGCCAACAAAAACCAGATAAATAGAAAAATGCACAAGTGCTTTGGTTTAATTACAACTGCAAGATGTGCCTTTACATTTCTTCGACTTGTTTTCATCATCCTCCACAGAATTTCTTCACCCATTATTTTGGTGCTAAAATCCATTCGTCAGCACTAAGACTATTAAAAAATCCTAACAGTTTCAAACATAAATGTCAAGGGAAATGTGCTGGATTTGGTTCAAATGACAGGTATGGGGATCTTTTTAAAAACACTTTTTCAAGAGTTTCTACAATCATGCTCAATAATTCAATTCAAAATGTTTTTCAGCTTGTTGCCTACCTGCTAATCCCATTTATGTGCACAATCGCTCATCATCCGGAAGAAGCGGAATTTTCCTCGCCGGCAAGGCCACATTATTTATGGCAACAAGTTATTTATATTTTTTGCCTCCATCTCCAGGATTATAAACTAACTTATTAGCCGCTGGGGAAACTGATCTATATGGGCTCTCTTTTACACCATGCGTTTCCTGAATGTTTATTTTTCCTGAACTTAATTGTTTTAAAACCCCCTTTTTGTAAAAAACTCATTAGACTTTTTATATTATAGTCCTTTTTCACTTGAACTTGATTGTGATATTCCAGGCGAATCTCTTTGATTTTTTCAAGGTATTCTTTTGGTGTATTGTAGAGGATTTCGAATTCTGCTCCCTCACAGTCCAATTTTAAGATATCGCATTCCTTAATTTTATTATCATCAAAAATATCTTTAAGAGATACACAATCAATCTCTAAATACTTTCTGCCTTCTTTTGCTCCGTATAAAGAATGGAATGGAGAAGCACTTGCTAAAAACAATTTTCTTTTCTCTTTCTTGGCACATACTCCCTGTTGAAAAGGAAAAATATTTTTCCCAAGACTATTTATTCTAATATTTTCTAATAACAATTTGTAGCTCTTTGGCATTGGTTCATACGCATACACAATTGTATTTTTCGAAGTCGTTGCTGCAAAAATAGAGTAAACCCCTATGTTAGCTCCAATATCAATAACCGTAGAATTATTTTTAACTTCACCGTACTCTTTTTTTATGAAAATAACCGCAATAGTTATGGAATCAATCCCTTCATTTGTTTTGATTCTAATGCTATTTCTGAATTTGTATATTTTAGCTTCGTTCTTGAATCCAATGTAATTTGAAAGGAATGAATACCAATTGTCAAACTTGTAAACTATTATTGGCACATAAAGCGAACTTTTTAAAGCCCTTAAGGAGATATAACTTTTTAGTCCTCTTCTCATAACCATTACTATAAGAGCGCTCTCATTTGTGGTTGTTTCTGCTTGTGACGTGAAAATATAGGTTCACTTATTTACTATTTCACAAGAGGAAAATTAAAATATCAGAAATTGATTGGGATAGTTCGACCATCCATTTTTGTTACGTTTTCATAACACTATGTAATTCATTTTTGTATGACTCGCTTTATTAATCTATGCGATAAGGCAGAGCCAGAGCTTTCGCTATTTTATTTTATTAGGTGTTTTGCACCGTAATAGCCGTTGATATTCTTGAATCAGTAACGGACATACTTTCGATTGTGGGAAAATATTAATAGTCCTTTCTTTGGCGGCCTGTCCAAGACGTCTTCGCAAATCATCATTTTGCAAAAGAGTAGTAATCGCTTTGGCCATAGCTGCAGGGTCTTTCACCGGAACCAACAGACCTGTCTGACCATCGAGAATAGCATCAACAGTTGCAGAAATTCTTGTACCGACGGCAGGCACGCCAAAGCAAGCGGCTTCCAACACATTATAACCCCATCCCTCATGCCAGCTTGGCTGAACCAGTAGTGTCATCGTCGAATACCATGCCGGCATATCCTCACAAAAGCCCATATATTTGACATGCAGGTCAGGTTCCGAAACCGCCTGTTCAACTAAAGCCTTCATTTGCGGATGATGCGGTTCGAATGCTCCAAAAAAACATAGATATGCACGTGCTCTGACATCCGGAGCAAGTAACCGCCAGGACTGAAAGATTGTTTCAACTCCTTTATGAGGGACGATTCTACCGACGAATCCAACCAGCCAGCTTTCTTCAGGGATGCCCGCCTTTTGCCGCAGCAGCACTGCCCGTGGCGCTGCTTTTTCCGGATTGAATTTATTAATGTCAACTCCGCAGATTGTCCCCGGTCCTAAAACTACCGCCTTGTCTCTTGGACAAACACCTGCTTTAATTGCATCTTCTTTGTTTGAGGGAGATACAAAGATGACCTCTGTAGCACACCTACATGCAATCAACTCAGTCAGGCGGAGCAGATAATATTTCCATCCACGTGCGCTCAGTAAGGCCATACCATGATTATGGTAAATTCTAATAGGCACTCTGGCTAACCAGGCTGCAAGAGACCCAATCAGGCCTGGCTTGCTCATGTGGCAGTGAACAATAGCTGGTCTAAGCCGGTAAAACCTCCACCACAGTCGAAGCAAACTAATAAAGTCTGTAAACAGAGTGATGGGTTGATTGATTGTAACAGGTATGAATCGCACGCCGGTAACATCGGCACAATATCGGGCACTTTCGTCATCGCAGCACACAAGAATTACTTCAAGACCCTCGCCAAGCATATTGCGAAAATGGTCAAGTAAAAACCACTTCGGCACAGTTCCTATCGAACAAACGTGAACCACGTGAATTTTTTTCGTTTGCGATTGCCGCAGGCTTTCTTGACCGCTCTTAAAATCAGGCAATACCATCTTTTGATTACTAAGCAAAAATTACCACAATACTGTCAAAGGTATGTTTTGCAGAATCAAACCTTTCAACAAGATGCTTTACACAAGTATTACGCCAAAAAAGTTATTTGCACTCCGCGAGAACGTGTTGCCAAAAATCTTCTTTAATGCTTTTTAAGCTTTCGGGCCTGAATGCCTTAGCTTTCTCATAGTTATACAGTGACATAGCAGCTAACGTTTCCGGCCGATTCAAAAATTTTAACACCTTTTCAGCAATAGCATCAGGGTCGCCGGGGGCAAACAGCACTTGCTCAGGCAGATACTCCGGAATCCCACCCACAGACGAAGCCAAACAGGGTAGCCCACGCGCCATCGCTTCTATCATTACCCTTCCCATCCCCTCCGTCAAAGACGGAATGACAAGTAATTGCGCCTGGTCTAATAACGAGAATAACTGTGGCCCGCGATTTATGAATCCATGAAAACGAACGGAATCGGTTATGCCCAGCTTTTCCGCCTCTTTTTCCAAACGACAGCGTTCCGGACCATCACCTATCAAATGCAATTCAACAGCTCTATTTGCAAGGTCACGAATGATTTTGAATGCGCGAACTAAATATATATATCCCTTTTCAGCCGACAGGCGACCCGCCGCAAATATTTTGAAAGGGTCGATCTTAAAGGCGTCTGCTGATTTTGGTTGACCGATAATCTCGTCATCCAGCTCCGCAGAGCAAAAGACCCATTCACGAGCTGGTGATTTCGTGGGATACTGCTTCCGCAGATACTGGCTGATATACGTTGCACAATGGGCTCGGCTTACTAAAAAACGCGTGAGGGCATCAAATAGGCGGGAATAAAACTTCACAAACGTCATATGTTTCTTGGCAAAAAGAATGCCCTGCCTTGAATCTGCCACAACTTCCACCGCATATTTTTTTCTAAGCAATAATAATAGCAGTCCAACGACGGTGGCCATAGGTTCTGGCAGCTTCAGATAGTAGCGGTCGGAAGTTTTTATTGCCTTAAGCACGGCAAACACAATGGCTGGCATAGCAAGCAGGGCTTTAAAGGGTGTCTGCGGATCTGGTGTCGATGCAACTGTTACTCCATCTCCATCGATTCGAGGCCAGCGGGAGTCAAATGAATCGGCCCTTTTGCACCGCAGTAGAACTATTAGTTGGTCGCAATACTGTTTGTAACGGCCAAGATACTTATAATCTACCAGCGCATCGCTGCGATTGTAATAGCGCCCATCAACTTCAACAGCGTGAATCTGATGAGTAGTCAATAATTTCATTACTTGTCTGACGACAGTCAAGATTTACCTTTTATCAGGCGGGGTTTGCTCTGAGCCGGATGATGTGACTTTGAATGGTGAAGTTTTTGAATAATCCCACAGTGCCTTTGCCGCCTTCAAAGAACCTTGACGGTCGCTATATAAAAATAATCCTTTCTTCCCCGCCCATAGCTCCGAATGCTCGAATACGTCGGAAACCAGGAAAAAAGGTAGCTCGCGATGTTCTGCATTTTCCCGAACTGTGTTCACATAGGCCCCAAAAATTTCATAAGGATAATTAATCGTTCGCAATCTGTGGTAGTTAAAATAATATGTCCCCTCACAAATCCTGTTCTCCCCAACGGCACTTAGGATATTGTATGGATGATTTAAGTCTCGCGTCCCTGCTGGAAGCACAAAGTCCACCTTCCCGACCCGCTTTACCACCCCGGCGATGACCTGGCGTAACAACTCTCTCTGCTGTGTGTTTGGAAGGGTATCGCTTTTTAAGTAACGTTTCATAGGAGAATAGCCGTACGGCTCAGTATCTATTGCCACAAAGTCCGCCCCTATTTGCTTTCCCTCGGCACGCAGGTAAGTAATCTCACGAACATAATAATTCGGGTCGAAAAAGTCGCTTAATTTTATGCCTTCGTTTTTGTAGTAAGGCCAAAGGTCCCGACACCATATAAGCTTGGCTTTAGAATCTTTAACCATTTTTATAGCTTGCAAGGTCTCATCGCTGGTCTTCCAATTGGCGTCTGCCCGGTGCATATACAAAACCATTACATGCGTGACCATTCCAGAAGACAGCACGTATTTGAGTGACTCGAATGAATTGTAGTTAACACCATGAAACCATATTATTATTGGTTTATCCCTTACCCTGGGCGGGGCAGATTGCCCACTGTCCTCCGGCTCATTGTTCTGCCCAATACAGGTAGTTAGTATGATGCCGACGATGGTTAATGCAATAATGCATCCAATAGACAACTTTTTATGCAGTTTGGGTCTCACGATTGTTCCCGGATTTAACCCTCGTTGCATGGCTAAAAGATTCCCTTAACAGTTTGACTTGTTTATCTACAGAAAAGTTTTCTACAAGTTGATTATAAGCATTTTGTGTTAGTTTGGCACAAAGTTTTTTATCTAATATTAGCTTTTTAAGGTTTTGCGCTAATGCTTCAGCGTTATCGACGGGCATAAGTAACCCTGTTTTGCCGTCTTTAATGATGTCGACGACTCCGCCGACGGGAGTGGCAATAACAGGCCGTTTCAAAACCATAGCTTCCCAGACTGTGCGGGGAAAACCCTCCGTATGGCTGGGCAATATTACTACATCGCAAAGATTCATCAGCGAAAGCACGTCGTTTCGCCATCCCAGCAAAAAAACGCTATCTTGAAGACCATACCTGCTTATCAGGTCTTTAATATACTTGTAATAGTTGT
>Ga0315293_10003174_pt1 | contig 15840 bp, 17 predicted proteins | sample YL17G13_20_MG_FD_203071 | JGI IMG/M metagenome (GOLD analysis project Ga0315293, IMG submission 203071) | Sediment microbial communities from Yellowstone Lake, YNP, Wyoming, USA - YL17G13_20 | ecosystem: Environmental > Aquatic > Freshwater > Lake > Sediment | place: USA: Wyoming | collected...
ATGATGTCTACAGGGCGCTGTATGACGAGGCGGAGGGGTGGGGAATGATCACGTTGAGGCTCTCGGATGATATCTTGTCCTTCGGAATCTCGTTGCAAGCGTTGGTGGCTGCGTCTCGGGTGTGGGAGAGCAGGGGAAGGAAGATCTTCGTTCATCCTGGATATGGAAAGTTTGGAATGGGTCACAGTCCCGATCACATATCGTTCCTCGTCTGTTCGTGGGCTCCGAAGTATGAGGGGGAAGGAGCCATCCAGTTCGACAATGTCGTGTTGTACGACACCGTGAGTGAGAGATCTTGCGATTTCGAGTGGGAGGAATGACATGGTCAGGTCCTTGAACATCATCGATGGTTTCGCCCCCAAGCTTCCTGGACTGGCAGGCAGATCCTTCTCGTTCGGGCCCGGGTTGACGGTCCTGTGGGGACAGAACGCATCCGGCAAGTCCACCATTCTCAACATCGTGGCCGCTTACTGCGGGATAGATGGCGGTGGGTGGACCAGGTATCACGCTCCGATCCGGATCGGAGAGGCCGAATTCTTCAGCAATGACAAGGTCCCTCTCATCCTGCCGGATGGATACATCAAGCTGTCGCCAGGTCGGTGCCGGGCGACCATCGACTGGGATGGCTCTCCGACCCTGTTCTTCAATGCTCCGGCCGCACAGAGCCGGTCGGCATCGTTGTTCGACAGTCCCAACGATTCGCCCGATGGCATCACCTCGATGGACGATCAGATCATCGAGGCGATGGGATCCCCCTCCTCTGGCCAGAGACTCATCATGAAGCTGAACAGGATCCTGACGATGTCCGATAGCCCACCGAACCTCGATGTGGATCCGCAACTGGGGTGGAACGACATATGGATCACCAACTGGAACATCCAGAGGGAGTTCCTCCTATCGCTGCCCAGAGGTGGACCGACGACGATCCTGATGGACGAGCCGGATTCTGGACTCTCCATACCCAACGAGCACGCCCTGTGGACCAAGGTCCTCCCGAGGTTGCTGGAGCACGGGCATCAGGTCATCCTCGCCACGCACTCGCAGATGATACCCAGGATCCAGCTGGATTTCGATGTCATCGAGCTGACGCCTGGTTATTGGTTGCAGTGCCACGAGATCCTGACGGGCCTGGTGCCGGCCGGAGACCATGCCATCGATTCACCGGATGCGAAGATGTATGAGAAGGCGTATGAGAAGGCGGCCAAGGTTGCCGATAAGGAACGAAAGAAGGCGCTCAAGGCCGAGAATAAGCGCAGGCACTATGGTTCCAGATGAACCGCTTGGAACGGTGGATGGCCATGTTGGAATGGGATGGCGAGTGATGAGCAACCCCCCTCCTCTCTCCCTGCGGGAGACGATGATCGCCTGTTACGATTCCTGCACCATGGGCTGTCCCGATCCACCGATCGTGGTCGAGCACATGGCGAGGTTGCGTCGTGAGTGGGAGGAATTCCTCGACGGTTTCTCCATCGAGGAGAGGATGTCCCTGTTCGAGTGGGAGGATGACTGATGGAGAGATGCGTCAATTGCGGCGTCATATTCGATGAGACCGGCTCCCCTCGGAGCAAGCCCCTGTGTCTTTTCTGCAGGACGAGATCCTTCAATGCGATGGGGTCGACGAAGATGCCGAGGCATTCTCCTCTTCCGAAGATCGAGTCATCTTTCGACTGGGGCAAGATATCGATGGAGGAGAGGAAGTCGCTGTTCGAGTGGGATGACGAATGAGACAAACAACATCATGCTGGATCACATCGACGCCATCCACAACATGGACTGCATCGAGGGGATGCGCCTCCTGCCGAGGGAGTGCGTGGACCTCATCCTGACCGATCCCCCGTTCGCCATCGAATTCGGGGCGAAAAAACCCAACTACAACAGGGATGGGAATCTCGTCCTCGACGGCTACGAGGAGATCCGGGCCGAGGACTATGAGGAGTTCACTCGTCGCTGGATGACGGAGGCCGTCGGCGTCCTCAAGCCATCCGGCTCGATGATGGTGTGCAGCGGTTGGAACCTCCTCAGGCACATCGAGAATGTGGCACACGAGTTGGGGTTGTTTCAGGTCAATCATCTGATCTGGAAGTACCAGTTCGGGGTCTACACGACCCGCAGGTTCGTCTCCTCGCACTACCATGTCCTCTACTTCTGCAGGGATGACGGAAGGCGCAAGTTCAACACATTCTCCCGATTCCAGAAGGATGACAGGGATGAGGCTGGCAGCCTGAACTATCGGGATCGGGAGGATGTCTGGATCATCAACAGGGAGTACTGGCCCGGCGTCGAGAAGACCCCCACCAAGCTCCCCAGGGAACTCGTCGAGAAGATCCTCGCCTACTGTTCCGATGAGGGAGATCTGGTGTTGGACCCGTTCCTCGGTTCGGGTCAGGTGGCCGTCGTCTCCAGATTGAACGGTCGTCACTTCCTCGGATTCGAGATCGCCCCCCCCTACCACGAGTACATCCTCCGTCGTTTGAGCTCCGGAACCTACCTTCCCGAAGCAGGAGAATCCCCCGTTCCTCACTAAACCTCCTCCAACGACGGTTTCGAGGAGGACTACATCATGGAAGAGCTCATCGCCCTCTTGGTCGAGGCATTGAACGACGAGTGGCATGCGGCACTCCAGTACATGATACAGGCCAGCATGGTGAGGGGGCTCCTCAGGGATCCCATCGCCGATCACCTCAAGGAGCATGGCGATGACGAGGTCGGACACGCCGAGCAGCTCGCCATCCACATGTACTCGAGGGGCATCCCCGTCAACATCGAGGTCCCGCCGGTCTCCGTCCCCGAGAAGATCCCCGAGATGATCCAGCAGGATCTGAATGACGAGGTTGCCGCCATCGACCGCTACGCCCGCATCATCGAGATGGTCGAGGGCAACCCCCAGCTCGCAGATACCCGGATGCTCATAGAGGATATACTTTTGGCCGAAGTGGGTCATCAGGATGAGGCTGCTGCCTATCTTCGGGCAAGGGTTGCCAGCCGGGAGGAAGCAGTGGGGGCGGCAGGTGCCGATCTCGCCATCGCAGATCAGTCCGACAGACTTGCATCGATCGTATGGGGCGGGAATCCAGAGGCCTTCGTGCGGCGGGCGGACTTCTACACCGAGGAAGCCAGACGACTGACGGCTGCCGTCGCATAGAGGAATCGTGAACAGAGATGCATTTTTTCTGAACAGCATCCTTGGTCGGATTGTTTACTTGGAGGCATCGGTATGGCTCGGAGACAATTCTTATGGATAGACTCACGAGGTGCAGACCCCTACTTCTCCGCCTCTGGGAACATCGAATACTCGTCGGGCGAGAAGGGCACGCTGGCGATCTGGCAGCATACGCCAGTGACCGATGTCTATACCACTCCAGACAAGTTCTGGCGGCTGGTCATTGACAGCGAGAACTCCATGGAGCAGTACGCAGGGCGGAGTTTTCGGGTTCGTTCGGGAGGGGCCTCGCAGGACATATACCCGGGGCATCAGATCTGGGTGCAGTTCGGGGGACACGGGATCGTCTGGGAGCTGATGGTCTATACATGGGACTTCTCGGCGGGGGCCGGGAGCGGTGTCCTGCGGCTCTACTGGGATGGGGTAGCGGCTGGAACGCCGGTGACGAATGCCACTGCTCCTGTGGGGGCCTCGACCGGCCTGTACCTCGGCCCTGTGGTCACGACGCCCGACACCTACTTCGAGGACAAGTTCTGCATCGGATCAGTGGCGGTGTGGGATGGCTTGATGACGGCAGGGCAGGTTGCGGAACTGTACGCTCAGACGCATCGGCATCGAGTGACAGAGGGCGATGGGACCGGGAATCTGCTCCTGCTTGCGACCTTTGACGGGAGCTATGATGCTGAGATTTCCGGTGGGAGTCCGACCCTCACCTGCGCCAATGATGAGCGGTACTGTCTGCTGGATGATGGGGTGCGTGAGCAGGGCAGGAAGCGTTTCCTGTTGGGGCAGCCACGCCACGACCTGAGCGAGGATGACCGAGTCCCGTTGAGCGCTGCCCTGGTGGTGCCGACAAACAATGATCGAGCAGACTATGTGACCGTGACCAATCATGAGAACTACGCACAGTTGGAGGTCGCAGCGGGATACGAAGCGGATCGTGCTGTTGGGGCGCTGCTGCCGGGGCTGCCGATACACCCGGGGTCAATAGTGTTATGGAGCTCAGCACTGACGGCACCAGCCACATACCGGCAGCGTATCCATGTTCCCAATGACACGAACCCCCCTCAGACATTCATCCGCATTGGCCCGGTGGACTACTACCACTCACCCCTGAAGGTTGGCGACCTGTATAGCCAGTACGGGAGCGGTCGCCAGTTCACGGTTGCCGACGATGAGGGCAATTCCGATACGAAGTTCAAGACGGACTTGGACGACGACTACGATGATGACTACTGGAATGGGGCGAAGGTGACCTTCCAGACGGGGGACTGTGCTGGGCGGCGGCTGCAGGCGACCGACTATGAGAAGTCCACCAAGATACTCACGATGGAGGGTGCGCTGCCTGCGACCCCCGCACCCGGCGACATTGGCGTGGTGGACTTCCGGGCGTCCATTCAGGGGTGTCTCTCCGGGACGAATACGGTCTGGGGTGAGCGCATCCCGGAGATGTCGATGGATGCGGCACTGTGGGATAGCTATGCCGATGCGAAGTACTTCACCCAGTTGGAGTGGTGCTATTACGGACTCTGGAACTCGACCAGCCAGGATGTCATCAACCTCCTGTGCTATGACCGAGGGCGCACGGCCTTCATGGATGGTTGCCCCGGGGATGCCGGAGGTCAGGCGTTCGTCTATGGTCGGCCCGCAAACTGGCAGAATGACTCGGCTTTCTACTGCGACATCCTGCTGGAGCGGATCGAGGTTGACAGCCCAACGACATATCAAGTGCTGAAAAGAGACGCAAGCGGTCACGGCCCCGACTATGCCGACAACTTCATGCTGACCTCCGAGTTGCATGCCGAGAGTACGAAGGTCTGGCGGAAGCGGAACGTGACGAGGGCGAAGGCGAAGCCGACCAAGATCACTGCGGCGGCGTCGGTGAAGACCGACCTGCAGGCGGCGAACACATGGCGGCATGATGTCAGTATATGGCCCTGTCCTGTGGCTTATGACGAGGAGACAGAGACGGTCACCGTGGTCGTGCGGGGAGCGAGTGCGACGGGTGTGGTGACCTACGGCTACTGCACCGGAGTCTGGAACGCCGGGACAGGGCGGATCACCTGGACCGACGAGACGCCGCCAGGCGGTTGCACCAATCCGTTCATGGCTCAGACGGACCTGCGACCTGAGCAGGCTACGGACGCCATATACAGCGACGGCAACATTCTCGGCGTGTTCGAGCAGGATGATGGTGGCTGGTACATGACCTACATGACGCAGCAGGTGAATGTGGACCACTACAAGACCTGCCTGCTGGGGCCGTGCGCAGATCGCTGGAGTTTCTCCCGACAAGACCATTGGTGGCACGGCAATCCGCTCGTGCCCGGCTCGGGTGGAGTAGACAGTTTCGTGCCGGAGAACAACGGTGCGAGCCGCTGGTCGAACCGTGGCCTGGAGTGGTATCCCGTCCAGAACCCCTACGCCCATGATCCGACGGAACGCTGGTGGATGTGGGCACAGGATAAGGCGATTAACAACAGGTGGGAATACTACCAAGTGGACTGCCGGCCTCTCGCTGGAGCGCACGGGTCGGATCTGCGGTCCATGATGCCGCTCCCGCATGGGAATCAAGTCCAGCCCCTGGTGGGCATCCAGGTTCACCAGAATGCGAGTCACGTGTACGGCCAGTCGGACTGCTTGCTGCAGTATTCCGATACGGCAGTCGGGTTCAGCTCCGGGGTCTACTGCTATGTGAGCGAGGACGGGGTACATTGGCAACAGTACGCAAACCACAGCGACTGGATACCGATGTTGGAGTTGCCCAACGAGCCAAGCCGCCTGGCGCAGGGCCGCCCCTTCAGGCTGGGCGACCGGACCATCTACTATCACGCCGGTTTGAATTGGCTGAACTTCGCCTGGTCCCGTGTGCATGGTGAGTGCTGGTACGCCCTGGACAGCGGCAAGACGACCGGAATGCTGGAGACGCCACTGATCGAGAAGCCTGCTGAGGGGTGGGGGCCGCTGGTCTGCTCCTGCGACCCGAACGGCGGGGCGGTCACGGTGGAGGTGCTGGACGCCACGGAGACGGTCATCGCCGGGTACGCCGATGCGGACTGTGATGTCCTCACGGATGCTACGGAACAGTCCGTGACATGGAAGGGAGTATCTCTCGAGGATCTGGATACGGAATATATCAGAATCAGGTTCGGGTTCTCCGGGTCCGATGAGACGGGTCTCCCGATCCTGTACCAGTGGCGAATAGAAGATCTCGTCACTCCTGCCGCCTCGACCGAGAGGATCGGATATCCGGAGGAATTCCCATTCCACGAGAGTACCACGAGTGACAAGAAGGCCTACCCAGATCCATTCCCGGGTTGATTGACGGCTGCCGTCGCATAGAGGAATCATGCACAGGTCTACATCTCTTCCGAACAGGTTGGCGACGCTTGCTTCCGATCTCGACGAGATCGGGTCGCAGGAAACATTCCCATATTCGAAGACATGGGAACATCTCATGCAGGGGCAGAGGAGGTCTGTGCCCCCTCTTCAATCCGGCGGGGTGGGGAGGGATGTTTCGATGACGGATGTCCCAAGGAACATCGATGAGCTTCAGTCATTCCTGAATTCCAACATGGTGAGGGACCGTTCATTTGAATCTAGAGGAATCTCCTGCGGGAGTCAACCGATGTACCAACCTCGACCCATGACCGACAAGATGCGCCAGGACCTACAGATGCTCGGAGTCTCTTGATCAGTTGTTGCTCCTCGATATCTCGTCCCACACATCCCTCGTGGCATCGCATGTCAGCGTGATCGAGTCCCCCCGCTCCCTCCTGTCTCCGTCCGATCAAAAGTCGTGTGTCGAGGGATCAAGGTCCTTGTCAGCCGATCGTTTTCGGAGTATAATCTCATCGATCAACAGAAAACGACGGGAGGCCCCGAGATGGAGAAGATCGTTCACACCGTGTATCATCCGAATCCTACTGCGAGGTACGACATCCACATCGAGGAAAAGGGATCGCATGTCGAGCTGATTCTGAAAAGGAACGGTGGCTATTCCAGAATCTGTGATGCCGATGTTTCCTACTCGAGGATCGGGATCTATTCCTCCCTGTTCCGCATCTTCCACTCGTTCGAGGCCACGCTGCAGCACGATCTCAAGAGGATGATCAAGAGCATCGGGCGTCATCACGCCGCTTGGGCGAAAGCACAGAACGCAATCGAGAAGGTGAGTGAGGTCAGATGAGCAATGTCATCAGACATCAGAAGTTCGTGAGCGTGGATGTGGGCTACGCAGCCAAGAGCGAGAATCCCCACTTGCTTGGATCGAACAAGGTGTGGGAGTGCCTCGTTCATGATAATGGTGATTTCGAGGCCATCTATGGCAAGGTCGGTGGCACGATGTCTCACGATGTCAAACCCCTCGGATCCGTGGCGGCCGCCAACGCCTATGCCGACAAGAAGATCAAGGAGAAGACCAAGGCGAAGACCGATCCCAAGACTGGAATGGTCACACAGTATGATGAGGTGACCACCGTGGAGACGAACGGTTTCCAGCCTGCGGTTAAGACCGCAAGGTCGGATCTCAGCAGGATCGCCAAGGCACAGATCTCCCACTCCAATCCGATCGTCGCCGACCTCATCGATAGGCTCGCCAAGGCCAACATTCACGACATCCTCGAGTGGTCCAAGAAAACGCACAGCAACCTGACCTACAACGACACCACAGGACTCTTCAGCACTCCTCTCGGAATTGTCGAGCAGTCCGTCATCGACGATGCCAGAGGCATCCTCGTCGAGATCGGTGATTTCGTGGTCGCTGGCAACTACGAGGACGACGCTTTCATCCAGGCCCTCAACAAGTTCATGAAGAAGATCCCGCAAGATCGTGGCTACGGGAAACTCTCGACTCAGACGATGTTCCCCGATCTCTCCTCCGTGCAACAGATGAATGCGGTCCTCGATTCCCTCCAGGCGTCCCTCCAGATGGCGCTGGCTCCCCCGACCGATGGCAAGCCGGTCGTCGTCGATGAGCCTCGGGTGTTCGAGGTGGATCTTCAATTGGTCGAAGATGGCAAGGAGATCGACAGGTTGAGGAAGCTGTATCGGGACACGAAGCTCGATATGCATGTTGCTGCGTACCTCGACCTGAAGAGGGCGTTCACCGTGGACATCAGGACGATGAGGGAGGCGTTCGAACCCGTTGCGGCGAAATTGGGCAACCTAGTCGAGGCCTGGCATGGAAGCAGGACGGCCAACCTTCTCTCAATTTTGAGACAGGGGTTGATCGTACCCCCGGCAAATGCCCCTCATTGTACCGGGCGACTCTACGGGCCTGGTGCGTATGGGGCCCTCCACTCCACAAAATCACTAAACTACAGTTTGGGAGGGGTCTGGGACAACGGGAAGCGGGACGAGAACTGCTACATGTTCCGTATGGATATGGCGATGGGGAGGGTGTTCCATCCCACGGCTCGTGAGGCTGGTCCGTACCCGAAACCGGGATATGATAGCATCTGGGCCAAGGGGGGTGTTTCTCCCGGTGTGAGGAATGACGAGCTGATCGTCCCAAAAGTCAGCCAGTGCAATCTGAAGTATCTGCTGGAGTTCACTCCGGGCGGGAAGTAGGATGCAGGATATTCATTGAGTTCTTATGATTTGGATGCCGCCGATCCAGTGGAAGAACAGGAGTGAAGATTATGTTTGGCTTCGGGAAGAACGGGTGCCTCGGGAAGTCTTCGCAGGATTTTCCTCCAAAACCAAAGCTGCCGCCATCTCCCAAGGTGCGCCACGGAACACGGCCGCCCAATCCACCGAGAGCGAAGCGTCCAACGAAACCACCTCCTCCGTGACAGAGGTTGGCGAGAGGGCGATCACGAGGTCATCGAAGGCAAAGGAGAGAGATGATGAGACCTCCTTATCAGATCGAGGTGGATGGTCGGTCCCTCTCCGCCACGGAGATCGAGCTCTATGTTCATGGGGAGGCGGAATGCCGAGGTATGGGAACCATGTTCGTGAGAAGTCACCGAGGAGTCAAGGTCCCTCCCCTGCGATGGAAGCCGTGCAGAGCGTGCTGTAGGAGTACTGCTGAGGACCGGGATAAGTAGGGACATCCAGAAGTCAAGGAGAGTTCCCATGATCAACGAATGTGTCATCACGACCGATGACAGCACCATCACCCTGCGGGAGGGGCGATTCGAGGACACCTTGATGGACATCCATCACGAGTCCGTCGATCTGGTGTTCACCTCTCCGCCCTTCAACCTCGGTGGTTTCTACCTACGGAGGGACAACAACCCTCCTGGTGCCAGGAGCTACACGTGGGACTCGGGAGGGTATCAGGACGACCTGCCGGAGAGGGACTACATCGAGTGGCAGATGACATCCCTCCTGTGGATGAGGGATGTCATCCGTCCGTGTGGGAACATCCTGTACCACCATCAGGATCGGTTCAAGGACGGGAACACCAAGTCCCCCATGTCCATCATCATGCCGCTCGTGGAGTCGGGGGACATCAGGCTCAAGCAGACCTTCGTCCTCGATTTCGGGTCGACCCACAGACATGGCAAGGACAGGTTTCCACAGATCCATCAGTACCTGTACGACATCACCCGCTACGACCTGCCTCCGATGCAGATCTACCTGAACAGGGAACCCCTCCCATGGAATGGGGACTATCCATCCTCCGTGTGGAGGGACATCCCGAGGCAGAAGGGTGACAATCACTGCGCCCCATTTCACATCGACCTCGCTCGCCATGTCGTCAGATGCTTCTCTCCTCCGGGGGGATTGGTGTGTGACCCATTCTCGGGAAGCGGGACGACGGCCCTCGCCTGTCTGATCGAGGGGCGGAGATTCATCGGAAGCGAGCTGTTGCACGAGTATCACGAGGTTGCGATGAGGAGGATCCTGTCACACGCCGAGTAATGGATCTTGTCATCGAATCGTTTTCGGAGTATTATGTTATCTAACACGACCACTAAGGAGCGTGCCGAGATGTCAGATGCGAAGAAGCTGACGCAATCCGAGTTGGAGACGGAGGTCAAGGGTGTCGTCGATGGTCTCGTCGGGAAAGGCGAGATGTTCACGGCCTTCGATGTGACGAGGCGGTTGCGAGCCGATGGTTTCTGGGTCGAGCACCGTGATGTGAAGGATGTCGTCCACGGGATGTTCGAGCGGGGAGATCTATCCGGCACGGGCTATGTCAGGACGCTCGTGCCCGTCCCCAGCAAGTCGCCCGCATTCGTCTACCACCTCTACACCCAGGACGCCCAGGACTACGACCCCACCGGCGCTCACGATGCTGCGCCTCCCACGGGCGTGGGCTGCGCCAACCTCCGCTCTGGACCCACCCTCGTCGCCAAGCCCATCAAGGTCGATGGCATCTGCACCCGAGACAAGTTCCGTCGGGTCAATGTGCCGAATGCCCTCGTCTACGCCATCGGGCTGAAGGTGGGCGATCGGGCGAAGGTCTACGGATGCGATGGCGACAAGTTCATGATCATAAGAGAGCATGACGCCAATGCCTCTGCGTCGAATGCGATGACCTCGTACATCGTCAACTGCAGGGGCAACATCAGGTTCTCGGGCAGGATTCTCGACGAGCTGGATGCCGCCTGTGATTCCTTCACGGCGAGACTTGATCCGACCGGTTCGTTCATTTGCCTGATGAGGACCTGAGGAGCGACGATTATGCCGACGAATGCGACCTTCCATGCCATCACGGTCAAGGGGACCGCTTCCAATAGGTCCATTCCTCCGGACAAGGTGGAGGGTCGCATCGCCTCGCTGGCGATAGGGGGCAGGGGGATCGTCATCGTATCCAATGGCCACCTCAGGTTCTTCGTGTTGAAGGTGGAGGGCGGGTTCGATGTTCACAGGGCCGATGGTTCTTTCTGGGCGTTCTACGAGAAGGCCGCCGAGGCCGTCAAGGGGATGATCGAGGATGTCGAAAACTCCTTCTGGATGTCCTCCTAGAGGTCGATGGGGTTCCTCAGGATCCGCCTCCGCAAACCACGAAAGCACGACCCGCAACAAGGAGAGAATCGGAATGGATGCCAAGAAGAGGATCGCCGAGCTCGTCGAGCTCCTGAACGAGGCCTGCGTGGCCTATTACATCAAGGATGCTCCGACGATGACGGATGCCGAGTACGACCAGCAGTACCGTGAGCTCGTCGCCCTCGAGACGAAACACCCCGATCTCGTCCTCCCCGATTCTCCCTCGAAGCGTGTCGGAGCGATGGCCTCCGACGACTTCTCCAAGATCGAGCACGGCGTTCCGATGCTGAGCCTGTCCAATGCGATGAACGCCGATGAGATGCGGGACTTCGGCCGCAGGGTCACAGACGGCCTCGGCAAGCGGTCCTTCGAGCTCATCTGCGAGCCGAAGATCGACGGGCTGGGCCTCAACATCCTCTATGTGGACGGCAATCTGGTCCACGCAGCGACGAGGGGCGACGGCACGACCGGTGAGGACGTGACCCCCAACGCCAGGACGATTCGCAGCATCCCGCTGTCCCTGAAACCGGCCACCGGCGTCCCGATCCCCTACAGGATCGAGATCCGTGGAGAGGTCTACATGTCGAAGGAGGACTTCGACAGGCTGAACGATGAGCAGAGGAAGGCGGAGGATCACGAGTTCGCCAATCCCCGCAATGCGGCGGCTGGGAGCCTCCGCCAGCAGGACAGCAGGGTCACGGCATCACGGCGATTGCGCTTCATCGCCTACACGCACGGGGAGATCGATGGCATCGAGTTCACGAGCCAGGATCGTTTCCTGGAGTGGCTCGCCGCAGTGGGCCTCCCCACCAGCGAGTACAATCGTAAGGTCGAGGATGTGGAATTGGCCATCAAGTACCGGGAGTGGATGCTCAAGCATCGAGCCGATGTCCCGTACGACATCGACGGGGTGGTCATCAAGGTCAACTCGGTCGAACAGCAGGAGGACCTCGGCTTCATCTCCCGTTCTCCGAGGTGGGCGATCGCATTCAAGTTCCCTGCGGAACGTGCCAGGAGCATCCTGCGTGATGTCGAGTTCACCGTGGGGAGGACCGGTCAGGTCACGCCGACCGCCATCTTCGATACGGTCTCGCTCGCTGGAACCAGGGTCTCTCGAGCAACCCTGCACAACAGGGATGAGATCGCCCGCCTCGATGTGCACTTCGGGGATACCATCGTCGTCCAGAAGGCTGGCGACATCATCCCCCAGGTCGTCTCGGTGGACGCCTCACAGCGCCCATCGGATGCCAAGCCCGTCGAGTTCCCGGATCGCTGTCCGGCATGCGCATCGTTCCTCGTCAATGATACCGGCGGAGATGGCATCATCATCCGATGTCCCAACACGACGGACTGTCAGGCCCAGTCCATCGGCAGGTTGGTCAACTTCGTGTCACGCAAGGCCATGAATGTCGATGGCGTCGGTGAGTCCCTCATCACGCAGCTGGTGGAGGAGGGCCTGATCTCCAAGCCGGCCGACCTGTTCCGCCTGCGAGCGGCCGATATCGTTCCCCTCGATGGGCAGGGTGTCAGGTCTGGTGACAAGGCCGTATCATCCCTGAGTGCCAGCAAGACCCCGACGCTGTCCCAGTTCATCTTCGCCCTCGGAATCCCCCAGTGCGGTGAGGGGACTGCCAAGAGGCTCACGGAGCACTTCGGGAGCATCGATGGCGTCCTTGATGCGAAGATGTCCGACCTCATCGGCATCCAGGACGTCGGATCGATCGTTTCCATATCGATTATGGCTTACCTCGACAATGGAGGACGGGATGAGATCGAGGAGCTGCTCTCGCTTGGCATCGTCCCCGTCGTCCCGAAGAGGATCAATCAGGATCTCGTCGGCAAGACGTTCGTGTTCACGGGGACATTGTCAGATGCTCGAGAGGGTTTCGAGGAGATGGTCTCGGAGCGTGGGGGCAAGGCTTCCGGTTCCGTCAGCAAGAAGACCAGCTATGTCGTCGTGGGAGACAACCCAGGATCGAAGCTGACCAAGGCCAAGGATCTCGGCGTGCCGATCCTCGACGAGGATGGTTTCCTCAATCTGATAGGAATCACATTGGAGTGATGGAAATGAGATTCGCCATCGTCGTTCTCTGTTTCCTGCTGGTCGGGTGTGGGGGATCGTCGCCAACCCCCATCCCCATCCCCACCGGAAGCGTCTCCGGGAGGATCATGGAGGAGTTCACGCACGATGTCGTGAGGGGGGTGAAGGTCACGGTGGGAGATCGGTCCGGAATGACGAATGGCAATGGGGGTTTCTCCATCTCGGGAATATCACCTGGTGGATATGTCATCGTGATATCGTCTGATGACTGGATGATGTCGCCATGGAGGCCGGAGGAGATGATCGAGGTGGTGGAGTCCGAGGACACGAGTGTGGGGACGCTGTTCGTCATATCACGCCCCCCGGCCCCACCTCTCAGGTGAAGGAGAAAGGCACCATTCCTCCTAACATCCAAACATCGGACGCACAGGGAGGAATGGTCATGTCCAAGTTCAGGCGCACATCTGATGTCATCATGGGTGCGGTCTCACACAGGGGTGGGAAGACCGTCGTGGCGAAGGTCGGGAGGATGTTCAGGAAGAGCCAGGGAGATTCCCTGCCGGGATACGATGCCTGGAAGACATCTGGTCCATCGGAAGGGCCGGCCGATCTGTTTCATCAGCTCGAGGATTCCACCGATGATGATGTCTGGAACTGGCTGATGGAGAGGAGGGGCGGGCGGGTAGAGGCCCTGATGGGCGAACTCGCCGAGAATGGCGTTTCTCCCGAGGAAGCAAGAGCCTTCATCATCGAGAAGAACAGGGAAGCCTATGAGGAGAGCGTGGCGGAGGAGTTCGATGAGGACCCGAGGTACTGAACGATCGTGACATCCTGATCCAACGGGCAGATGGGGACCCCATGGTCCTCATCTGCCTGTTCCATTGTGGTTCCAGCTGGCCGCCGGAGATCTCGTCGAAGGTGGTCCTGTAGTCGTAGTCCGGGTGGAACCCCCCGTAGTCCTCCATCAACTCACCATTCCTGTGGGCGATGTCCCTTACGATGTCGATGGGGATGATCAGATCCCTCCACGATCCAGCCTTCTCGAACATGTGCAGGATGTCCTCCATCTGCTCGAAGGCCGGGTGAGTTGCCAGCATCTCCTGTCTCCTGGCATATGCGAACTGTGGGGTGTTCAGGATGTCGGACAGGACATATCCAAGGCTCTCCATCCTCTCCACATCATGCCATCCCTCGTCATCCTCGTCGGCGGCCGTCGATTCCTTGACCATCTCCTCCAGCGCCTCGTCGGGGTCTTCCTCGAACCTCCGGAGTCTGTCATCGTCCAGGGTCACGCCGAGCATCCTGGCGGCCCCCTCCGCATCGATGATTCCACTCTTGCGCATCAGCTTCATGGACGAGGAGATCGCTCCGATCAGGTTCTCGCTCTTCTCCTCTGGAGATGTCTGTTCATCCTGCAAGATGTCATCCACCGCATCCCCCATCAGTGGGTGAGAGGTGGTCTGGTGCGCAATGACCCACTTCTGGACGACCTCGTAGGACAGGTTCGCCATGTGCCTGACCAACGTCTCGAGCTCCTTCTCGATCCTCGGCCTGGCGGTCTGGATCCTGAGCAGTTCGACATTCTGGGGGTCCTCGAGGTACTCGCCGGAGGAGACCTTCCTCTCCCGGTCCTCGATGTCCCTCAGCGTGTAGAGTAGCTGGTACATCCTGGAGTAGGCGTCTGGGAGTGGGGTCCACCAGTCCTCCCCCGAGTATTCATCGGTCGCTGGCAGCGTGGAGAACTTGGTTCCCTCCGGAAGGTCCTTGAGCGGTTCGTATGGATGGGCATCTGGAGCATCGCACGTGTCGAGGACATTCGTCTCGCTCCAGAAATCGGTGGGCCATGGTCTCTCGTCTGCCCTGGGGGCTTCGATGTCCAGTTGATATTGCTTGGGCCAGTCGTACTTCGAGGCGCAGATGACCCGATCCAGCTCATCGGCGATCCTCGATCGTCCCCTGATGTCGAGATGTCTGGCGAGCGTCGCAATGCTCCTGATCATCCGTCCCGTCCTCCTGCTCACACTGTTAGGATAAAGGACGGGAAAGTCCTTCGAGCGGGTTGTCAGAACCCGTCATTTGGAGTATGATGTAGAGGTGAAGGATATGCCGGTGGAATCTCTCATCGTCCTGCATAGGACCACGGATGGGCCCCTGATGATCAACCTCGAGGAGGGCAGGACGATGGCCTTCATATCCAGGAAGCCGAGGGCGATGACCATCGAGGAGTATGTCGAGGTGAGTGCATTCCATGCATTCGAGGATGCCGTCAGGAATGGGTGCCTGGTGGTCTCCGGCGTGCCAGATGACATCGAGGAGATCAGGAGGGAGGCGACTCCGAAGGAGGTCGTGGAACCTCCCGGGGAGCCGAAGGAGATCCAGATGGAATGGGACGATCATCTCGACCCATCCCCACTGTACGGGTCAACCACCCACGGCTGAAGCCGTGGGCATGTCCACCACGACACGCCCACGACCCCAGTTCCGTGAGATCACTCGGTGATCTCGGTTGACCAGACCCAGCCAGGGGGTCCGAAGGACCCCATCGGGCTACGTGTGTAAGGTCATGACACCTTGGGATGCTCGCCAGTCCCAGGCTCTGTCGTTCAGGGCAATGAAGTCCCTCAGGGTACAGGACCAATGTTCTGAGCATGACAAGCCTCTCACACATCGTCGAGGCAAACTGCAGAACCCTTCGGTG
>Ga0315293_10003176_pt1 | contig 15831 bp, 14 predicted proteins | sample YL17G13_20_MG_FD_203071 | JGI IMG/M metagenome (GOLD analysis project Ga0315293, IMG submission 203071) | Sediment microbial communities from Yellowstone Lake, YNP, Wyoming, USA - YL17G13_20 | ecosystem: Environmental > Aquatic > Freshwater > Lake > Sediment | place: USA: Wyoming | collected...
TTGGCGGCGACCAGCATCACGTCCCGCCAGAGCGAGAGCCAGATGAGCAGCGTTTCGCGGAAGCGTTCTTTCGCCTCGTTTTTTCGGTCTGTCAATTTCTCAGCATAGGCGAAGCGTGCGCGGCGCTGGCATCCCGCTCATCGCTTTTTTGTGAACTTGCTGTATAATGAATATCCATATTCACAGAAACCTACTGTTGTAGACAAAAGGAGGTGGTCTATCGCTAGTTTTGACCAAACTGTCTCGCTCGCTCGACAATGGTTGCGCAACCGGCAACCATAACCCAAACCCCAATCATTCTCTTTGTAGGAGGAGAGAAACATGAAACGAACACTTTATCTACTGTTTTCGCTGCTGGCGCTAGCCAGCATGGCCCTGGCGGCCTGTGGGCCGAAACCCACACCCACAGCGGCGCCCGCGACTCAAGCACCCGCGACTCAGCCCCCGGCGACAGAAGCGCCCACCGCCGCGCCTACCGAAGCACCTGCGCCGACCACCTTCGTCTTCTGCGCCCAAGGCGATGCCGTCAAACTGGACCCTGCCGATTACGATGACGGCATTTCTTCTCGCGTGGCCGAACAAATCTTCGAAACCCTGGTGGTCTTCGATGGTGCGACCACCAATGTGAAACCCGGCTTGGCCGAATCTTGGGAAGTCACCCCGGATGCCAAAGAATGGACCTTCCACCTGCGCCAGGGCGTTAAGTTCACGGATGGCACCGATTTCAATGCGGATGCGGTCTTGTTCAACTTCATCCGCCAGTGGGATCCCGCACATCCCTACCACACCGATGCTTATGCCAGCCTGAGCTGGGAATACTGGCACGACGTGATTGGCTGGGGCTTCAAAGGCGAAGAAGGCGCGGTCATGCAGGACATCGTCAAGGTGGATGACTACACCGTCAAGTTTGTCCTGTCTGTCCCAAATTCTCCCTTCCTGACCAACATGGCGATGTTCTCGAATGGCATTGCTTCGCCGGCTTCCTTCGAGACGTATGGCACGGATGTCTTCAAGAATCCGGTTGGTACCGGCGCTTTCAAGTTTGTCGAATGGGTCAAGGACGACCACATCACCCTCGCGAAGAATCCCGATTGGTGGGGCGGCGCGGACACAGTAAAGCTTGACACACTGATCTTCCGCCCGGTTCCCGACAACTCAGCTCGCTTCATTGCCATCAAGGCTGGCGACTGTCAGGGCATGGAAGGCTCCAACCCCGATGATGTGACCGTCGCTATGGATGATCCGAACCTGCAAATCATCTACCGCCCGTCGTTCAACGTCGGATATGTTGCCTTCAACCAGACCAAGGTTGCGGACTTCGCCGACCTAAAGGTGCGCCAGGCGCTGGCCTATGCCATTGACAAGCAGGGCATCATTGACGCTTACTTCGCTGGCATTGGTACTCCGGCCAAGGAATTCCTGCCGCCGTCCCTGTGGGGCTACAACAACGACATCCCGGACGACTGGTACAACCCCGATGCGGCCAGGCAACTGCTGGCGGACGCGGGCGTGACCAATCTGACTTTCGACTTCTGGTACATGCCGGTTTCGCGCCCGTACTTTCCCGATCCACAGGCGATTGCCACCGCCATCGCTGCTCAATGGGCCGAAATTGGCGTGACTGCCAACCTGAAGACCGAGGACTGGGGCGCGTACAAAGTGGACGCCCGCGGAGGCATATTCGACGCCTGGATGCTCGGCTGGACCGGCGACAATGGTGACCCGGATAACTTCCTGTTCACTTTCTTCGGCCTGCCGGCTGGCAATACCTGCTGTGGCTACAACAATACTGAATTGGATACGCTCCTGCGCAGCGCCGCTGCCGAGGTTGATCAGGCCAAGCGCGATGCGCTGTACCAACAGGCTGACATGACCATCTACAACGACATGCCGCGTGTCCCGATTTCCCACACTACGCCGCCCTTGCTGTTCAGCGCCAACGTGATGGGTTACGTTGCCAACCCGGTAGGCACCGAATTCTTCAGCACGGTCTACTTCAAGTAGACTCTGCCTGAAACACTTTCCGGGGCCGCCCGCCCGGGCGACCCCGGATTTTTTGCATTTTTTATCGTTCTTATCCCTGCTTCAGGCCGAGTTATAACAAACCATGATTAATTATGCCATCCGCCGCTTGCTTGCATTGATCCCCACCCTGTTCGGCGTCACTGTGGTTGTTTTTATGTTCATCCATCTTATTCCCGGTGACCCGGCCACTGCCATGCTACGCGAGGGCGCTCCACAGGAATTAGCCGACCGCATCCGCGAACAACTGGGACTGAATCGGCCTCTCTGGCAGCAATATATGGTCTTTATGATTGGCAACGATGGCATGTATAATCTGGAAAAATTCTTCGTCGGCGACAAGGCACAGCCGCCCACCACTGCCAACGTAACCTATGGCGTCCTGCGCGGCGATCTGGGCACCTCGCTGGTGACAAAGAATAAAATCTCGGATGACTTGCGCCACAAATTTGGAGCAACAGCGGAATTAACGATCACGGCAATGTTTGTGGCTTTGATGGTGGGAATTCCCGCCGGGCTGATTGCCGGCGCCAAGCAAAACACTCCAATTGACACCGCCAGCATGGTCGGATCGTTGATAGGCGTCTCCATGCCCATTTACTGGCTGGGATTGATGGCATTGTTTTTATTCGCGGCCACCTTGCACTGGGCACCCTCCGGCACGCGTCTCAGCAACGATATCAAAATTGATTCGATTACAAACCTTTATTTGCTTGACAGCCTGCTGACTGCCAACTGGGCCGGCTTTTTGGACGCGTTCAAACATATCATCATTCCGGCGGTGGTGCTTGCCACTGTCCCCATGTCCATTCTGGCGCGCATGACCCGCGCCGCCATGCTTGAAGTCCTTAATCAGGATTACATCCGCACGGCGCGCGCCAAAGGCGTTCAACAATTTCAAGTCATTATGAAACATGCCTTTCGCAATGCCCTCATCCCCATCGTGACCATCGCCGGTTTGCAGGTGGGATTCCTGCTATCCGGCGCCATCCTGACCGAAAGCATTTTTGCCTGGCCTGGCCTCGGACGCTGGGTCTATGAAGCCATCCAGCTCCGCGATTACCCGGTTGTTCAAGGCGTGACCCTGGTGATCGCCACGGTGTTTGCGCTCATCAACTTGTGGGTGGATCTGTTGTATGGCATGCTCGACCCACGTATCTCCTACCAATAGAGCTGATCCATGACCGCATCTGAAATCCCTATTCTTGTTCCAGAAAGCGTCCCCCAGAAATCCGCGTCGCCGGGACAGTTGGTGATGCGCCGCTTTATGAAAAATACGAACGCCCGTGTGGGCATGATCGTTGTGATGTTGCTCCTCCTGACCGCCCTGCTGGCTCCTGTGGTCATGCCGTATAACCCAAGAACCGATCTCGCCCTGCGTGACCGCCTGGAGGCACCTTCAGCCGAACATTATTTTGGCACCGATGAGCACGGGCGCGACGTTTTCCGTCGCGTGGTACACGGCGCGGGCATTTCCCTGCGCGTCGGCATTTTCTCGGTGTCTTTTGCTTTCCTCATTGGCAGTGTGATTGGTCTTTCCGCCGGCTTCCTCGGCGGCTGGACTGATGCAATTTCCATGCGTTTGATGGATGTGCTTCTTTCTATTCCATCCACTTTGCTTGCCATCGGGATTGTCGCCGCACGCGGCCCGGGGCTGGGTAACACGATGCTGGCAATCAGCGTCATTAATATCCCGGTCTATGCACGCATTGCGCGCGCATCCACACTGGCCCTGCGCGAACTGGATTACGTCAGCGCTTCTCGCGCCGTCGGCGCGAACAATCTTAAGTTAATCTTCGGTCACATCCTCCCCAATAGCCTCTCGCCGCTGGTCGTGCAGGGATCACTCAACATCGCAACCGCCATCATCGAGGCTGCCGCCCTCGGCTTTCTTGGGCTGGGCGCCCAGCCGCCTACGCCTGAATGGGGCGCAATGCTCTCCAGCGGTTACAAGTACCTAACCACTGGCGCATGGTGGGTGCTGCTCTTCCCCGGTTTGGCTATCATGCTTACCGTGCTCTCCTTCAACCTGGTTGGCGACGGCCTGCGCGACGCGCTCGACCCGCGCGCATCAAAGGGCAGTACATTATAAACTGGGAGATGGGATGCGAGACGCCTTCGACCCGCACAGCTCGCGGCACATGTAATACGTGGGAAAAATCTACATCTTGACAAACATAGACCCGACAGGTCACGATAGGCCTGTCGGGTCTATTCTATGTGTGGCCAATCCAACAACAGCACCTCAGCCAGCAAACGGGCGTTGACGTTCTTCTCCAGCCGTCCTACAGCGCGCTCCAGGTCGCTGACCAGGCGACGCGCCTCGGCAAGAGACAGCCGCGCCGCCAGCGCCTCGATCTCGTCCGTGCGATCTACGTTGGCAGGTGGGGCGTCCGCCTTGGCGGCGACCAGCATCACGTCCCGCCAGAGCGAGAGCCAGATGAGCAGCGTTTCGCGGAAGCGTTCTTTCGCCTCGTTTTTTCGGTCTGTCAATTTCTCGGCATAGGCGAAGCACTCGCGGCGAGTGGACTTGAGCAGTCTTTGCAAATCGTCCAGCCGTGTCTGGCGGAACTCCAATGCAGCCTTATCCTGCATCAGCCGCAGGGCATAACCGGGACGCCTACCCGAGAGATGCGCGATCAGGCGTGCTTTGGCTTCGTCTGCTCCGCGTTCCTGTAGATAAGCCTGCACGGTTTCGATGGACGGCGGCCGCAGGCGCATCACCTCGCAGCGCGAGAGGATGGTTGGCAGGAGCAGGTCAACGCTGTCGGCGGTCAGGAGCAGGATAACCTGCGGAGGGGCTTCTTCGAGGGTCTTGAGCAGGGCGTTGGCCGCGTTGGGATTCGCCTCCTGAAAGCGCAGGAAAAGGGCGACGCGGTATCTCCCCTGGTACGGCGCCAGCGACAGGCTGTGCCGCACCTCGCGGATTTGCTCGACTTTGAGCACGCCACCCTCTTTTTCAGCCTGCACGACCGCAAGGTCTGGATATTGCATAGCTTCGATTTGCTTGCAAGTTCGGCAATTGCGGCACGGTTCGCCCGGGGTAGGGGGCTGGGGACAGTTCAAGGCCTGGGCAAAGCGCAAAGCTAGGCTGCGGCGGCCCAGGCCGGGGGGGCCGGTAAAGAGGTACGCATGGCGTACCGCCTGGTGGGCAATGTGCTGTTTCAGCATCTCCACCGCCCATTCATGTCCTAAAAATCCCCAATTCTGACTGGTCACTGATAACTGTTCACTGGTCACTGATCACTCCTCCCCTGCCCGTAACCGCAAGTAAGAATCATACCGTTCCGGCTGTATGCTGCCCGCTTCCACCGCGGCCCGCACGGCGCAGTCCGGCTCGTGGCTGTGGGTGCAATCGCTGAACGCACACTGCTCCACCAGCGGGGCGATCTCCGGGAAGTAGCCGTCCAGTTCTTCCGGCTCGGTATCCCAAAGCGCCAGCGTGCGCAGGCCGGGCGTATCGGCCACGTAACCGCCACCATCGAGCGGGAAGAGCTGGCGCACGTTGGTGGTGTGGCGGCCTCGATCGGTCGCCTCGCCGACCTCGCGCACGGCCAGTCCCAGCCCAGGCTGGATGGCGTTGAGCAGGCTGGACTTGCCCACCCCGCTCGGCCCGGCCAGGGCGGATACTTTGCCCGTCAGCCGCGCCCGCAGGAGTTCGATCCCCTCGCCGGTCTTGGCCGAAATATAGAGCACCGGATAGCCGAGCGCCGGGTAGTAGCCAAAGGTTGCCTCAGCCTCTTCGCGGTCCACCAGGTCGAGCTTGTTGGCGACGACGATGGCTGGCAGGCCTTGCTTCTCGGCGATGACCAAGAAGCGGTCGAGCATACGCGTGTGTGGGCTGGGATTGGCGCAGGCGAAGACGAACACAGCCTGATCGGGGTTGGACAGGATGATTTGCTGGTAGACGCCCTTCGGCCTCGGGTCGAGCCGTACCAGGGACCTGGCGCGCGGTTCGATGGACTCGATCATCCCCGTCCCGTCGGTGAGAGGTGTCACCTGCACCCGGTCGCCGACGGCGGCGATGTCGCCCAGGCGGGGGCCTTGCTTGAGGCGGCCGCGCAGTTGACAGGTCAGGGAGCCGCTTTCGGTCTGGACGGTGAAAAAGCCCGATTGGGCGCGGACGATGAGGCCAGGGACAAGCCCTTTTGTCGGCATACAGTTTAGTCTATAGTGTAGGCGTTTCCTGGCCTTGAGGAGTGGGCGGGGGGACGATACCGATGCCCGATTCCCACCAGTACACGCTTTGCGGCTTGCCGTAGAAATAGATCTCCACAATGCGCCGGAAAATGGGCGCGGCCCAGTCGGAGCCTTCCCCTTTGTTCTCGACGACCACCGCGATGGCAATGTCCGGCTTGCCTTGACGGTTCGCCAGGGTGTAGCCCGCAAACCAGGCGTGGGGTTCCGTGAAGCCGGTTTCGACGGTGCCGGTCTTGCCCGCCATGGGGATGTTGAGCGTGCTCAGGCGAAAGTAGGCCGTGCCGCGCGGGTTCGTGACCACTTCGCGCATGGCATCCTGGATGACCTTCAAGTTTTCCTGCTTGAGGGGCAGCCTCCCGCGCACTTCCGGGCGGAAAGCAAGCAACGTCTCGCCGCTTGCCGATACAACTTTTTCCACCAATTGCGGCCGGTAGAGGGTGCCGCCGTTGCCGATTGCAGCCATAAAATCAGCTACCTGTAAGGGCGTGACTTGCAGATCCCCCTGGCCGACGGCCAGGCTGGTCGCCTGGACGCCGTCGCCCGGCACCGGCACCTGTCCCTCCGACTCGGCCACCTGCGCTATGCCGGTTGCCTGTCCCAGACCGAAGCCGGTCGCCATATCTGAGATGGCTGTAGCCTTGCCCTGATTGAACAGGTCGAAACCAATGTGGAAGAACCAGGGATCGCAGGAACGCATCAGACCTTGTGGTAAGGTCAACATGCCGCTGGGTTTGGTTTTGCACTGCTGCAGGGTTGGGTCTTCCTGCAGCTCGTTCTGGCAGTGTTCCCAGGTCCAGTCGTGAAGGATGTGAGTCGGACCGAGTTCGGTAAAATCGTATTGACAATCGTAAGTCGATTCGGGCGTGAATGCGCCGCTTTCCAGGGCGGCGGCCATAGTGACAACCTTGAACACCGAGCCAAGCGGATACTGTCCTTGCGAAGCGCGGTTGTAGAGCGGCTGATTCGGGTCGTTGACCATGTTTGCCAGGTTCATGCTGTTGTAGTTGTTCGGGTCGAACAGGTTGGGGTCGAAACCCGGCGAAGAGACCATTGCCAGCACACGGCCCGTATCGCGCTCCAGAACCACGATGGCGCCAGGCAGGCCGTCCATCGCCTGTTGGGCTTGTTCTTGAAAATCCTTATTGATCGTCAAGTAGATGGATGCAGCCGGCTCGGATTCGGTCTGAGCGAGCGAATTCCCAATGTTCCCATTCACATCCACGAGATAGAGCGTCGCGCCGTTCTTGCCAGCCAGGTATGGCTCTCCCCATTTCTCGACGCCGATCTTGCCGACGCGCTCGCCCCCGCTGTATCCCAAGCGGCGGTAGGCATCCAACTCCTCCGGGAAGATCGCCTGCGTATACCCGATGGCCTGCGAGGTGGTGTAGTAATAGCGGGAAGTATAGGCGCTCAACCGCAGGCCGCTGAAGGCCGATAGGATGTTATAGCGGCTATCCACTGCCTCCTGGCTGGCCTCGCCGACCGGGACGTACAAACCGGAGGGGTAATTTTCGTAAGCGGTGCGGATGGCCTCTGGGCGGACGCCGGTCAGTCGCCATAGTTCGGTGAACAGGAACTCTTCGTTATCCGGGGGAATCTGCCCGGCGACCAGGCCAATCGCCACGGCGTTCGTTTGCGTGACCAGGGCGTTCCCATTGCGGTCGTAGATATCGCCGCGCGTTGGGATTCTGTAATCGCTCAACAGCTTGTTGCCACCCGCCAGTTCAGGCAGGATCAGACTCTCGTCCCATTGGAGTCGCCACTGGCCGTTCTCCAGGCTTAAGTGAACGGTCATATCGTGCTGTAAGTTGCCGTACAAGCTGGAATGATAAGTGACGCGGTAAGCCACTTGCGCGCTGCCGGGATTGGTCAGCGTGGAGAGGATGCTGTATTCCATCTGGCTTACACTCATGGCTGCCAGAGCGCTTTCATAACGAGAAGTAAAATCATCCTGCGAGATGCTGGCGCGGACAGATTGGGTCAGCATGTTGTACATTGCGGCGTAGTCTTCGACCATCAGCGCATCCAGGTAAGCGCTCATGGCAGCCTCTGCGTTGGGCGCAGGCGTGGTAACAACCACGGCTGTGGGCATGGAGGTGGAATTCCCGGCATTGCCATTACCGCTGCTGTTACTGCAAGCCGCCAACAGAATGAAAGTCAAGACAAGGTAAAACCAGCAAATTCGCTTCATGGATTACCTTTTCGTATCAACCAACCTGTTCACCGTTCAGAACGGCGCGGGAGATTAGGCAGGGATAATTCAGCGCAGACTGGCAGTTGCCGGGCACGTCCGCGGCAGGCGTGACCTCGAACCGGCTCAGGCTGCGCACCAGATGGCATAGCGGCAGGCCCATCACGCTGGCGTAGCAGCCGCTCAACTTCTCTACAGGCTGGAACTGTGGATGCTGGATACCATACGCGCCGGCCTTGTCCAGCGGATCGCCAGTAGCGACATAGGCGGCGATCTCTTCATCACCATAAGCCCGCATCGGCACCTCGGTGACGCACAGGTCTGTCACCAGATGCCAATCCTTCACCCGCAAGAGGGCAACGCCGGTGCAAACCTGGTGGCTGTGCCCGCGCAGCGCGGCTAACATTTTGGCCGCCTCGGCTTTGTTTTTTGGTTTGCCGAGGATCTCCTCCCCATCCACGACGGCTGTATCGGCGGCCAGGATGAGTTCGTCTTCTTCAGCTTGTCCGGCGCAGGCGCGCGCTTTGCCCCGGGCCAGGCGCAGCACGTAGTCGCCGGGTGCTTCGCCGGGGCGCTGACTCTCATCCACCTCGGCGGGCACCACGCTGAACGCCCAGCCGGTCAGCGCCAGCAACTGTCTCCGGCGCGGCGAATTGGAGGCCAGCACCAGGTGGGGTTTCTCGTTCACGGGGAGGATTCTAACATACTCTCCCGTCATACCTCTGGCAGGTTCTTTCAGGCCGTTGTACAATCCAGTGACCAGTTCATTGATTTATGGAGGAGCAATGGAAGAACTCAAAGAGCGCATTTTACGTGACGGGAAGAATCTCGGCAACGGCATTTTGAAAGTGGATAGCTTCGTCAATCACCAGGTGGACCCACGGCTGATGGATGCCTGCGGGCATGAGCTGGCGCGTCGTTTCGCGGGTGTCGGCGCGACCAAGATCCTGACTGCCGAAATTTCCGGCATTGCCCCGGCATTGATGACTGCCATGCACCTTGGATTGCCGGTGGTTTATGCCCGCAAGACCAAGCCGGTCACGATGACGAACGCCGTCTTGCTGACGCTGGCGCCCTCGCACACCAAGGGCGTGATGACGGAGCTTCTCGTCGCGCCGGAGTACCTGGCTGGAAACGAGCGTATCCTCATCATTGACGATTTCCTCGCCAGCGGCGCGACCATCATGGGACTGGTCCGACTGGCGCAAGCCGCCGGGGCGACCATCGTCGGCGTCGGCGCGTTGATCGAGAAAACCTTCGAGGGCGGGCGCTCCGCGCTCAAGTCGCTGGGCGTGCCGGTCGAATCGCTGGTGTGCATCACCTCGTTGGAGGGCGATAAGATCATTTTCGGCGGATGTGAATGAGTAAAGTGTCACGTGCCACGTATCATGTGTCACGCCTGATTAGTTGGTTGTTTACCTACATGAGTTTCGCTATTCCAGTCAAACGCTTGTGCGAGACGGATACGTTGTTGGCCTTTCGCCATCCAAAGCCTTCGTATCCGTTCCACGTAGTGCTCGTCCCGAAAAAGGCCGTTCCCCGCCTCGAAGACCTGGACGCGGCGGATTCGGCTTTTCTGACCGACCTGTTCAACACAGCGCAAAGCCTGGTCAAAGAATTCGGCTTAGCCGAGAGCGGCTACCGGTTGATTGTCAACGGCGGCAAGTTCCAGGATTTTCCGCATTTGCATTTTCAACTCATTTCTGAATTTCCAATTTCTAACGAATGATGACTGATCACTGATAACTGATGACTGATTCAATCGCCATCCTAGACTTCGGTTCGCAATACGCCCAACTGATCGCACGCCGGGTGCGCGAGGCGCACGTTTACTGCGAACTCTTCCCCTGGGATGCGCCTGCGGATAAGGTAATGGCACTCAAGCCCAAGGGCTTTATTCTGTCCGGTGGGCCGAGATCCGTTTACGAGGATGGCGCACCGCATATCCAGAAATTTATCCTAGATTCCGGTCTGCCGATCCTTGGGATATGTTACGGGATGCAAGCCCTGACGTTCGCCCTGGGCGGCAAAGTCCATCCTTCCGCCGAGCGCGAATACGGCTCGGCTACCGTTCACCCTCTCTCCCCTGCTCCCCTGCTCCCCTCCGCTCCCTTCCCGGCCTGGATGTCGCATGGTGACCGCATCACGCGTCCGCCGGAGGGATTCGCGCCGCTGGCAAGATCGGAGAACAGTCCCATCGCAGCGATGGGCGATTTGCAGCGCAAATATTATGGCGTACAGTTCCATCCTGAAGTGAAACATACACCCTCTGGCGCGGAGATCCTGCGCCACTTCGTGGTGGACGTTTGCGGCGCAAAACCGGAATGGACGCCGGCCTCCATCATCGAGGAGAGCGTGGCACGCATCCGCAAGCAAGTGGGCGAGGCGCGCGTGCTGGCGGCGGTCAGCGGCGGGGTGGATTCGGCGGTCGCCGCGGCGATGGTGCATGATGCGGTTGGCAACCAATTGGTGGCCGTGTTCGTGGATACCGGTCTGCTGCGACAGGGCGAGCCGGAGCAGGTCGTTTCGGCTTTCCGCAGGCTGCTGGGCGCAGAGTTGGTCGCGGTGGATGCCGCCGGAGAATTTTTGAGCGCTTTGCGGGGCGTCACCGACCCGGAGCAGAAGCGCAAGATCGTCGGCGAGAAATTCATCCGCATTTTCGAGCGCCAGGCCATGCGAATAGCAGGATACCCCTCTCCCTCTGGTGGGAGAGGGGCTAGGGGTGAGGGCGCCCACTTCCTGGTACAGGGAACGATCTACCCAGACGTGGTCGAATCCAGCGCGCCGGAGCGGGACAAGGTAGAGCGCATCAAGACGCACCACAACGTCGGCGGCTTGCCGGAGGAGATGCAATTCGAGTTGGTCGAGCCGCTGCGGTATCTGTTCAAGGACGAGGTGCGCGCCGTTGGCGAGGCGCTCGGGCTGCCCCCTGAGTTGGTTTGGCGGCAGCCGTTCCCGGGTCCGGGTTTGACCGTGCGCTGCCTGGGCGAGGTGACCACCGAGCGGCTGGCGCGTCTACGGGCTGCGGATGCCATCCTGATCGAAGAGTTATCCGCCGCCGGGCTGATGGACAAACCTGTGTTGTCCGGTAGTTCAACTGCCAGACAGCCCGTGGCGCAAGCGTTCGTCGTACTGCTGCCGGTGCGTTCGGTCGGCGTGATGGGCGACCAGCGCACGTACCAGGAAGCGGCCGCCATCCGCGCCGTCGTTAGCGAGGATTTCATGACCGCCGATTGGGCGCGGTTGCCACATGAGCTGCTGGCACGCGTGGCAAATCGCATCGTGAATGAAGTGCACGGGATCAACAGAGTGGTGTATGATATAACCAGCAAACCACCTGCAACGATTGAATGGGAATGATACCAATGACCATCGAACCCCGCCGCCCGATCCCGCCCCCTCCGATCCACCCTCTGGCCGCCCTGACGACCATTGTGCTGGATAACGTCTTCGGCTGGATCGAGCTTGTTGACCCGCTGGCGCTGGCCCTGACCAGCGTCTCGGTCGGTGCGGTTGGCTTTCTCATGACGATGTTCGTGCAGCGTTACCTGGCGAAAGATGGTTGGGGGGCTTCGATCGCAAAGGGACTGGTGATGGGCGTGATGGCCGGCGTGCCTTACCAGGTGACCGGCACGGCTATCGGGATTCCGCTACTGGCCTGGGCCGGCGCGCACCAGTGGATCAAGCTGCCGCCTCCGAAGGACAGTGACCAGTCATCAGTTATCAGTGATCAGTCAACAGTGAATGGCGAAAGGTGAAGCGTGAGCTGAGGCGGAAGTTCCTGGCGGTTCTCACCAGCTTGGCCCTGGCGTTTGCATTTTTCCTGCACTCAAGCGCCCAGGGCGAGGCGAGGATTGACCTTTACGACCTGCAGACGGGCGCTTTCCCTGCTATGACCACCACGCTGGATGTGTTCGACGCGGCGGGCGGGTTCGTCTCCGGGCTGTCAGGGGAAAAGATCACTATGCTGGAAGACGACCAGCCGCGCCTCCTCGATTCGCTCCAGGAACTCGAGCCTGGCGCGCAGTTCGTGGTGGCCTTCAATCCAGGCCCGGTCTTCGCCACCCGCGACGCCAACGCCGTCTCACGTTGCGACAAGCTTCTCTCAGCCCTGCGCGACTGGGCCGCGGCGCGTCCCGGCGATGCCACTGACGACTTGAGCTTGGTCACAACCGATGGACTGGTTTCCCTGCACCTGCCGGCTGTCGGCGACTTTCTGAACATCCTGTCTGCTTACCAGCCCGAGGCGCGTTCCATAACCCCCTCGTTGGGCACGCTCGCCCAGGCGCTCGATATCGCCGCGGAGCCGGCAGAGCAATCCGGCATGAAGCGGGCAGTCCTTTTCATCACACCCCTCCTGGATTACGATTCCATCTCGACCCTGCAAAGCCTGACGGCGCGTGCCGTCCAGTTGAAAATCTACGTCTACGTCTGGATGGTTGCCCCGAAAGATTATTTTTCTACCAGCGGTGCCACTGCCCTCAAAGACCTGGCCATCCAGACGGGCGGTCAAGCTTTTCCCTACTCAGGCGAGGAAAACCTCCCCGACCTGGAAACTTATCTCTCCCCGCTGCGTCATTCCTACACATTGACCTATACCTCTGGCATTAGCACGCCTGGCAGCCACAAGCTGGTGGTACAGGTTGACCTGAACGGGCAGATCGTTTTGTCCGCGCCCTCGACCTTCAATTTGGACGTTCAGCCCCCCAACCCGATCCTGGTCTCGCTGCCTGAACAGATCGTTCGCCAGAGTCCGGACGTGGAGACGAACAACGCATTGAGGCTGGCGCCAACCGAACAGCCGGTCGAGATCATCATCGAGTTCCCCGACGGCCACTCGCGCCCGCTCGTCCGCACAACATTGTACGTGGATGGACAAATCGCAGCCGAGAACACGGCCGCGCCGTTCGACAAATTCACCTGGGATTTGAGCAGCTATACCTCCAGCGGCCAGCACAATCTGCAGGTCGAGGCGGTGGACAGCCTGGGACTGAGCAAGGTCAGCCTGGGCGTGCCGGTGACGGTCACGGTCGTCAGGCCGCCGCGCGGTTTGCAGGCGTTCCTGACCCGTAACAGCCTGTGGGTAGCCGGCGGCGCAGTACTGCTGGCGGGGGCCGCGTTAGCCCTCGTCCTGGTCGCAGGCGGGAGATTGCGCCGCTCCTCGAGCGCAGCGCGCCGCCTGGAACGTAAGATGCGCCTGGATCCGCTCACTCAGCCGATAGTCCCCCGTACAGAAAAACACGGAATGCAATTACCCTGGGCGCAGCGACGCAAGGCCGCGCCTGCCTACCTCGTCCGCCTGAAGGGCGACGGCCAGCCGGTGACTGCGCCGCCCATCCCCCTGACCGGTAGCGAGATGACCTTTGGCACCGACCCAACCCAAGCCACGCACGTGCTTGACGATCCCTCCGTCTCGCCGCTGCATGCCCGCCTCAAGAAGGAGCGGGATGGCAGGTTTTACTTGCTGGATCAGAACTCAACCGCCGGTACATGGGTCAACTACGAAGCGCTGACGGATAAGCCCCAACGTCTCCAACATGGCGACATCATCCACTTGGGGCAATTATCCTACCGCTTCATGCTGCGCAAGCCGCCCGAAAAACCCAAGCCGCGCATCCTCCCTATGAAGTAAGAGCATCGAAACCGGGGGGTACATTCTACGTATACCTGGTTTGGAGGCAAAAATGTCCACAGCTAAACAAGACAAGCATACCCCCTGGTACCTCTGGCCTTTTGTAGCGCTCTGGAAACTGGTCGCCGGCATCGTCGCGCTGACCGGGCGATTGGTGGCCGTCATCCTCGGGCTGGTGCTGATGATCGTCGGCGTGGTGGTCAGCCTGACGGTCGTAGGGGCAATCGTCGGCGTTCCGCTGGCGATTGTCGGTCTCCTACTGGTATTGCGCGGCTTGTTTTAGAAGCTCTCCCCTACCAAGCTAGGATTGCGCTCGTAAGAACGCCGAGGATCAGCAATACGGCCGCCACGAAAAGGACAAGGCCAAATAACCACAAACCCATAAAGCTGAAAACCATGTCCGCCAGCACGAAGGCCGCCAGCCAGATCATAGCGCGGAAAGCAAAAAGCGTCTTCCCTGTCAGCGGACGGCCGCCGATCACCCATAAGGCAATCCCAATCAACAAACCCGCTAAACTGAGCCCCAGTGCAGAGGTGAAAACCTGATTCCCTGAAAGGTGGGGCAAGTTTAGAACCAGGATGCCGCACCATTCCTCGCGAACGGGGGCTTTATAGTAGGCGAATGCCAATGCTTTTACAAGGATCAGGTTACCGAAATCCACATCTTCTGAAGTCACCGTCCATTGCAACGTTTTGGTCTCGCCTGGAGCGAGAGAGGTGATCGTCTCGATGGTCCGTATCGGGCCGGGATTACTGACGTAGACCCGTACCCTGGCATCAACCGGAAGCTCTGAATTGTTGAAGAGGGTGGCGCGGATGATACCGGTCTCCGTCGCTGTCATCAGCACGGGGCATCTCAGGGTCGTGAGCGGATCATTCGCGACTTTTCCAAAGCCGTAAAAGGTTGCTTCCAGGTCTGTCCAGGTGGCAGCCCCGGCCAGGAACATGCCGAGCAAAACGCCTACAGAAAAGAGAAATATCGCCAGGTTACGGATAGTTTTTTTGTGGTTCACCATTTGCATACTCGATTCGGGTTGTTCCAGTTCCATCGCCGCACGCCAACAAACCCTCTTCCATCACGAGATATTGCACCGGGATGTCATCCTGGTCATGCGGTAAATGGTCGAACAGGAGAGCATGATACGTGACGCCCAGGTTGACGCCGTGCGCGAATCCGGCCAGGAAGCGGTCAAAGAATCCGCCCCCGTAACCGAGCCGCCAGCCTTGACGGTCGAAGGCCAGGCCGGGCACCAGCGCCAGTTGGATGTCTTCCACGGGGACGATTGGCAGGTCCGGGTCCGGCTCGAGCATTCCGTAGGGATGCCGGATCAGACGCCCTGGATCGTAGGGGTGAAAGTTCATGCGGCCTTCCGGCAGGATGCGCGGCAGCAGCCAGCGCTTGTACGTATGGCGTTCCAGCAACGGACGCAGGTCCACTTCGCCGCGCATGGGCATGTAGGTCAAGACGGTTTCGGACGCTCGAAAGAGCGGCCAGGATTCGATGTGGAGGCAGATTGCAGCGCTGGCCTGACGCTGGAATTCCTCGCCAAGCGCTTTGCGCACCTGGCGACTCTGCGCCCGTAACCGGCGTTTGGCGTCCTGGATAGCATTGGACATACGGCGAATTATATCTGTTGTTGGCAGTGCACGGGCTACAGAATACAGAAAGCATTCGGTAATTCCCCCCACCCCCGGCCCCGCCCCCCACGAGGCGGGGAGAAGATGACGAAATTGGGGATTTGCGAGCGCTTCGCGCTCGCAAATCCCCAATTTCGTCAATTTCCCC